>Ga0315294_10007291_pt1 | contig 12135 bp, 19 predicted proteins | sample YL17G13_40_MG_FD_203626 | JGI IMG/M metagenome (GOLD analysis project Ga0315294, IMG submission 203626) | Sediment microbial communities from Yellowstone Lake, YNP, Wyoming, USA - YL17G13_40 | ecosystem: Environmental > Aquatic > Freshwater > Lake > Sediment | place: USA: Wyoming | collected...
CATGGATATAGCGCGGGATAGGAGAAAACAAGGGGGTGTTTTGATGTCTAAAGCAATATTTTTGAGGCGGTATTTAATTGGATTCCTTGTAAAAATAAATTCTGATTATAAGAACGGAGTATTCTCTTGTTGCGCAAATTCAAAGGTGTCTGCGGTTAAGTTATTTAGAAAAGATTGGCCTGCTAATATATGTAAAATTGTGTGTTGTGTCCGGATAATAAAATAAGCTGGTTTTCCCTCTTGTTTGTTTTTGTTAATATTTTGTTGATTTTCCCCTTGTTTTGAATTATTATATGGGTATGGACGAATTGCGCGAACCGTTAATAAATAAGAAGCAAACTTCAGATGCGATAAAAAAGATAATCGGATCATACAATGATGATCTGAAAAATATTTTTGTCGGTGATATTCCATTGTCCGATTTTGGCCTGCGTGATTTCTACAATTTTGTGAAAAATATTCCCTTCCGAAAGGATCCGCGTCCGATAGAGATTATTGCGCGTCCTTATCTAATAGTTAAGCACAAAGACTTAGGTATGGATTGTAAAAAAAAGAGCGTATTGGTTGGCTCGTATTGCGAATATAATAATATACCGTATCGACTGGTGATCAGTTCAAAGCGTGGCGACAAAAAGTGCCATCATATTTTTGTGCAGATTGAGGGCCCTGACGGATCGTGGAAAAATGTAGACGCGACGTATCCGGAGTATAATATTTTTGAGCCTAAGAGCGTAACGTATGCGGAGGTTGTTTAATGATTGCTAGTTATGAATTAAATGAGGTTTTGTCCGGGGAAGCAAGGCGCAGGTTGTTGCGCCATTTCCGCGGGTTGTCTCCGGCGCAAAGAAAAAGATTGTTGTCTGGTGATCCTGAGATGCTCGGTTGGTTAGATACAATAATGAAGGGTTTAAAGGGTCTGGGTAAGGGCGTTGGCGCAATTGCAAGGGGTGTGCGGGCTGGAAAAGCGCGTAAAGCTGGCGCTTCTGCTCCTGCTCCTGCTTCCTCTGCTCCGGTGCCAGTTACCAGAAAAAAAGTTGTAAGCAAGGGGAAAATTAACCCTATGTTGTTCTATGGCGCTGGCGGTCTGTGTGTTATTATTTTATTATTAACAATGAAAAAGTAGTTAATTATGAATGATGAATATTTGTCCGGGTATCACGAACAGCGCTTTGGCGTTGAGCCTTTACTATTAACCCTCACGGGGGATAACGAGTATTTCGGTCGCTCGTCACGTAAAAAAAAGCGTGCCGTTGCGGGCGCTTTCCTTAATCCCTTTGCACAGTTTAAGGCAATTAAGGCGTTGAGAAAAAGGCGCAAGGCGAAGCGTGCTGCCGCTGCACAGGAGCAGGATCGACAGCCTGACCTTCCAGGCGCTGTGCCGGGAACGGTTCCCGCTTCGGCCCCTCGGTCACAGGAACCAGAGGATCAGGAGCCGGGGAATCGGGAACCGGAGGATCAGGAGCCGGGGGATCAGGAACTAGAGGTTGAGCAACAGGCCGGTGATGGCGTTAATATCTCTACTAATACGGTACTGCTGCTATCCGCTGCTATTGGCGTATATTATCTTATCAAAACAGGCAAGCTAAAGATATAGGGGTTAATTATGTATGCAGATGATTTGTACGGCGAAGATTCTTTTGGTGATGATTTTTACGGCTCGTGGATTTCGCGCGTTGCCGAAAAGGGAAAAAAGCTGGCAGAGAAAATACCTGCCGGTTATTCAATATCCACGCCTAAGGGGGTTTTGACGACTAGTAAGGGCGGGCTTGCATTTACTCGTGATCAGCAAGGGGGCGGTGGCGCTCTTCCGGTCGGGCTTGTCGATAAAGTCAAGCAGTACTGGTATATACCGGTCGGTGTTATTGCGTTGATGATACTACTAAAAAGGAAATAGCGCGGTATGCAGGATAATGAGTATTATGGTTTTATATCTAACTGGGAAAACAAGGTCACGGACCGTGTTTACTCTGTAAATAAGGTTTACGATAAACCACAATTGAAAAAATTTGTTTTGGCGGTATCGAAGGCATACGATAGCGCTGTTAAAAATTATTCCATGCCGTTGTTTACCGCTGCCGGGAATAATGATTTGTTAATTAAATACATTGCGGTAAATGTTAAAATGGGAACGCGGGAAGTAAGACAAATTTTATCCGCAATAGAATCACTTGCCAAGGCCGGGCAGATACCTGTTGACATATGGGACGTTAAGCAGCGCAAGGGGGCGCTTGAGAGCGTCCTTGATCCATTGAGTAAGGTGCAGAATAAAATGTTGATAAATCCGCTTATGAAATTATTAATCCCCGTTGCCGTCATTGCGGGTGTCGGAGGTTACATATATTTAACAAAGGGAAAGAGGGTATGAGTAAAAAGAAAAAGAAATCAAAATCTTCTCTGCAAATCAAGTTAAACGCTCTTCGTACCGAGGGGCGGCGTGCTGCGAAGCGTGGTGGGAAAAAGCCCTTTTTCTTTTCTGGTAAAAAGAAAAAAAGAAAGTTGGCAAGTCGTAAAAAACGGGCGGTTGTATCAAGCGCCCTTGCGCCCATAATATTTAAAACAGGAGAAGTCGGTATGTCTAAGAAGCGTAAACGGTATCATGGAAAAAAACGCGCTAGCCGTTATGGCGGCGAGTTGTTTGGTCGTAAACATAAAGGGCGCGGGCGGTGTCGTTCTGTCGCTCGTTATGGCGTTGACCAAAAGGCAATCGTTGGACAGGCAATGGAGGGGGTCGGCGTTGTCGGCGGCGTTCTGGCGGGGTCTTTTATCGGGAAGGCGGTTCCCGTTAAAAACACTAAAATTCAGGCGCTTGTGCCTGTTGCTGCCGGAGTTGGCTTGTCGCTGCTCAAATTCGGGAAAAGAGGGCTCGGTAAAAATATCGCGCTCGGAATGGTTGCCGTCGGCATGCTATCGTTGATCCGTCAATTGGTGCCGTCGCTGCCGCTGCTGTCGGGTGATGAAATGGCGCTGCCATTAAACGATGACGAGCAGACAATGCTCGGTTTGACAACCGAGGGCGAGCAATACGAGGGCGTGGCCGGTGAAATTATGGATATGTCCGGCGAGAATTTCGTTTCCGCTGAAAATATCGAGTAGGAAATAACGATAGACTTTTATTAACATTGTTTCCGGTGGAGAACCGGAAGGGAGTTTTATATATGGATGATTTACAGGGCGAGGTTGAGCTGTACGGTGCCCGGCGCGGGTATCCAAAAAACAAGGATATGCGAAAGGGGACGTACTCAAGTAAGGGTGAAGTGCTGGACTGGACGTATTATGATACGCTTAGCCTATTAAGCACTGTTTTATCGACAAACCTGTTTACAACCGGGCTTTCGGGCGGTGCGGTTGCGAAAACACTCGCGCAGACAAATATGCCCATTGGCGGTCAATTGCCTGCACGGCAAAGATTCACAATAAGCCGGATCAAGGTCATGTATCTTGCCCATGCAGGTATCAGTATTGCCAATCTGGTATATCTATATACCATGTTTAAACAAACAACGTGCGAGTTCATTATTGAGAACAAGGGTGCTCAGTTTGAGCACACGCTTCAGGAGCTTCTTGGCGCGTGTACCCTGGTTCCAACTGCTGCGACGAGTGATAGTATCACTCTGATTCAACCGCGGTATCATGGAATATTTCCGTTGAACATTCCGATAGTGTTAGCGGAAAATACGATATTCAAGACTCGTATGATTCATCAAGTTGCCGCAAATGCCGCTCTTGATGGTGATCTATTACAAATAGGTCTGGCGGGTGTGCTGGAAAGGAATATCTAGTTACCCTTTTCGTTTGCGGGAATTTTTTCTTGCTAGGCCCTTTCCGTCGTGTCTATCCTGCGGGAAGGGCTTATATACCGATAGACGAATTAACCATATAAGGACGTTATGAATAATCCATTAAAAAGTCGCTTTGATCCTCAAATGCTGTTCGCTCTTCAGAGAGCGCAATACTCCGATAAGATTGTACTTTCTGACAGCGTTGGCGCTTCAACGTCGAAGATCGGTAAGGCAAGCGTATCGACACTCGGTCATTTTTTCTGTACTCATATAACGGGTCACTTTGATACGCTGTATAGTGTGACGTACTCCCAGGTGGCGAAGATAGTCGATGACGGCATATGCCATTTGCGCGGTCTGTTAAAAACCGGGAATGGTACAAAGCTACTGTTTAACGATTATATTTCGCTTGATCTTCTGTTCTCTCCTGGAAGAAACAGGAATATTCTTGCGGTAAACAATTTGCTTGACGTTGCGAACTATGCCCTGAAAGCAAGTGCCGCTCCAAATTTGTTTTTCCCTATGGAGTTTTTCTATCTGTTTCCGGCGAATACTGATATTTTGTTTGACGTTAAAAACGATTCCAATACAACGAACACTTACGAAATAGTGTTTCATGGGATCAGGATACTGGCAAAAGAAAACGTACTTTAATCATTAAGGGGCTTCCGGTATGGTGAATAAACCTGCGCTGATTACTGTTGCGGATCATGCCAGTATACAACCTTTTTTTCTAGGAAAAAGAATTAAAGTGCTCCACCAAAGGGAGTATTTTCATTTCCGGATAGAATCTGGCTGGAATTACCTGCTGCGGCGAATTTTTATAAAATACCCGGATCAGTATTCTTATATAAACGACGAAGTTACTTTTTACGAAAATTGTCCTCCGGTTTATATTGAGTTTTTCAAGGAGTACGGTCTGCGGGCAAAACAAAACGCTCCTATCCCTATCCGGTTGATCTCCACGCCTGCAGCAAATGACAATATTCATGTTTTCCAAGAGCCCGCTCCGTGTGATACGGAGGGATTTTCCGTTAACATGACTTGCGCTTCTCCTGTGTCTACCAAAACGCTTAATATTTTGTACGTGCCTAATGACATAGTGAATTTACAGTTTACCAATATTGGATATGACGCGGTGTACGATAAATGGCTGCCGGAGTATATTGACTTTATGGCAGAGGGTTATTATCTGCGTGATAAAATGTTCCAGGGGTAATTATGGAAATACTTGATATTTTAATGCTGAATAGTGACGCTTCCCCTTCATTCGTTGTGGACACGTCAAAGGCCGGGGATGGGGTAGCGATTGCTCATGCCGCTGCCGGGGTCATGTTTAACAATGCTGGGAATTATGTCTTTTCGGCAATTGACAATTTTATAATTTTATCGTGCGGTTATGTTCTGCCGGAAAATTTTGTCATGGCAAAAAGTATCGCTGACAGTCTTACCGTTGGCTTGGTGCTGTATTGCAAAGGGGAAACGACGAGCACTATTTATCTATTGTCTCAATTCGGCGGATCCGGCGGTTCGCTTCTTCTTCCGCTGGAAAATTACGAAATCCCTATTAATAATTTTATAAGCATGAAGGATAATTTCGGCTCTGGGGCTCCTGAAAATTTCGCGTTGATGGCGGCATTAACAACAGGGCAGAAGGTGTCGATGACGGGTATTCCAAGCGCGTTAAATACCACTACGCAAAAAATCAAAGTGTTTGTTAAAATATTGCATAATATATCATTGAGTTTTCCGCCTGCATAGGCAAGGATTTATATGATAGTTCACCCAATACCGCATAATGCTCGTTTTATCAGTCCTTCAATTACGTTTCAAGCGCTGTTTGATACCAATTCCGACGGGGAGTATTCGTTTAATATCGGTGGCAATTTAGGTAAAATTGTTTGCGATCTAGATATCAATACGGCGTACCTGATTAATACAATTCAGGTTTCCGGGAATATCCCTTCAGAGGAGTTCACCGATAGTATAAAAGAGTTTCCCCTGTTGCGCCTGCGTCGATTAATTGGTAACGAGCAGATCCACCCTGAGGCTGTCCCGGTGATGAATTATTGTGAAGCGAAAGAGCTTGCCGTGTGGGTATATTCCAACAAGGGCGGCGATAGGCTTATTGCTGACTTGACGGGAATATTAAATCAGACTTCCTTTCTTGTCGGCAAAACGATTGTTTCAATAGTGGTTAATTTTTCGATTTACGCTGTCGATGACACGTACTATAATAATGTGATACGAAGCAAGGTGTCGCGCGAGTTTTCTAACCGGATAAAATGATATGGGTTTCAACACAAAAAAAATGCAGACTTCCGGGGGCACTCCACGAAAAGGGGTTTTTCCGCGAAGTACATTTTTATCGCTTGATGATACTCCGGATAGCTACGTATCACAAGCCGGTCTAGTTTGTGTTGTCAAAAACGATGAGAAGCAGATTGAATTTAAGGCGGTCGGCGTTATTGGTGATCACCTTGTCTTAGTGATTAATACCGACACCACGCCGGGAACCCTGGTCAATAAATTGACCGCCGGGGAAAATATCACATTTACAACTAATAACCCTACTGGTAACGCGACAATTACAATTGCCGCGCCTAATGTTGTTAAATTGCAATCCTCCACTCCGGGAACGCCGCAGACTGGAAATATTAATGTTTTAGGTGTTATTGTTGGTGGCTCCTTAAGGTCTGTTGATTCTGCTTCGACTAATTATACCGCTGTTGTTTATGATGGTACGGGTTCGGGTGAATTGTTGTTCGGTGGAAGAATATTGACCGCCGGCGCTTGCAATTTTTCGTTTTTCCCTGGCGGCGGCGCTGCCGGGTATAAATTGTTATTGTGTTATTATTCCGCTGCCGCGGGCGTTTATCGGTCTGCCTTGGAGTTTGATAATCCAACTAGCCCGGTATTATTCGCAACAATGCGCCTAATGAAATCCGGCGGTACGATAATCTCCGGCGCAAATTATAACGCGGTTGGTCATGGAGCGTGGAGCACTGTCAATGCCTATTATGACCAGGTTGCAACGTCATTTAAACGTGTCGGATCTGGTTATGCTTTCGGTGGCATGTTCTCCTCTGGCTCGTATGCGTTTTATTGTGCTGAGAATGGTAGCGCTGGCTCTGCCATTGCCTGGGTTGATTTTATGCAATGGCAGACGCTGCAAGGGTCTTTATGGCTTTATGGCACGTCCCCTACCTTTACGCAAACAAATACAACCACAACCTATGCAGACGGTGACAAACAGGTGTTTTTATGGGCTTCCGGAAGTAAGGAGGCTGGTGATTTGGTTACGACTCAAGCTATCGGTAAAATACTGTTTTGCCATAATGGGACTGCCAATGATTTTAAAAGCAGAGTGGAAATTTATCTAAATACTGGCAGCGCTGCGGCGATCGCGCTTGATATGCGAACCGATAAATTATACGTTCACGTTTTGAGGAATTTTAATACTATACACTTTGTTACATATAACAACGATTCAAAAGAGGTTGGCTATGCTTCGCCTGGTTATGTTAACCCGGCGCACAGTGTTTATTATTTGGTATGGGACGTTGACGATGCAGTGTGGGCCTTGAAAGAATTTGCTTAGTTTTTTAATCATTTAACGAAAGGGGATCCCATGAAAGAAGAGTCTGCGAAAGTGTCGCGCGAGTACACAATTGTTTTATCCGGTGATCTGGCAGCGCGAAAAATGGAAAGGGATATTTTGGTAGAACTGTTTTCCCTTGCGTCGAAAACTGAGGAAGATATACGCTCCTGGAATTGTATTGCGGATTGTGTCGATATGATCGAGAAGCTGCCCGCGAGCGTGTCGGATATTGTATTTTCGCGTGCTGATGTTTTAAATATGAAAATTGGCTTTAAAAATTCAACCACAAATTTAAAAGCAAATTATCTTATAATGAGAAATGATTCGTGGCTGAAATCCGCGAAGAACATATTGAAACAGATAGCATCTTTTGAGGTTTAGCTATGAGTATTACCGGTTTACCTGGACGTATGCCGTGTGATCCTGATGGTAAAAAAATTATCCGCGTTGGGATCCCTTCGTACAATGGCCAATTGACTAGTCATACCCTGGAAACAATGCTTCTCATGCTTCGTGCGGATGTTTATTGTGATTATTATTTCGATATTATCATTGCTCCTGGTTGCCTTACCCTGGGAATTGCTCGTAACTATTGCGTGTCAGGTAAGAACTATTCGAGATTTCAGAAAATGCCGTTCGATTATTACCTGTCCGTTGATGCCGATATATCCTTTACACTAGACAAGGTATATGATTTGATTAAGTGCGATAAGCGGGTTGTGTCGGCTTCTTATTTGCGGCGCTCGGTCGAGTTTAAAAATCGTATTGTTGCCGGAAATTGGACTGAAAAGCCGGGGTTGACGAGTGATGATAAATTCCTTCCGGACATACGCGCGGGCTTGCAGTTGGTTGATTGGGTTGGTATGGGTTGCTGTCTGATTAAGCGCGAGGTTTTTGAGTCGTTAGAGTATCCATATTTTAGGCATGATATTATTGATAACGCTGCCGGGGAACGGTTTATATTAACCGATGATATAGGTTTCTGTAAAATACTCGGAGAGAACGGTATCCTGGTTTACGTCGATACGAATTGTACTGTTAATCACCATTTTTAATAGAGGTTTGCATGGCAAATATTACAGTTGTGGGCAAAACGGAAGCAATTGCCTTTGCTTTTCAAAAGGCGCTCGGTACCAGGCCGATAGTCACGTATCCGTCGGGTAAGAATTATGGCAGCGTGCAATTCACCCAGGAGCAAAAAGCTGCGCTGCGAAAACTGCTTGACAAAAACATGAGCGATAAGGGCGAAAGCGAAGTTCACATTGACCTTGTGCCGGTTGTGGCTCCTGTGCTGTTAAAGAAGATCGCTCCTTATGCTCTTGGCTTGCTGGCTGTCGGGTTTTTGGCGGGGAAGTTATAATGACAAGGATTGATGCATTAAAAAGAGTCTCTGCATTATTGTCTATTCCCGATTATACCTGGTTAGACAAGTTAATCTCCTTTGAGTCTCTCTGGAATCCAAAGGCAAAAAACGCAATATCGGGTGCCAGGGGTTTGGTACAATTTACAAATACAACTTCCAGAAAACTTGGTTTTAAAAGCGCTGATGATTTAGTAAACAAGTATCCTGATGCCGTCGATCAATTACTAGGCCCGGTTTATAACTACCTGCGCGCCTATGCTCCGTTCCCGACAAAGCAGAGTTTGTACATGAGCGTATTTTATCCCGCTGCCAGGAAGTGGAATTTAACCGTGCAATTCCCGGAAAGGGTAAAATTGTCAAATCCTGGCATTGATACGGTTGCGTCCTATGTCCGTAAAGTTGACCGTCGGCGCGTGTCTCCTGCGGTCATTGCTGTGGTAGTTATTGCCGTGGTAGTTACCGCGGCGATTTTATATAATAACCCAAAAACGAAAGGCGGTTGTGTGTGGGAAGAAAAAGAAACAATGTTGATAGGATAGATCCTGGCGTCGAGTCCGATGTCGAGGTTCCTGGGGGTCCTTGCGAGGATGACGTTGATGACAATTCAGGGCTTATTGACGAGGATTTGAAGCGGTGGATTGCAGAAAAAAACGCCGAAAATAAGGAGTTCGTCGTATATCTGTACAAATTCGACAATCCGGTGACCGGCAGGTTAAAAAGTCTTATTGACCAATACGAAAATGAGATACCAGATCAACACACTATAGGCCTTACTCACGGTGGCGGTCGTTACTATATGTTGATTGCCGTACACGAGGGAGGCAAAAGGACGTTGACAAATACGAGGTGGGTGCGGATACATAAAAGATATGACGAGTTGCGTATCAAAAATCAGGTTGCTGCTCTTCCTGCTCCGGTCCCTGTTCCGGCGAACAACATGGACGGTATGGAGTATGCGTTTAAAATGTTCCAGGCTGTTATAGGTACTCTCACTCCGCTGCTTTCAAGGCAATTGCCCGCGGTCGATCCAATGCAACAGGCGTTTACGGCGTACAATCTAACCAAAAATGTTCTAAAAGATTCGCTGATGGATACGCAGAATCTATACAAGGAAATGGCAAAAAAACAGATTGGAATTGATGAGGGGGGCGGTGCTGATGCTCCATTTTTCGACGAGGGGCGCGAACCGGAAAAGAGTCTGCTTGAAAAATTAATTCCCTTGGCCGAGGCGTTCTTGCCGCTCCTGTTAAAAAATGATTTACAGGCAAAGGCGGCAAGCGCTACTATCCGAGCGCTTCCTCAGTTCAAAGAGGTCGTCAATAGTCCGCAGTTGCAGAAAATCATAGAGTACGTTGACAAAAAAGAGGGCGTGAAAAATGCAGATATTATTTTAAGGAATCTGGGAATAAAAAGGCCGGGGTTGTCGGTAAAAAACATTAACAAGAGGTGATAGTTATGGCAATGGTAAGTCGTAAGATGCGGTCAATAAAGTTGAAAAGCGGTATCGTGACCGGTTTCGGTATATCCTCAAAATATCAGATCACGCTTGACACCGGGGACGTTGTTACGGTGGATTTAAACAGCCAGGGGACTCCTGTTGTGTTCCCGGTATTTAGCCAGTCGGGCGAGAAGTACATACAAAAGGGCGACGTGTTAATCAAAAAGGACGATAAATACTACCTGATGGACAGTGGCAAGTTTAACGAGCTTTTCGAGTCCGAATAGAGCTGCCTGGCATGGAAAATATTTTTAATTCCTTGATCCAATACGGGGCGCTCGGTTGCGTCGCTGCCGTGTCATTGTACCAGGTGTGGGTAATGCAAAAAAAACTATTTGACATTATCGAAAAAAACACAATTGCGCTCACTAAAATGATTACCATGTTAGAGGAAATTAACGAAGGGTTGAAATATGAATCTTATACTAATAAGAGTAAAAATTAAAAGGGGCAGCACTCTTCGTTACCGCCCCAAGCTATCAAAAAAACTCATTGTAGGAAGCTATGAATAAATATACATTAAAAAGTATCGAAAGTGTTGAAAAAAAAGAAAAATTGCTCGGTTACTCAAAGCGGGTTGTATCCGGACTTGCCGCTGTCGATCTGTCTTCTGCCTTTTCTTCTGATTTTGTATCAAAAAACGGTAACACAATAAACGATTACAGGCGCGCCATAGACAGGCTGGCCGCCTGTAGTAGTACTATGTCTATAGATTACGCTTCCGGTTACGATTCCATGACCGGTGAGGTCATAGACAGATACCAGGTTGTGGATCCTCACAGGTGCAATCTTTACGCTCTGTGTCCGGTTTGCGCTTCTTCCCGTCGGGCCCGGGTCTTCCAGGAGTTAAACCCTTATATTAAGACGTTGCAAAAAATGCCGTTATTTTGGTACCTGGCTACGATAACAATAAAAAGCTGCGCGGATCCAGTCGTGGCGTATGATAGTCTCAGGCGGTCATGGACTGCGTTTACAAAAAAAGGCCAGAAGCGTACCAGGGGGCGGTCGCATGGTGAAGCTGGAAAATTTGTCGGTAGTCTTTTGTCAATCGAGGTTACGAAAAGCGAGGGCGGGTTGTATCATGTGCACGGCCACGCTTTGATCGTTGCCGATAAGCGTATCGACTATACCGTTTATAGCCAGACGAAAAAGCGTGAGCTCGAAAAAATATACGGAAATAATATCCCGGAGAACGAGCTGGTTAAAATAGTAAACGATTATATAGTAGACGAGGGCGGTCATATCGTTCCCCTTAGTAAACTTTCCGGGGAGTGGTACGGATCTTCCGGTTGTTACAATTTCCATTGCGCTCCAATTGTGCAAAACGATTTTGTCGCAGGAGTTTATAAAACTATTGAAAGTCAGCTTTATGAGGTTGTAAAATATACCTGCAAGCCATGGGAACTTGAACCTGTCGAGCTTCTGACGTTGTACGACGCGCTTCAGGGTAAGCGTAAGATAACCAGGTCTGGCGTGTTTCTCAAAAGAAACAGAAGTGATTGGTATCGGTTAATCGTAAAGTACGGACTTCAAAAAACATGGAGGGATTTCTCTTCGATGCGTGTTGATGATTTCTACGATCCGGACGAGCTTGATTTCATTGACAGGCGCGTAATTAGTTTACATTACGACGGCAAGGTTTTTGTGCAAAACGGCGAAAAGAGCTATTCGGACTATATTGTCTATAAGTCGTGTAAAAAAGGGTATGACATAGAGCGTTGTAAATTGTTAAATGAGTATCGGTCTGTTTTGTCTGTGCTGAAGCGTGAGATTGGAGTAATAGACAACGCCTCCTGGGTCGATAAAAAGGAAATCCTTGTGGATACCTTCCGAAAAAAAAGCAAGGTCCTGAAACTAAAATTCCTTACCGACTTAAAGCGTATGTCTCTTATGT
>Ga0315294_10007292_pt1 | contig 12134 bp, 10 predicted proteins | sample YL17G13_40_MG_FD_203626 | JGI IMG/M metagenome (GOLD analysis project Ga0315294, IMG submission 203626) | Sediment microbial communities from Yellowstone Lake, YNP, Wyoming, USA - YL17G13_40 | ecosystem: Environmental > Aquatic > Freshwater > Lake > Sediment | place: USA: Wyoming | collected...
GCGTTTTCTTCCAGGTAAAGGTGATTGATAGATGGAGCCTCGCGCTCCCCGACCTTCAGCATGTAAATTCTGCGGCCTTTCATCTCCTTCTCCTCTCAACCCGAAGGGCTTGTCAAAATCTAAACCCAGAAGGTAGGGGTCTTTGAAAATGTCTTCGTACCGAACTACTTCCTTAGGGCCTTTTCGTTTTTCGAGACTGGCAAGCTTGCGGGTATCGCGGGAGAGAGCTACGCGCTCGAAAAGCGCACCATCTATCTGGCGTTGGAGTTCGCGAACGGACCAGCGTTGAACAGCAGCCTGTTCAAAGTAAAAATGTCGCTTCAGATTATCACTCTGGCCGAGAAGGAGGCGGTAGTGGGACCATCCAAGACGGAAATGTTTGTCGAGATCGATTAGAATGGGTTTCGAAGATTCTGCAGACACTGTCTGCAGAATTCGTCCATCGGCGGATTTGTTAGACGGTGTCTGGCGAATTCCCCTTCGCAATAGATCAGACGGCGTCTGATCTATTTGCCCAAATGAAGATTGATCAGACAGTGTCTGATTAATTTGAAAACACTCATGGAAGCGTCTCATATCCTGAAGATTTATTTTGGAATAGCCTTGACCATATTCTTTTGTCAGTTCGGAAGCAAGCATTTCCAAAAGCTGCGTCCCATATTCGGCACGCTTTTCGTTCTTCAAAATGTCCTGTGTGATAATCCGCCCAATGTTCCAATATAGATTCACAAGTGCTAAATTGGCTGTTACGGCAACATGATTTCGGGACGTCTCGATGAGCGATCGAATCTCCGGCAGGATGGTGGGAAAAGCTTTTCTGCTAACTGACGTGACTTGTTTCCCCATTCTTCCTCCTTCAGCCTTTTGCCTTCTGCCTTCATCCTTAATCTTCAATCTTGTTCCGCCTCCCGAATCACATCTCCAATATTGATGGTGAAACTCTGCCGGCTCTTCACTGCCAGTTTGAAAGCCGGGTCTTGTACACGGTAGAGTCTTGGGTTCGTGGCGCAATCAACGACCACATAAAGCCAATAGCGGTCCCGAACATTGACGGCCGTTGGCCATTCATTTTCGGTAAGCTGAACGGGTCCGCGTCCGGCCCTACCCTTTACTTCAATAACTACCTTTTCGCCGTTGGCCCGGTGGCTTTCCAAATCATACCCTCTGGCAAGGTGCGGTGAGGAGACATCGAACACGCGAGCTTTATAACGATCCACTTCAAAGTTACGGGCAATTCGTACCGCCATTCCTTCGATATTTTTGTCGTAAGTCTCTTGCGCAACTGGGCTTGGGTCCGGAATGACCAAGGCGACAGCAATCCGCTCCATTTTGATAATTTCCAATAGGTCCGATCTTCTCTGCTCGTATAGCAGGATTTCTGCTTTCTCCTCTTCAAGTTGAGCTTGCTCTTTTTTAACTTTTTCAAGCTCTTCAGATCCAGTCGCCTCACCCAGCCGTACCCGTCGGGATAGCTCGCTTCTCTTCTCGGCCAATTCGCCGCTTCGAAAATCAAGACCGCGCATGATATCGTCCATGCGGGATTGCGTTTCTGCTTGAAGAGCTGTCCGCATCTGCTGCAAATAGCTGGATTCGGCCACCATGCGAGCATAAACATCCGCTTTAGCTGTTTGATCTTCCGGGTTGAGCAGGAGATTCCCTGCTTTCCAGACCAGAGAACGTGGCGCCGCCAAAAGGGCCAGTAAATGATTCGGGGGGCACAGGGTAAATTCCCCGGCTTCGTCCCATTTTAAGCCGATTAATTTGCGGTCCAAAAGCTTATTAATACCCCCGTTCGGTCCGGATTTTAAAGCATGGGCGGACTCTCCAAGCTGGCAAAGGTAAACCGCGGCGTAATACGGTTTTTCTGCCGCAGGATCACAGAATACCGACCCTTTTGTTACATCTTCCTGGAATCGGCGGATCGTCTCCCGGCAAAAGCCATCAAAAATTACCTCCCCTGGTCTGAGAAAAGCGCACCGCTCTGCACCCACATCTGGTAAATCCAGCTCGCGCCGGACAGTCAGGCACTCGGGCAGACCATCCGGGAAATGGTCGGCCAGCAGGCGCAGCCAATCCCCTTCGTTTCCCATTATGGAAAAGCGGGCAACTTCGCTTAAGTCTCCCTCCAGTTGAATCCCCAGGTGGGGAGCCGTTTTTTCAAGAAAATTTTGAATAAATGCGGGGAGCAGACGATTAAAGCCTTCGGCATCAATCTCATTATTGAGCTCCCCCAGGCGGCGGGCAACATCTCCATATGTTGAGGCCGTTTTTCTCTGCTCCTCAATCGTAGCCCGCAATTTTTGGGTGGCAAAGATGGATTCCAGTCTTTTCTGGGCTTTATAGGGTGGGGTTTCAAACAAGGCCTCTCTAAGAAGATCCCGTAGTGAAACTTCCTGGAGTTGCTGACCGATTACATCGAAAACTTTGTCGCTGCACAATTCTTTTCTCGCTTCATCCAATTTGGAAAGAAGGGTGGCCAGAACATCCCCTTCCCGGGTTTTTTCAGCAACCAAGTTAAAGATTCTCACCTCGGCATGTTTTTGGCCAAACCGATGCAGCCGCCCCATCCTTTGTTCCAGCCGAGCCGGGTTCCAAGGAATGTCGAAGTTCACCATGAGCCAGGCGAATTGCAAATTTATGCCTTCCCCGGCGGCATCCGTGGCGAGCATGATGCGGGCACTGCGCCCATCCGTGTTTTTGCTACCCTGAGAACGGCGCAGTTCAGGAGGCATGAAAAATAAACGCTGTTGCTCCCGTTCTTCAACATCCATGCCCCCATGGATCGAGGCAATCTGGCCGGTATACCCCAACGCCTCAAACCTTTGGCGCAAATAATCAAGGGTGTCCCGATGTTCGGTGAATATCAATATCTTTTCGTTCTGAAATTCCGCTGATTCAATCAGCTCCCGCAATTTAATAAACTTCGTTTCCTGCAGCGTGGCGCGCACCTTTTCCCCGAGTTCAATGATCCGTTCCAGATATTCCAATTCCTTCTGGCGTTGCGGCAGGGTGGATGGTTTGGCCAAATTAAGGGCTTGGTCTTCAATACGTTCATCCGTTTCGCGCCCATCCTCCGACGGTTCACTTTCATCAGCGGTGCTGCTATCAAAGTGTTCTATGATCTTTTCAAGGGAGAGCGAATCGGCCGGAGGCAAAGAAAGGTCCTCCTCCATGATTCGCGAGCGTCTTCGTTTGAGCGACTCCAGCATGGCGTAAGTGGAGCTGGCGAGACGACGCTGCAAAACTGCAACGACCATGGCCGCTGCATTTTTATTCAGGGTCATGCTGGTTTCGTAGCTCCAGCGCAAATAGGCTGAAGCTTCCTCATAAAAATTTTGTTCCCCGGGGCTCAATTCAAAAGATATCGTTTGACAAAGACGAGGCATGTAGATGGGTTGTCCTTTATAATCCACCATCTCCTCTTTTAAACGGCGCAAAAAATATTTCGAGCGCTTTTCTGCTTCCAGGGATGGAAGGGCATCGGGGGTGCTGAATACATTGGGGTCCAGCAAGCGCCAAAGAGCAAAGTAGGGGAAAGGTTTGCCCATGTGCGGTGTAGCCGTCAGCAGAAGCAGGTGGTTGGCGCGAGGGCCGAGGGCTTCGGCCAAGCGGTAACGGCGGGTCTGACTGTCTCTTCGTTTGGAATCCCCCCAGGCCAGCTTATGCGCTTCATCGAAGACAACGAGATCAAACCTTGGCGCCGCCGGCGATGTTAACTGCTCCTTTATGAAATCGGTTGTCGCTGTATCCACGCTGAGGATAAAGCCTGAACGATCAGAAGATGAAAACGGATCCCCTTTTTGGAAATCAGAACTTCGAAGCACCTGGAATTCGAGATCGAAAAAATGATGCAATTCTCTCCGCCAATTCCAAGTTAAGCCTGCAGGGCAGAAAATAATTACCCGGGAAATTCGGCCGCGATTGATCATTTCTCGTATGTATAAACCGGTCATAATGGTCTTGCCTGCACCGGCATCATCAGCAAGAAGAAATCTAAGAGGATTCTGTGGAAGAAGGTATTCATAGACTGCGATTCTCTGGTGAGGGAGTGGTACAACCCGAGAAAGCTCCAGGCCGAAAGCTTTGTTGAAAAGATGCCCGTTCTGAAGCCTGTACGCGTCTATCACAAGTTTTATGGCATCGGGGTCGCCTTCAAAGTTTAATCGTGGAGTTTTCACAAGGTCTGCTTTAGGCTGTATCTCTTGTTGTTTTCCCCGTTTTAAAAGAGATTGCATCCTCTCGATGCGGTCCCTTTGTGGCTTGGCCTTCCCGTTTTCCCAACGATTAACAGTTGCGAAGGATACCCCAAGAGTGGCGGCGAATTCTTTTTGTGAATAACCTAGTTTCAACCGCAAACTTTTTATATTTTCGCTATTCATGGCCTTATTATATTCCAGAATAATATTATTGTCAATAAAAATTGATATTTGATATATATAGTATGCAATATTAAAATGCAATTAATTGAACTTAAAGGCTTTTTGTTATTATTTCAATCTGCCCAAGTCATTTTTTAGTCCAATTAAAATCTGGATGGTGTCTTGCCAAGAATTATCAAAACAACTGCTTCTCGTCGGGCATTATATAGGAGAGTTAGCCCGACTTAGCGGATTCAGGGGGGTTGTTAGTAGAAAGTCCTTTTAAATCAAGCCGAGCCTTCAAAAGGTCTTCACTACACCGAGCTATTGGGTCACTTCGCCTTTGGCCGTCACGCGGGGTGGCGGTTGATTGGGTAATGACAGCCGCAACTGCTTGAGCAGGATCTGGAGCTCCGGCTCCGGCTGTGTATAGCGTGACAGAATCACTTTGCGGCCATCGGTTGTCGGCAGATGGACGTCGATCATCTGAACGGAGCCGAACTTTTCCAGAACCGAGCGAGGGGTTAATCCCGGCGCCAGATCACGCAAACGCCGCCGCAATGTCACATGCAGGGCATAGGCAAGGAAGGCCACGAAGATGTGTGCCTCGATGCGTTCCTCCTTCTGATGGAAGATCGGGCGGATCGCCAGGTCCCCCTTCAGGTTTTTGAACGCCTCTTCGCCCTGAACCAACTGGGTATAGAACTCCCACATCTGCCCTGGGCCGCACCCCACCAGGTTCGTTCGCAGTAAATAACGCCCCTCTGGGCGTCGAACCTCTCGCAACCGGTCTTTGCGCAAGGAGAACTGCAAGGGGTCATCCCCTTCGGGAATATCGATGTGCACAAGCCTCCAGGCCGAGGGCGATTGCTGCCGGGCCGCCCCCAGCTTGAGCAGCCGTTGGTCCCGGGTTAGCTGCATGCCCTGTACCTGGTGCAGTCGCTTCCATAACCGCTTCAGTTGACGCTGCCGCATGGACCGCTCCTTGTGGATCCGGTCCCGGCTCTGAGCCAGCACGTAGACCTCGTTGTCTTGGGGCAGCAGCTTGACCTCCACCCCATCGCGGACCTTATGCCAAGGCCTCTCCGCCAGCCCCTTCTCGTAACGGCTCAGTCGCCCTTTGGGCGTTCCCACCAAGTAGTAGACCGGCGGGTCACTCTGGCGCATTCCCTGCAAAACCTCTTCGGTCGGAATCCCTCGGTCCATCACCCAGATGCGCTCGGCTTTGCCGTACTGCGCCTCGATCTTCTTCAAAAATCCTCGCAGGGTGGTGTTGTCGGCGGTGTTGCCGGCCAGGACCTCATAGGCCAGGGGGAACCCCTCCGGGGTTACGATCAAGGCAATGACCACTTGCACGCAATCGAACCGCTTGTCCCGGCTGTAGCCGTGCTTCCGCTTGTCCCCTTCCGGGAAGGGGGGATCGCTCTCAAAGTACGTGCTGGTCAGATCGTACAGAAGAACGTCAAACTTCGCGTTGAACAGATCTTTCCAACGTTGCGTCAGGCGGTCAAACAACGCTCGCTTATGCTCGATCAGCCGGTCCAGGCACTCGTAGAGTTTATGGATCTCCACCAGTTCAAAGCCGGCTCCCAGAAGATCCGCCATCGCGCTCTTCTCATACCAGTGCCGATGCAACCGCCATTCGCTCCCGGGACCCATCAAACGATAACAGCTTAGCGCCTGAGCGATCAAATCCCAACGCGTCCCCTTGCGGCTCGCCGGCAACCTCTCCGCCCAGAACTCATCCAGGCCCAACTCCTCGTACAACTGACACGCCAACCAACACCCACCCCACTGCCGGGGCCGGCGCAGTTCCACCTCCCTCAGCCGAATCCGCACCACCTGCTCATCGTCGATCTCAACCGGACGATCCTCGGGAAATAACGCCATCGTCTGCGCCGTTGCGGCTCCATCCTCGAAAACCTCGATCGTCTTGCGCCAAGCCTCACGCTGAGAACCGTTAATCTCCCCGAGGTAGAGCACCTGCCGCTGAACGATCCGCCCACCTGATACCCGGCGGTTCTCCACCACGTTCCAGTACCGGTGCTCTTTCCCGTCTTTCTTGCGAATCGTGCATCGTAAAAACATCGTGCATGCAGAATATCACCTGCTCGACAACGCTGAAAAGGGGGTAGGTCTTCACTACAGCCTATTTACCCCCCTCCAGGCTTTCCTGCCCTCGGAAATCATTGACTTAAAAAAATAAAAAAAGTAACCCACGGAGTTGAATCCGCGAAGTCGGGTTAGTGGATCCGAGCAGAAATTAAGGCTTCAGGTGTAGGCAGGCTCTAGGAATGCCCCAAGGGGGGCACTGGGAAACTGAATGAGTCAGGGGAGGAGCGGATTATTTTTACTATGGTAACTGGAGCTGAACCCGTCCCCGGTCAAGCGGTTCCTCGAAGAAAGAGGGCGCTTTCCTCTGGGATGGTAGCAAGGACTGCTAAAGACCTGTTCAATTCACCAATTCCATGTCTTCAAGAGGAGCCGTGAACCATATGAGCGGCTGAATCTTGTACGGATTCCCCTTTACCCGGGGCCCGAAGGCCGCCGGCGAATTCGTGGTCGTAAGGGGGATGTACATCGTTCTTTCGTAGATCAACCTCTGAATGCGCCCGATCAATTCCTTCCTGGTTTTGGGGACAACCTCCCGGCGGTACTGATCCCATAAGGCCTCCACATCCGGATAAATCCCGTAAGAAGTCCGGCCGAACAAATAGGACAGGCGCCCCCCGATGGTGGGTCCAGAGGAGGGATCGATAAAGATACCTCCCTTCATTTTTCCACCTTCTCGCTGGGCAAACCAGGCGGGTCTATCCAGGAGAATGGTGTCCACATTAATCCCAATCGCTTTCCAGTAATTCGCGACCTGCTCCCCGTAGGGCCAGTACCCTCCTTGGTAGGGGTAGAACTTGCCGCCCTGGAAGCCCTTCGGGTAACCGGCCTCGGCCAGAAGCTTCCGGGCTCCATCCGGGTCGTAGGGATCAGGAGGGAGCGGCACTGAAAATGGGTCCTCCTTGAAACCGATGATCCCGACCGGGTCGCACCCGGGCATGTGAATATCCACGAGAGTCTTCCGGTCTACCGCCAGGCTCGCCGCCTTGCGCACTCGTGCGTCCGCCCATGGAGACTTGGGATCCCACTGGGATGTTATATTAACGATCCACTGCGTTGGGCTCAGAGGCGCAAGCATTCGGAGGTTTGGGTCTTTTTTCACATCTTCATAAAACACACCTTGCATGAGGGTCGCGACATCCATCTCCCCTCTTTTGACCATCGCCAGGCGAGTTGCGGGTTCAGAGACAATATAAAACTCCAATCTCTTAATGCTGGGCACCTTTCTCCAGTAATCTTCAAAAGCCTCCCCCACAAGCTTCACACCGGCCACGAATTCAACAAACTTATAGGGTCCGCATCCGATGGGATTCTTTTTGAAGCCGGCCTCCCCCACTCTTTCCACGTACTTTTTGGGCACCACCCATTGAATCGTGCTTACCCCCGGCGCGAGATACTCCAAAAAATCGGGAAAGGGTTCTTTAAAGTGAATGCGGACTAAATGAGGATTCACGGCCTCCACCTTCTCCGTTCTTTCATGGATAAATTTGGCCTGACCCGCCTTATATCGCCAGAAGCTAAAGATGACATCCTCCGCCGTCATTACATCCCCGTTGTGAAACTTGACCCCGGTGCGCAACTTAAATTCATAAGTCTTGGCATCCGGGCTGATACTATATGATTCAGCCAAACAGGGGGTAAAGTTGCCGTCGGGCATGGGTTTCACCAGGGCATCGTGGAAAAGATACAAAGTAAGATGGCCGGTTGAGGCATGACCGCCCGTAGCCGGATCAAGCCAGTCCGCCGAAAGTCCCCAGTGTATCGCTTGTTTCAATACTCCCGAGGGAGCCGCGGCTTGAACATGGATCGATGACCCAAGAACCATTCCGACAATCGCCAGCATCACAACCATCACGCGCATTTGGGGTTTCTTTGCTTTCATGAAATTTTTCTCCTTACGCTTCAAAAAATCTGAAATCCTGAAAGTTCATTATCGAAAATTCCCTGACCTCTTCGCTGCCTCATGCTTGAACAGATCATTTTTCTGATTGGATGCGCCTCCTGGCAGAAGTTTTTCGCTTTGGTAAGAACCTGCTCTTACTATGACTGAATATACGAAAAACGGAACTGTATGTCAATTCAAATGAACACCTTGCCCACCGAAAATCTGCGCCTTACCTGAACCGAGGGATGATCGGTCTTCCCAATCGTTCCTGGTTAACGTTGAAATATCACCCCCAACCTTGTGGAGTATATTATGAAGATAAATTTCCGGAGGGTCTTAATACAGAGCGTCCAAGGGCGAAGCTTTTTTCTACTTTGTGGCCTTTTCAAGAATACCTTATTACGGTTGCCTGACAACGAGACACCGAGATGCTGCGAGGGGATGAATTTTGGTTGTGAATATAAAAGACAACCTTTTGTCAAAAAGGGAGATTCAATCCCGATACACCTCTTTGATCGCCATACATAGAGCCATATTTTTATATTGCTTTATCAAATCCGCAGTAGTAGACTATTCGTATGGAAAGAACCCGCTTCGAGTGGGACGAGGATAAGGATCAAGAGAACCAATTCAAGCATCAAGTCTCGTTTTCGGCTGCTCAGCGCGCCTTCCTTGATCCGCGCCGGGTTATTGCAGAAGATATGACCCACAGTGGTGGGGAAGGCCGATTCTATTGTATTGGACGGGTGGATGACGGGATCCTGACCGTTCGCTTCACTCTTCGCGGCAATGTAATCCGAATCTTCGGCGCGGGTTACTGGAGAAAGGGGAGGAAGATTTATGAGGCGCAAAATAAAATACACCGATGAACCGATGGGGGAGCTGAGGGTTATCAAGGATTTCCTTCCGCCCCCGGAACAATTGATCTTGAAAGAAGACAATGTCAAGGTCACGATCTCTTTGAGCAAATCAAGCATTGATTTCTTTAAAAGACAAGCGGCAAAGCATCAAATCTCTTACCAGAAAATGATTCGCCGGGTGGTGGACTATTACGCATCCCAATACCAAAAAGACGCCTAACTATCCATGGCCGCTGAGCCTGCGCTGGGATTTTTGCCTTGACTTTTTGTTGTTTCCAGAATATTTAAAGGACAAAGGAGAGTTGAATTTCCCAACCGTTCCTGATTCACTTCGCAACCTAACCCTTAACCTTCTGGAGGATAATATGAAGATAAATTTCCGGAAGGTCTTAATTCGAAGCCTTCAAGGGGAAAACCTTCTTCTCCTTTGGGGGCTTTATCATTTTTGGAGTGCATTAATAAGCAGAACCGTAGCCGTGCATTAGCGGGAATGGATTAATTTTTTAGGAAGTAAGGTATGCACCGTGAGAATCAACGTCTCCCAAGTTCACGATAAAGATCCGTATCTTTTGGAGTTGACTCGTTATATCCATTTGAATCCGGTCCGGGCAGGGATTGTCGAAGTTCCTGAGAAATACCCCTGGACTGGCCATTTGAGTTATCTGGGGAAGGGGGAAAATCCCCTGGTTGATTCAGCATTCGTTTTGCATCAATTCGGCAGAAGCAGGTCGCAGGCTCGCAGGTCCTATCGGCGATTTATCGTAGAGGGGCTTACGGAGGTTCATCAGGAGAAGTATTATAGAGTTAAAGATCAGCGGTATTTGGGGGAGGATGAGTTTGTGGAAGAGATTGAGGAGCAGAAAAGGAGCCATGAGCCAGTTTATTGGGAGATTCCACTGGGAGAAATAGCCCGGGAGGTAATGCGGAGGATGGAGATTCCTGGGGATCGGTTATATTCGATGACGCGAGACCGATTGGGGGCATATGGCCGGGGGTTGGTGGCGTATTTGGGGAGAAAGTTGGTAGGTACACAGGTGAAAGAGATTGCCCAGTATTTCAGGCGGGAGCCGATGACGGTGAGCTTGGGTGTGAGGAAGATCGAAACCCTCCTACAGAGAGATCGGGAGTTAGGCCAAAGAGTGGAGGTCATGGAGCTGGCCTTGGTAAAAAAGGGGAAGAGAAAATACTTTATTACAATTGCCCAATCGTGGTCCTTAATGGTTTAGCGAGAAGCAAGGGTGAGTAAGAGGGGTTTGTGGAGATGAAAATGTCTCTTTATTAAATTTACCAAAGCGGAAAAGGAGGTAATTTTATGCCCATAGTTAATAAATATAAATGTAACAAATGTGATTTTTCAATGCCGGGAGGGTGGGGAGGATACCAGTATGTAGAGAGCAAAGAAGGGAAACGAATCGAATGTATTCACCCGGTGGAGGAAGAAACTATTGAGGAAGTTTTAGGGGAAGAAAAAGATAACTTAGAATTGCGAAAAAAGAGAGTCGGTTTTAATTCCTATTGTTTATGCCTACAGTGTCTTCAGCAATTTGAGGCGGATTTGAGAGATGAATTCTCCAATTCGTGGCGATTTCATTACAACTCCCCATCCGGGCATATCATTCTAAATAGCATAAAAAAGTTAGTTTCTATCAATGAAATGTGCATTCCAAACCATGTTTGGAAGAAGATGACCAAAGAATGGGCGAAAGATGAAAGAAAATGTCCTTCCTGCGGGTCAAATAATATTAAGACTGAATTGGAACTCGTCGGGGAATCTTGCCCAATGTGTAGGGAGGGTTTAATAGAAGAAATTCCAACGTGTATCCAGTGTTGAGCAAGCATGTTCGGAACTGTGAATTGTGGAGACCACATACCATACCCTGGCTTTTCAGTTTTTGGATGGAGGGGGTTTTAAAGGGTTACCGGGAATCGAGGGATGATCTCACCCCCAACACATGAAGGATAGCAAATAATGGAATTCTTTGTAATCCTTATTATTGTTGGCCTTTATTTCCTTATATGGTTTGGCACGTCTGGCCAGGATTGGTTGGCAAAACGAAGGTTTAAAAAATTACCTGAGGAGGAACAACAAAGAATTTTGGCAGAACGTTCTAAAGCCGCATTTGAGAAAGGGTTCAAAGATCTAACAAAACATGAAAAATTCATGAAAGAACAAATCAAAAGTCCCTCTGATTTTTATGTAAATAGAGCTGCTTTAAATGATATTAAAAATAACCTTGAGCAAGCTCTTAGAGATTATGATATGGCTATCAAACTCGATCCCCAAAATGGGGAGGCTTACTGTGGTCGGGCATTTGTTTTCCAACAACTTAAGAATCATCAGCGAGAGATTCAAGATTTAATTATGGCAGCTAAGTTAGGAAATGAGAATGCTAAAGATTATTTAATGAAGAAGAAAATGAGGTGGGAATAATAAACGAAAAAATATATACAGGGGGTGGATTATGGAAAAATTAAAATTAAACACATAGAGGAGGTAGGGGACACTGCTTAGTAACTTAGACTATTTATTTTTGACGGATAAATCTTAATCTTCTCGTTCGATGAGGATGTCAGAAATTATTAAGATATTAAGCAGTCCCTCTTTCTATTCGCTGGCGAGGATCGGCACTACGTGGAGGAAGTTGCAGAATATTTGCAATTGAATGATGTCGAGCTGTTTTACGACCGATACGAAGAGGCTACACTGTGGGGCAAGGATCTTGCTGAGCATTTTGATGCAGTTTATCACGGTCAGGCGCGTTATTGCGTCATGTTCATATCCAGATACTACGCTGAGAAGCTTTGGCCCAACCACGAACGCTGATCGGCTCTGGCACGTGCGGTCGCGGAGCGACAGGAATATATCCTTGCGGCCCGGTTCGATGACACCGAACTTCCCGGTATTCGCCCAACGTTGGG
>Ga0315294_10007294_pt1 | contig 12132 bp, 8 predicted proteins | sample YL17G13_40_MG_FD_203626 | JGI IMG/M metagenome (GOLD analysis project Ga0315294, IMG submission 203626) | Sediment microbial communities from Yellowstone Lake, YNP, Wyoming, USA - YL17G13_40 | ecosystem: Environmental > Aquatic > Freshwater > Lake > Sediment | place: USA: Wyoming | collected...
CACACAGGTGGCTCTAGTCTTCTCACTTCTGACTCTTGGCTATGCACTGTTCTCGCCGATTGCAGGCAAGGCAGCGGCTCGGGGATTGACACGGGAATGCATCTGTGCAGGAGCATGTGTTCGCGGGTTTTCTTATGTCGGCATGGCGGCGGCTATCGCCATCGCATCTGTTAACCTACTGATCGTGAATAGCCTGCTCTGGGGTCTTGGTGCTGCATTCTACCAGGTGGGGAGTGATTCAGAGATATCGGAGCGTGTTGCCCGCCAGAACAGGTCTGAGGCATTTGGCAGACGCGAAGCTGCCAATGCCAGAGGAAGCGTCATGGGTGCCTTCGCCGGCTTCATAATCCTGCTCTACTTCGGTGTTCCCTACGTCTTCCTGTTCTATGCGGCCATGAATCTGCTAGGCGGCTTCGTTGTTGTCTGGCATCGGCCTCCGATGAAGGTGCATGCAGGTTTTTCATCATACTTCGGTGTTGGCGGTGCTTTTGCCACAGGCATCGTGGCACTGGTTACAGCCGCTTCCATTGACACATTCATTGCAGAGCTTATGAGACCGTTCGTTGAACTCCTGATCATCAGTGTGTTCAATCCTGACATACGCGTACTTGCACTCGTGTATCTGCCCGGTGGGCTCTTCTCCGGTGTCCTCGGAGGAAGGATGGGCCGACTGGCAGATCACTCAAGCAGAGTGAGAATCGTGGCTGCGGCAGTCGTGGTCAGCTCGTCCTCGTCACTGTTGTTGGCTGCCATACCGAACGTCGCCGCGTTCTTGGTGAGTATCTTTCCCCAGCTTTGGGTCCTGACTGAGGCAGGCGTCGGACTACTGCTGATCGCAGTTCTCTTCACCATTCAGAGCATCACTACCATGTTGGCCTACGTTGTCATATCATCCGTCTTTGGGACCGCATACGAAGGAAGGGCAGGAGAGGGCTTTGGCAGGTTTGAAGCTGCACTGGGGACTGCGAGATTCGCTGGGCCGCTCGCAGGTGGTGTTCTTTGGGACCTTGTCAGTCCGAGTGCCCCGTTTGTTCTCGTAGGCGTCAGTGGATACCTCCTGATACCGCTCTACTATGTTGGAATGAAGCGCTACGAGCAGGCATGCCGCGACAGAGCTTGTGCCCCGGACACGAACTAGGTCGGCTTGACCACGCCGGAAGAAGTGTCTTCTCGCCACTGCATAAGAGATATAGCACAGGTCCTTGACCTCTATGGCAACGAGCTAATGCAAGTAGGTGCATCGCAATGGTTGCGCGTATTGCTATCAACGGATTCGGTCGGACTGGACGCCAGTTCATGCGTCAAGCCTTAGGTAAGAAGAACTTGGAGATTGTTGTGATCAATGACCTGACGGACGCCAAGACCTTGGCACATCTATTCAAGTATGATACTGCCATGCGTACGTTCAACGGCACGGTCACGTCCACCAAGGAGAGCATCACTGTCAATGGCAAGGAGGTCAAAGTCCTCTCAGAGAAGGACCCAACAAAGCTGCCCTGGAAGCAGATGAACATCGACATTGTGGTTGAGTCCACAGGTGTATTCAGGGACACTGCGGACTGCCAGAAGCACATTGCTGCCGGGGCCAAGAAGGTCATTCTCAGTGCGCCTGCAAAGGGTGATATGCCCACGTTCGTGATGGGCGTGAATGACAGCACGTATGACCCCGCCAAACACCACATTGTGTCAAATGCTTCATGCACGACAAACTGTCTGGCACCGATGGTGAAGATACTCGACGAAGGTTTCGGCGTAGTCAAGGGCATGATGACAACGGTACACGCTGTGACAAACGACCAGAGGCTCCTCGATCTTCAGCACAGCGATTTGAGAAGAGCGAGGGCTGCTGCTTGGAACATCATCCCGACCTCAACTGGTGCTGCCAAGGCCATAGGACTCGTCTATCCAAAAGCCGCTGGCAAGATGAATGGCATCGCCATAAGAGTCCCGGTTCTGGATGTGTCGCTGACTGATCTCAGTGTTGTCGTTGAAAAGCCGGCCACCGTCGAAACTGTCAATGCCGCTTTCAAGAAGTCATCAGAAACACCAGCAATGAAGCCCTACCTCCGCTACTTGGATGAGGAGTTGGTCTCTTCGGACTTCATTGGTGATACGCACTCATGTATCTTTGACTCACTGTTGACGATGATTGTGGGTGACATGGTGAAAGTGTATGGATGGTACGATAACGAGGCTGGTTATTCAGCAAGGCTTGCCGATATGGCTGGCCTGATGGCGCAGAAGATGTAGTATCTCCGCATTTCACCTCGACGGGAAGCTGCACAGCATGCGGCGCCCGTCTGACTCTTTCTCTTGATTGCATCCTGTCGATATGACGGCAAGCCTCATATTGCACAGAGTTGAAAGCCGTGCCTGCTTAGATGGTCTGAATTTGCCATCTTGTGCTAGACCAAAACTGGGTGATGAAGTTGTCAGAAATAGGAGTAGCAGAAACCAAAGGTAATAGCCAAGTGATGCTCGTCGTCGTGTTCCTTATCATAAACGCGATCAATGGACTAGCTGCAGCAGCCATTGGCCTCTACTTATGGGAGAATGCCCTGTCTGCACTCGGCGCCATTATGGCAATTGCGGCTCTGTGGGTTGCCATGGGATTTAAGAATCTGCAAAAGGAGATGTACAACTACGCAGTCATCCTCAATATCGCTGCGATAGTCCTGTACCTGTTCGCTCCTCTGGAATTCGGAATACTGGGCATAGCTCTCTCCATTATCACGCTGCTCTTGCTATTCGGTTCCCCGGTCAAGCAGCAGTTCCAGTAGGGCTCCGTGGCTGAATAGTTATGAAGCCTCGTTCTATCCACTGGTTTGGGGGCGCGAATACCACTCCCGAGTGGCCGGTTTTCGCCCCCTCTGTTTCTCCCAGAGCCAGTTGTCACCGTTTCCTGTATCATCATGGCCCGCGGTACCAAGTGGGAATAGGAATTCGGCCGAAACGTAGTTGTAATAGTTAGCACTCTATGTTGATTCATCTCCCGAAATGAAAGATCCACTGGAGTAGTGTTCTAGTCTTGGAACCGATCAGTCGAATCGACCCGACTCAGGGCCGTCTGTTCTTCAGGGGCGTGGATGCCACAGAGCTTTCCAGGACGAGCAGCTTCGAGGCTGTTCTGTTCCTCATTCTTTATGGATCGCCGCCCTCGTCTGATGAGCTGAGGCACCTGACCGATGAGATGCGACTGGGCAGATCGCAGGGCAAGGCTATCCTTCCATCTGTGCTGCCCTCGGACAATCTTGGAGGCCGAAGTCCTCTGGACAGACTTGTGGGCAATCTGGATGACATTGGCAAAAGGTACGGGCTTGACCTTGAGCATGAGCTTCTACTCCTTGTCGCGGTGTTTCCAGTTGTAGTGGCCGCAAAGTGGCGGCGAGCACACGGCCTGGAAACGATATCACCCCGGAGCGAACTGGGCCATGGTGCAAACACACTATGGATGCTCGGCATCAGCAATATCGGAGATGTGTTGAAGGACTTTGAAACCTGCCTGATCCTCCATCTGGATGATCCTCAGAACCCGTCTCTTAACGTTCTGGAGGAGAAGATGCAGTCAGGCGAACCAGTATCGAGCTCTCTTTCCGCAGCTCTTGAGGAGCATTCCAAAGCTCTACACCATGGAGCGGGTGAACAGGCGATGCTGATGATGCAGGAGATGGGGTCTCCTGAGAGAGCCGAGGAGTATCTTCGAAGTAGGATCGAGCGCGGTGAGAGAGTCTTTGGGATGGGTCATCGAGTCTACCGAGCTATGGACCCAAGAGCTAACGTCCTCAGAGGTATTCTCCAAAGGCGGACAGCCGGTACCGACAGGGAGATTCTGTTCAGACTCACAGAGGCTGTGGCCACGATAGGAAGTCGACTTCTATTCGAGCTGAAGGGGCAGAAGCTCTACCCCAACGTAGATCTGTACAACGCTGCGGTCTATTCAACTTTCGGCATTCCTGCAGAGCTCAACACAGACATGTTCGCAATCTCAAGAGTCTGTGGATGGGCAGCACACATTCTCGATTGGCATCGCACAGGCATCGAGTGAGGACGCCAGAGCGAGTCACTACTTGCGGAGGGCCCATTCTGTGACCGCATCGATTGCCGCTTTTCTCTCAGTCCGGTTCAGGGAATGTATTGGAGGCCTGCATTCGCCGCCTGCAAGTCCAAGGTGGTCCATGACAGCTTTGACAACTGGCACGTTGTTTGCAGTCCCTCTCCCCTCTCGCAGATTCTCGAGGGACGTGACTAGTGCTTGGATCGTCATTGCCTCTTCATAGTTCCCAGCCACTAGCGCGTGATACATCTGTAGAGATATCCTTGGGGCAAAGTTCGCCAAGCCAGAGGTGAATGCACGAGCACCGGCAAGCCAATAGAACGGAGCGAACCTCTCCGCGGTCCCGCAAGACCATATGACACTCGAGCCAAGCATCTGAACCGAATAGGCGAAGTCGACGACTCTGCCGAAGGCATACTTGATCCCGACAAGGTTTCTGTATGTCATCAGTTCCTTAAGGACAGCGTCTGTCAGAAGCGGTCCCTTCTTGTAGAGGACTACGTCGACGCCTTTCGAAGCATCGAGTATCCTACGATAGTAGTTGAGCACACCTTCTTCTGAGCTGAAGACATGCTGGGGGTACATTACCATCACTCCTTGAGCCCCCATCGACTCCGCCTGCCGGACCATGTCAACTGCCGTCGTGATAGAGTGGCCGACGCCGGGCATGACAACCATGCCCCCTCGAGATGCGTCTAGGGTTGCCTTGACAACCTGCAACCACTCTTTCTCCGACAAGGAATAGAACTCACCAGTGTTACCGCACGGAACAACAAGACGTATTCCCTCCTTCAAAAGGAACTCCATGTTCCGTCTTATACCATCAGCATCTATGGCCGAAAGATCACGAGTGAAGGGTGTCGCTGTGGTCACGGAGACACCGTGCAACGCCTGCTCCAGTCTGCCTTGGCTCATCACATCACCTCACGGGAACTCCTTCACTACTCTCTCCTTCTGTTGCGGCGACGAATCGAAGTCGATGCGGACTTCCTTGAATGGGTTGCTGCATGGATTGCCCTGTGCCACATGCATTCTGAACTCGATGCCACCGGTCTTGCCCTTCGACATCTCCACAATGTAGCCGTACGTAGTCTCCCCCATGAGCTTGTCCTCGCCGGCCTTTCGCGTCCTGTGGCGGCATATCGAGTCAAACCCCTTCCCAGGAGTGTGTGTGCTCAGTATGCTTATGATGTCGCCGACTGACTTGGCTGATTCAAGCATCTTGGCCGCTGCCTGCCTTCTTCTCTCGCTCGTATACAGTGGCCCCCCGGCCTCTCTCTCTTCACGCGAGGCCTTGGCTAAGAGATCACCGGTCGAGAGCTTGTTGTGATGGTTTGCACGCGCTATCATCTTGGGGTCTCTTTCAATGTCACACACGCCATCTCCAATCTCAATGGCCCCCACCTCATTGAGCGTTGCGATGGCGAAGTTGCACCACTGATACCGCTTGCCGGTCTTGAGTGATGCGGCAACTATCCCATATGCATCGTCAAGAGTCCTAGCGCCTCTAAGTACCTCTTCGAGAAGGAAGTCATAAGCTTCTGCAGGTCTGATCAGTACCGTTGAGCTGCAGGCAGCAAGACCCCACTTGTTGAAACCTATCGATACACCTGCCTTGGCGCCGCTGCCGATGTTCACTCCAGTCACAGCAAAGACAGCATCGTCGAACATCGCTGAGTCCTTGAAGTCTTCGTACACAAGGTCTCTATTCTTGAAGAGAAACGCCCTGGCGCCGACAACCTTAGCGCCTATGGTGCATCCATCTGGCATGAGCACATCGTCACAGGCCATGCATTTCAAAGTGGCGGTGCGTCAACAACCTCTCTCAAACAAGCTTGCTCAACAGTACCAAGATGAGATGGGTGGCTCAGGGTACAGGTTCGTCCACATTGACGGAGGGTTGAGCTGGGGCCTCAGGTGAAGGAAACGAGTCCTTCTTGCGCCGAGCCTGTTTCTCGATGTTGAAAAGAGAGTATGCAAGCATCAGAGCCACTAGGTTGAGTGAAAGAGTCACCCACGATACCGGTTGGAGAAGACCTGCGAAGACAAACTGAGCGAAGAGGCCCCCCACAATTGGCCCAATGGCATTGCCGGCATTCTGGGCAGCGTTGACGATGCCCATTGCAGTACCTCTTTCTTCGTCGCTCGAGACCCTCGCAGCAAAGGCTTGGGCCCCGGTCTGGGCCAGAGCGTATATTGGCAACATGTAGAAGATCGTGGCTACCATGGGGTCTGTGGCAATCGCGAATCCCACCGCATAGAGGCAGTAGGAGAGATACGCCGCAGCGAGGATTGGAGTCGACCCGTGCCTGTCAATGAGCCTGCCCACATAGCCAGTGATCAGAGCTGCGATGAGAGTTGCACCGGAGTTCGCATAGCCGACATAGGCAGCGTCTCCATGGAGCTCGTCAATGATTATGATTGCCACACCGTAAGAAACAGCATAGATGCCTATGGCGCTGACAGATGCCGCCAGTGCGAGGCGAGCCATTCCGGGTCTTCCAATGAGCTCCCAGAAGCTCACCTTGGGACGCACCACGGTCTTGTCAACAGGGAGGTCTCTCACAACAAAGAAGCTCAGAGCAGTTGCAGCCATACAGAGTGCGGCTGAAACCCTGAACAGGGTAAGCATGCCCACGATGTTGTAGAGTAGACCGCTTGCCAGTGCTCCGAAGAACCAGCCTCCCGACTGGACAACCAGAAAGAAGCCAAGCCTCTCACCCTTCTTCTCTGTCCTTGCGGTGAGATAAGCTTGGCCTGCAGGGATTGCTGAAGCAGAGAATGCTGCACCTGCCATTGCTATGACAAGGAACTGCGCGACATCGGTCACGAATGAATAGAAGAAGAAGGTGGACGAGTACCCGACAAACCCCAGCACCATGAAGGGTTTTCTTCTCCCCACGCGGTCCGAAACGGAGCCCCACAGACTCACAGCGCCCATCGTAACGAAGGCGGGTGCGGACCATACCAGAGTCAGGATGAGGAACGAATCCACTTGAAGACCATGCTTGACAAAGTGCGTCACGAACTGCCAAGCTATGGCCTGCCCTGTCGACTGGATTGCGTACGACAGGTAAGCGGCAATTGCAGATCTATTGAGGTGCTCCATCCTGTGGCGCTCCAGCACGCGCAAGCCACAGGCGGTATAATCCTTGTGGTCCATGAGTAAGAAGAACTAGGGCCTTGGCACCTTGGGGTCACAGATGCGTCGGCCGTAGAGTTCATGAGCAATGCATCCTTCTCGGCTTCCCATGTCCTCAGCTGACAACGAGCCGATTCTGCGAATCGAGAATCTACGAGCGTACTACACCTCGAAGAAGGGCCTCGTAAGAGCAGTTGAGGACGTATCGTTCACCGTTATGAAGGGAGAGAGTGTCGGTCTCTTCGGAGAGTCTGGTGCAGGCAAGACGTCAGTGGCTCTCGCGATAATGGGTGTCTTCGATAAGGTATCAAGGTACTATGCATCATCGTCGGGCGATGAGTCGACCAAGAAACTGTGGGAGCTTCGGGATGAGGCGAGGCGAAAGGGACTGACCTCTGCAGAGATGGCACAGGCTCTACCGGGCGTCGAGGGTCAGATATGGTTCAAGGGAAAGAACCTACTGAAGTTAGACGAGAAGGAGTACAGGAAGATCAGGGGGAACGAGATCACCTACGTACCTCAAGGATCGAGGAAGTCGATGAACCCCTACATGACGATAGACTATCAGACTGCTGAATCCCTGTGGGCGCACGACGAGGACAGGGCTCTGCACGAGCGTCAGGTCATGCGGCGAGTCCTCGAGGTTCTGGACCTGATTGAGCTTAGTGACGTCGACATAAGGAAGGCTTTCAAGCCAGGCCAGTTCAGCATGGGCGAGGACCAGCGTATACTGATAGCCATGGCCATGATCACAAGACCGGCGCTTATGATAGCAGACGAGCCTACAACCGGGATGGACTCCGGAGTTCGGCACAGGGTCCTCGAGGCAATCGAGCTCGTCAGGAAGGAGCTGAAGACATCGATGCTGTTCATTAGCAACGATCAGAAGGTCATGGCTGACTTGGTCGACAGAGTCGCGGTGATGTCGGCAGGACGGATAATGGAGTTTGGTGATGCCAAGACAGTCCTGAAGTCTCCGGGTCATCCCTTCACAAGGGCCTTCATCATGAGCAATCCAACAATGGAAGTTCTACGAAGGATCCGCGAGAAAGGTCTGGTTATCCGGGGGATTCCTGGCAGTCCGCCCGACATGAGCAATCCGCCGCCCGGTTGCCCCTTCAATCCTCGATGTGAGTACGCGACCAGCCTGTGCAAGCAGCGTGTGCCTGACTACAGAGAAGTTGAACTTGGTCACTGGATACTATGTCATAGGTACGAGGAACTGCCCAAGTTCTAAGCGGAAAAGAAGAGGTATTGCTCTGGCCCATGACGCCAGAGCATAATCCATTGCTTCAGTCTGCAGTTGTGGGATGCTTCGCCCTAATGGCCGCCTGAGCCGCAGTCAGTCGGGCTATAGGCAGGCGATAGGGTGAGCATGAAACGTACTGAATCCCGATCTCGAAGAAGAACTCGATTGAACGCGGGTCGCCACCATGCTCGCCGCACACGCCGAGCTTTATGTTTGGTCTCCTAGCACGTCCTCTCTCGATGGCTATCTTCATGAGTTCGCCGATTCCACGCTTGTCGATGCTCTGGAACGGGTCATTTACGAGAATACCCTGCTTGAGGTAGTCAGGCACGAAAGTGCCAATGTCATCTCTGGAGAATCCAAAGCCCATCTGAGTTAGGTCATTCGTACCGAACGAGAAGAACTCAGCGGTCTCTGCCATGTCGTAGGCACGCATGCACGCACGAGGGACCTCTATCATCGTGCCGTACGCATAGTCCACCTTGAAGCCGTGTTTCCTGGTGGCCTGCTCACTCACTCTGTCGACAATCGACTTCATGACACGCAGTTCTTGGGCTCCAATTGTAACAGGGATCATGATCTCGAGCTTGACCTTCTTTCCCTCTCTGATGAGTTCGGACGCAGCATCCAGCATGGCTCGGACCTGCATCTCTGGGATCTCTGGGTAGGTTATGCACAGACGAACCCCCCGATGGCCCATCATTGGATTGCTCTCATGAAGGGCGTCTCCACGCTTGCGTACTTCCTCGACATCGATGTGAAGGGCATTCGCGAGTTTCTCCAAGCCGATCTTGCTCTGCGGGACGAACTCATGAAGCGGGGGGTCAAGCAGTCTTATGGTCACAGGAAGGCCGTTCATGACTTCGAGCGTACCCTAGATGTTGTCCTTCACAAATGGCTCAAGTTCATCTAGGGCCTGCCTTCTCTCAGCCTCTGTTGAGCTCATAATCATCTTGCGTAGCAGGAACAGTGGTTCGTCTGATCCCTCACCATAGAACATGTGTTCCGTGCGGAACAGTCCAATCCCCTCTGCACCGAAATCGATTCCTGCCTTCGCGTCCTTTGGAGTGTCGGCATTTGCTCTCACGCCCATTGTCCGATGTTTGTCGACCAGTTTCAGGAACTCTTGTAGCCTGGGATTGTCTTTGGCTCCAATTGTGGGAAGCATTCCTGCGTAGACGAATCCTGCGGTTCCGTTCAGGCTGAGCCAAGAGCCTTCTATGTACGTCCTGCCTCCAACGATTAGCGTCTTCTCAGAGGGGTTGATCTGCAGGCTCCCTGCGCCCACAATGCAGCACTTGCCCCAACCTCGAGTGACGAGTGCGGCGTGGCTGGTCATACCGCCGCGCGCTGTGAGGACTCCCGCGGCAGCTCTCATTCCCTCGATGTCCTCAGGGCTCGTTTCCTCTCTCACAAGAATCGGATTCTTTCCTTCCTTCGACCACTTCACTGCGTCAGCTGACGTGAATACTATCTGGCCAACAGCACCCCCGGGACCAGCCGGTAGTCCTTGCACTATTGGCTTCATCTTCGACTCGGCTGCTGGGTCAAGGATGGGATAGAGGAGTTGAGTCAACTGCTCCGGTTTCAAGCGCATCACTGTTGTTTCAGGATCGATTAGTCTCTCATTGAGCATATCCAATGCGATGCTCAGAGAGGCTGTTGCCGTCCGCTTGCCGACCCGGTACTGGACCATCCACAGTTTGCCCTTTTCGATGGTGAACTCGATGTCGAGCATTTCTAGGCTGTGGTTCTCAAGCTTCTTCCGAATGTCGCATAATTCCTGATACACTTTGGGCATCTCATTCTCAAGAGTGGGCAGAAGCTTGTTCTGCTCTGTTTTGCTGCCCTCATTCAAGGGGTTCGGGGTCCTGATACCCGCTACGACATCTTCGCCCTGTGCGTTGAACAGGCACTCTCCATAGAAGACGTTGTCACCTGTTGCGGGGTTCCTCGTGAAAGCTACACCTGTGGCCGATGTTTCCCCCATGTTGCCGAAGACCATTGCCTGAACAGTGCAGGCAGTACCCCAGTCGTCGGGGATATGTTCGATACGACGATATGCTGCTGCCCTCTTACCAAACCAGCTCTTGAACACTGCCCCAATGGCAGTCCACAGCTGTTCATCTGCGTCATCGGGAAACTCCTTGCCGAGGGCTGCCTTGACTTCTGCCTTGAACTGATCACACAGTTCCTTCAGATCTGTCACAGTCAGTTCTGTGTCCGTCTTAATGCCGCGTTTCTTCTTCTTCTCTTGCATGAGTCTGTCGAGGCGGGCTCTGATCCCTTGGCCCTCCTCACGGTCGACACCCTCTGCCTTTTCCATCACCACGTCTGAGTACATAGTGATTAGACGACGGTAACTGTCATAGGCGAACCACTCATTCTTTGTCGCCGCAATGAGACCCTTTATTGTCTTTGCCGTCAGACCCACGTTCAGTACTGTGTCCATCATCCCGGGCATTGACTGCCTGGCGCCCGAACGACAGGACACGAGGAGCGGGTTCTTCGGGTCACCAAACTTCCTGCCCATCAGCTTCTCGGTGTCTTTGAGGGCCTCGCGTGCCTCCTGCTTCAGACTTTCTGATATCTTGCCACCGTCTTTGAAGTACTCCAGACATGCGGAGGTCGATATCGTGAAACCGGGTGGCACGGGCAGACCTAGAAGCGTCATCGACGCCATGCTTGCGCCCTTTCCACCTAGCTCATTGTTCATGGTTTCAGTGCCATCCGCATGACCGCCACCAAAGCGGTATGCGCGTCTTGGCTTCACTTCTGGATTCGATGGCATATACGATAACCACCTTCTAGCCTCGGTCCAAGGTCACCACGGGATGTAACAAAACCTCTAACCTGCTAGTTGTTCCCACGGCTTGGGTCGCACTCCGGTTAAAGCCTTGTTCATCCGATGCACGGCTGCGCCTGCGTGCATCTACAAGGCCCTCTGCGCATGACCAGTTCGGGCACAAGCCTTTTGTTAGACACACTGCCATTCCTCGCGTCAGTAGTGACTGACAACACCCAGCTACGAATCCTAAGGATTGGCAGACAGAAGACGAGGTGAAACGTGTGATAGACCTGACCAAGAACGAAGCACAGCTCAAGAGGGCTATTCAGCGGTGCCGGGAGAAGAGAATCGTGATACCGACGTTTGCCCAGCTCAAAGATCCTAAGACAATCCCGGACAAGGTCAAGTCGCAGCTGAAGAACATAGGTCTGTGGGACGTTGCTCCAGAGAACCTTTTCAGAATAACTTGGAAGAATGAACCGACCGAGAAAGGAGGTCTCTACGCACCGATTCCCAGCTTCGTGGAACTGCCACCTGAGCTGACAGGTGTGGAGGCGCGGATAATCGCACTTGTTGGCAAATGGTTTCCAACAGGGTCGCACAAGGTAGGTGCTACCTTCGGTTGTCTAGTGCCGCGTCTGGTGACAGGTCAGTTCGACCCCACCAAACACAAGGCAGTGTGGCCCAGTACTGGCAATTTCTGTCGTGGCGGAGCCTATGATGCGACACTCCTTGGGTGTGAGAGCATTGCGATCCTACCTCAGGGCATGTCCAAGGAACGCTTTGACTGGTTGAAGACAGTCGCTGGAGAGATAATCACGACTCCGGGCAGCGAGAGCAATGTGAAGGAGATCTACGACAAGACATGGGAACTTCGGAGGACTCGCAGTGATGTCTCC
>Ga0315294_10007295_pt1 | contig 12131 bp, 14 predicted proteins | sample YL17G13_40_MG_FD_203626 | JGI IMG/M metagenome (GOLD analysis project Ga0315294, IMG submission 203626) | Sediment microbial communities from Yellowstone Lake, YNP, Wyoming, USA - YL17G13_40 | ecosystem: Environmental > Aquatic > Freshwater > Lake > Sediment | place: USA: Wyoming | collected...
AATTCTTGTAAAATTTCTTTGTCGTAAATCCTCTCCAATCTCTCTTTATGGGTTGATTCTTCTTGGGCGAGGATCAACAGCAATTTTTTCAACGTTGGCTCTTTGACAAGCTGTGCCGTGGAATGATAAAGATGCTGGGACTTCTCCTCATTCTTGATGGCCATGCGAAGCAGATCGGCATAACTCATATCAGAACTATACGGGACATCCTCCATCAGTTCACTTAATCCCAACCCTTTGGTCTCTTCCAATCTCATCTGATCAATCTTTTTCAAGTCAAACCCTTCAAGCTTTTTCTTATGCCCTTCCTCCTCCTTGGTCAATTCTTCAAAGGTTTCTTTCACCCCGGGGTTTGATCGATCTGCGGCCATTCGATAAAAAGCCGCGGCATCGGCCTCTTCCCTAATAGCAAACCTCAAGATCTCATCCAGGCTGTCCAGTCTCATCTTCCTCCTCCTTCCCAAAACTCTTTCTCACCTCCGAAATGACCCTTTCTGCCTTTTCGCTAAACTTCTCAGGAACCAGAACGGCTCCCCACCCTTTCTGGGGAATGTAAAGTCCGTCGTATGCCGTATCGAGAAAGGATTTTATCAGAAACGGAATCTCTGCCTCCTTCAGTGCCTGAGAAACCCGGTCCCCTTCAAATCGATTTTCAACGATCCCCGCCTTCACCCATCGGACCATCATTCACCTCTATTTTTATTATATAACGAATTGAGAATAACCCAAAGAATTAATTTTAGATAGAAAATAATACAACAAATCTCCTCTCCCTTTGGGGGGAGAGGAGAAAGGTGAGGGGGAAAATGATTATGACCACCCTCACCCCAACCCTCTCCCGTCAAGGGAGAGGGAGAAACAATTAAGAATTAAGTTGAAAAATATTAAATAGAGAATATAAAAAGTGCATTTTTTCTAACCCCTTGATTCTTGGTCTGGTTTCCCGTAAGTCGATGTAAGCATTAGGTAAGATCCTTTTCCATCTATTCCAGTCTATTCCATCTATTTCAGTCTTTTTGATTCGATTCTGTCACAATTTTGCCACACTTCTGTCACTGTGTCTTTCGGGTTGGCAGACCGAAGGGCATTCTCATATCCTCTCCTGTTCAGATCACTCTTCCTTCCTGAAGTCCGTAACCGTCCATTTTGGTAAAACATACATGATTTGAATCGGTAATCATCGATGGTCTTCTTTTCTTGACATTCTACTGCCATTTTCGTATATTCAACAAGGTGTTTATGCCGATCTGTATAAGAGGCTGTAACAATAAGTATCAGGAGGCACAAATAGTTGAATTTTATCGCAGTGTAGGCGATACCGAAAGCGGCCCCCAAAGCGATATTTTGGGACAGGCCAAAGACGGGATAAGGACGGAGCACTGCCTTGACTTTCTGGCATGAGGGCGTGCGAAAAGAGTCAGGCGTGAGACAGAATAATCTGGAATCAAGACTACTTCGATTTATACAAACCCTGAAACATAAGGAGGGAACAATGAATCAATCTGCAAAGGCAATTTTAGTTTGTGTAGTAATATTTTTGTCGGGTTTTGCTATGACGGAGGTAAAGGCAGATACCAATATTAGCGGAAATATCATAACCGACACGGTTTGGAGTAATTCGAACAGTCCTTATGTTATTGCGGGGACAGCTATGGTATATCCTGGTGTAACCCTTACGATAGAGGCTGGGGTTATAATCAAATTTGATCAAAGTGCTGGATTGAAAATAGGTGGGCAATTAATCGCAAGAGGAACGGATAATGATCAAATCGTTTTTACTGCAAATACCTCATCACCTGCATCTGGATATTGGGATAAGATCGAATTTGCTAAGGGGAGTATTGGCGCAACATTTGATAGCAATGGCAATTATTTGAGCGGTTCTATCCTCGAAAATTGCATTATAGAATATGGCAATGGAGTTTATGCCACAAATACGGAGTGTAACGTCTTCATTGCAAAAAGCACTTTTACTTCAGGGGGAATAATATTCTCTCTTTATAATTATGATTTTGACGTGAACAATATTGTGATTTCAATAAGGGACAACGAAATAACTAACGGGTCTATATCCGTGTCAGCCGAATATTTTAAAAGTAACATAGATATTTCCAATAATTACCTGAAGAATGGATCGCTTGTCGTTTACTTTAACTATTGGAGCCAATCTATAAAGGTAATGGACAATCATATCGTCGGAGGTATTCTGCGTTGTTTTGAAGATGATACAGATCATGGTGTTTACATTATCGATGGCAATATAGTAGAGTCGAACAAAGGGTATTCCAAGGCAAGGGTATACGGTGGAGGAGTTATTATTGATGGGTGCCAAAATGTTAGCTTTACAAACAATATTATTCAGGACAATGAGGGTGGTATTAGTGGAGGTGTGTATTTCGATGGTGTTAATACACTTGATATTCGAGGAAATGTCATTACGAATAATACGTCAAACCCCGGTTTTTTTGGGATAAGCATGGGGCCTCCAGCATATGCGGGAGGTTTATCGATTATACGCGGGGAAAATGCCACCATACACGATAACTCAATCTTTGGTAATAAGGGACAAACGATAAAAGGCTCTTCAGGGGGAATTGCCGTTCTGTACTCACATCCCGTAATAAACGGAAATGACATTTTTGGCAATGTTCCATACAATTTATACAACGAGGGGTCGAATGAAAGTCCTATAGATATTAATGCCCAAAATAATTGGTGGGGAACTACCGATATCCCCACTATCGAAAGGAAAATTTACGACTACTATGATGACTTTACTCTTGGCAAGGTTATATATTCCCCTATTGCCATGTCTCCCTTTTTTCCAACTTTATCCACCAACATTAATCCTCCAGGGTCAGGATCGATTACAGAGAACCCCAATAAGACGACATATAATAGCGGGGATCAGGTCACATTAACAGCCACAGCTAATCCTGGCTATACCTTCAGTAACTGGACTGGCGACGCCAGCGGTTCTGCCAATCCTATTACGATTACCATGAATGGGCCAAAGGGTATAACGGCCAACTTTACACAGAATCAGTATACCCTGACCGTTACCATTTTCCCCACAGGTTCAGGATCGTTCATGAAGAATCCGGATAAACCTACCTATACTTATGGGGAGCAGGTGCAGCTGACGGCCACGGCTAATCCTGGCTATACCTTTGGCAATTGGAGTGGGGATGCTAAGGGTTCGAGCAATCCTGTTACTGTGACCATCAGTGGCAATAAGACCATGACGGCCAATTTCACACAGGATCAATACACGCTCACCGTGAACATCTCCCCTCCAGGGGTTGGGGTGGTCACGAAAGTCCCGGATAAAACAAATTATGTTTATGGCGATGTAGTCACTCTGACGGGGACAGCTAACGCTGGATATACCTTCAATAACTGGAGTGTTGACGCAAGTAGTTCAGCCAATCCTATCACGATCACGATGAATGGCAACAAAACCATTACATCCAACTTCACTCAGAATCAATACACTCTAACCATGAACATTAATCCAACTGGTTCAGGATCGGTCACAAGAAATCCGAATAAATCGACATATGTTTATGGGGATGTGGTGGAGTTGACGGCCAATGCCGCCACCGGCTGTAGCTTCATCAGTTGGTCAGGGGATGCGAGTGGGACAAACAACCCCGTCACCTTGACCATCGATAGTAATAAGACGATCACGGCAAACTTCGCTACAACATCGGTGACTCCAAAAGCTTACGATTTTGGAAACGTAAAGGTGAAAAAGAGCAAGACAGCTTCCTTTGTGGTAAAAAATAGCGGTAAGACCAATCTCTCAATAACCTCAGCAATTACGGGGACAGATGCATCGATGTTTAAAATCACAAGTGGAGGCGGGAGTAAAAGAATTAAACCTGGCAAGAGCTTAACTGTTAAGGTAGCTTTCAAACCAACATCTAAGGGATCAAAGAGTGGAAACTTGGAGATAACCTCTAATGACCCCGTTGCACCAACCATTGACATTCCCTTAAGCGGGACGGGGCAGTAAGTTTGGGGCTCCCAGTATCGGTGAATTTGTGGCTCATCTCGACCCCCTAAATTCGTAGAAACCAATCCTGAGAATCGCTTAGACTCTTCTGCTCGATTGCCAATCATGGACCTGCTGCATTGCCTTAAAACCAACCATATTTTTCTACCAATTTGAAAGATGATATAGCCAGTTGATTTCAAATGATTTTTTTGAATTAATATTATCCGTCTGAATTATTTGTTTTCTGAAAAATTTATGCCCTTTCTTATATTTAACTTATTGATATTACTTGGTTTTAAACCGTTTTAAACTAAACATAAACTTTTTTTAAAATAATTAAAGATTTTTCTTGACAAAAAATATTGATTTGTTAGAATAAAGATATCTAAAAATCAAGATATTCAGGAGTATAGATATGAAGACATCCGTAGATATCCCTGACGATTTGTGGAAGGCAGCGAAACATTTGGCTGTGGAAGAGAATACCGATTTGCGGAATGTCATTATCGAGGCGCTGAGGGAGTATTTGAAAAAGAAGGGGGTAATAAAGAAATGAAAGTCATCGGTTATGTTAGGGTATCAACGGAAGAACAGGCTTTAAGCGGTGTCTCCTTGGATGCACAGGAGCAGAGAATCAGGGCTTACTGCCATGCAAAGGATTGGACCCTTACGGAAGTTGTAAGAGATGAGGGATTATCGGCTAAGAATCTTAAAAGGCCTGGCCTGCAATGTATCCTGGAGAGGATCTCAAAGCGAAATGGCAAAAGAAGTCTTGACAGTATTGTCGTGGTAAAGCTGGATAGGCTTACTCGATCGGTTGGGGACCTGGCTTACCTGAATAAACTTTTCGAAACAAACAAGGTTAGCTTTATCTCGATTCAAGAGTCCGTCGATACTTCAACAGCAAGCGGGAAATTATTCCATAATATTATTGCTTGTCTCAGTGAGTGGGAAAGGGGTATTATCTCAGAGAGAACACGTGACGCACTGCATCACAAGCGAAGTAAAGGGCAGAGAGCGGGAGAAGTGCCCTTCGGTTATCAGTTGTCGGAAGATGGCAAGGCGCTTAGACCTATACAACAGGAGCAAGAGGTTTTGGACACGATCAGGAGCCTTAGAAATTCATCTTTATCCTATTGGAAGATTGCAGACCATCTAAATGGTCAGGGGATAATTACGAAGAAGGGTGGAAAATGGTATCCAGAGAGTGTCAGGAGTGTTCTTCTACATGCTTCACTGTAAACCTCCGGACGGTGGTTTACAGAACAGGGGGGGATTGGTGATCTAATGGGCAGCAGAGATTGTCTGGAGGGAACCCCGCATTTGCCGAAGAGGCTCTGATAGTCGAAGAAGAAGAGGAAAAAGCAGGGGTAGGTGACGAAGAGGACGAGACCCTGGCCAACACAAGTCAGGAGACGCCACCAGACGACACAGTAAGTCAGGGTAAATCACCAGAAGACCAAATTTCAGAACCCATACAAGACCCTTCACCAATAGGTATGACGGCTCAGGAGGCCGTTAAAGAAGTTTAGAGGGGCATTTATAGCCCACCCGTTTCGATTTTTGGGCTTTGGAAAGGCTTCTGAAGGGCTGTTCAGAATTTTACCGTTTCATATCTGCCAAAACCACTTAACTTTGCTACCCCATTGACTTATTGAATGAACTACCCCGCCGCAAGCAGCGGGGTATCAAAAACTTTAAATTCTGTCATTCCGCACTTGATGCGGAATCCAGTCCGGTCTTCTGGATTCCGGCTTCCGCCGGAATGACGAACTCGCCGCAAGCGGCGGGGAATACAACCCGAAGGGATTTAAATTTTATAGGATTAAGCCAGGATTTAGGCTTTTCATTGATAACCTCTAACCAGTTAGGGGTGGCAATATGGGTTGAGATGAATTTAGACCCCATTTCTGAAAAGGGAATGGGGTTTTGTTATTTTGGAAAGTTTAATACCACAAGGAAGCAGGAAAGATTTTAAGTTGGGGAAATAGTCCATGAGAAATTTAGTGTTTTATGGACACAAGGGTGTTTGGCTAAAACTGACATTTTATGTTACTCGCTGTCGAGACATCTGCAAGAGGAGCCCGCAAAAATCAGGAAACATTGGTGACAGTTAATAGCAACAGTAAGCGGAAGGGTAAGGGGTATGAATATGACGTTTCTAATAATAATCGTAATTATAATTTTTGGTGTAATTCTTTACCTGGGAACTATAAACCCAAATGGGAAAAAAAGAAAAAATGCACTCCAAACGTTCATGCTTCCTGATGAGAAGGTCATCCACGAACAATATGCAGCAGTCTCTTATCTCGGTGGACATCCCCCTTTTGGTCAGCCATTTATTGGCGGCAGTATGGTGATAACTGACAGACGGGTGATTTTCTTTCAAGATTCTCAAAAAGGCATCTTCAGCATTCCATACGAAGATATGGCATCGGTCTCCATTGAAACCAAAGAGGCTTTAACTGTTACTCGTGTTGTTCTCGTTGGCATATTTGCCCCCCTGTGGAAGGCAAAGAAGCCATTTCTGTTAATCCAGATGAAAAACGAGATAGGCGAGATTAGTCCAGTGGCTTTGGGATTTACTTCCATTGGGATGGGCCATTCAGAATATCCGGCTTGGACTACAGGGCAATGGTTTCAGGCCATTTCGGAACAACGATATGACTGGCTTAAAAACAGGAGGATAAGTTCATAAGACTCAAATGGGGGGTCATGGATCAGGTATGGACAAGTGATGAGTCAAAGGCGAAATAACCCTTTCGGTCCATTTTCCCTCCTCCTTACCCCCACCCGTTTAAAAGATTAGTGCTTGACTGCCATGCCAGATGGGCAGTCGGAAATCTTATTCTTTCATGTTCGCCAAACCATAGGGTTTATAGAGGGGAGGACTGAGACAATGACACCAGAAGAAATTATCCGTCAGCTTTTTCCAGTAATCGAAATATCTAAGTCTGAAAAGCTAATGTTGAAGCTTCTAACACAGGTGATGGAACCATTCAAAACCATCTTTGAACAGGCAAAGAAATCTTGTCACTGGGAAAACCAGATCCAAGAGGACATATATCAGGGGATGGCTTACAATTACGTAATTCTTTTTATTCGGGACAATATTCTCATTTGGAATAAATGGGCAAGAGAAACGGATAAACCAGTTAGAAAGGTACTGTCTAAGGATGAATTTGGAAAGCTTGCCCATGATTATGAACAGCAGTATTTGAGGTATGCGCAAAATACCGCAATTGCCATGCTGGATATCTATAAGGGCATAAGAGAGGGAATTAAGGCGGGGACTGTATCGAAACAGGATATATTAGACCATACCTCAAAACGCATTAATTTGAAATCCCCTGTAGGGTATTCCCATACAGCCAAATTGGTCAAGAAACTTCCGCAACAGTACCAGGAGAAAATGCATGAGGCATTGATTATTGAACGGCAATACCTTGAACGCCTTAACCTTCAGGAACATCGCTATGTATTAGACGGTGAATTAGGGAAATTTTTTGAAGCTGACATATTGGAAATAGCCCAATCGTGGGCCAATTATCTTCACACACCACGATTATTGGATGTAGACGATAAAACCCGCATTTATTCGGGACCGGTTTATGACCTCTTTTACGATTCAATGAAAAAGTTTGATAGAAAGGAGAAAGGAACCTTTAGACACTACCTCAAGAAAACTGCCGGAAAACGGAAGAGATCTTACCCCGATGAAGATCGGCTAAAAATTAAACATAGACCATCGATAAGAATTCAACAATTTGAAGAACCCGAAGCCAAAAGCCCTACAGCCGAAGATGATGACCTTGCCTTAGACCTTCTGACCGAAGATGACATTTTGGGTGACTATGTAAAAGCAAAACCAGGATCAGAAGCCAGCTTAGGAGACTACGTAGCTAAAGAGAAAATGGACGAACTTCTAAAAGTGATTATTGCGGAAAGCAAGCTTTCAAAGGATGAACACAGGGTCTTGTTCTATCGGCTTGAGGGGTATAAGTTTCAAGATATTGCTCCAAGAATGAATAAGTCAGTGGATGCGGTTAAACAGATTGGAAGTAGGGCGATAAAGAAATGTGCAAAGTACGTGAAAGAAATTAACCCCCAATTGGGTGAAGTAGGTGGGATCTTACTGGGAATATTACGCTAACCAAATCAGGTCTTAGCCTTTACCCCTAAACCTTTCCTCCCTTCTTTTACCATCCTTCAAGGGGACAACCCCTCGGAGGATTTTTTTTGCCATTTGTCCACAACTCCTTGGATTCAAATTGACCTTTTTGTCGGTGTCACTTTTTCCCTTGGACTTCTGTTTAATAGGTGAACGGAATAGATATTCCAAGGGCACAAGGATGGGGAGGAGATATCCCCGATGGATGTCACCTTTTGCTTTCCATTCTTGTTTAACAGTTAGGAGGATGAAGAACCATATGGGAAAGGTCAACATCTACCGAAAAAAGTCACTGAAAGAGGTAACTCATGGGAAGGCGTAGAAAGAGCAAGATGACCCGTTTTATAGCCATTCCCTGGGAGATCGTGGACGGTAAGGCATGGCAAGCGTTGAGCAATGCTGCAAGGGTGGCACTGGTTCACTTGAAGCGTAAGGTTGTGATGCCTAACCCTGGGTTACTCTCCCTGTCCTATCGGGAAATGGAAAAGATTATGAGCCGTCACACATTTTCAAAAGCCCTTAAGCAGTTGGAAGAGATGGGGTTTATTACTAAGGAACAACACGGAGGATTATTTCGAAGGCGGAATTTTTTCAAATTGAGTGAGGGATGGAGAAAATACAATCAACACTCAAGTGCAGGATCTGCACCGTCACAAGTGCAGGATCTGCACCGTCAACAAGTTTGATGATAACTGAAGGTGCAAAAACCGCACTTGTTGGAGGCTTTATTTTTAGGCTTCAAGTGCAGAATCTGCACCCTATTTAGATATATGCCAGGGGTGTGATTTTGAAAGATGCGATCAACTTCTCTCCTGAGATAGGGAGAGAAAAAATATACCACACATTAAGGAGGTGAAACCTGGATGATCAAATTTCAGGACTTCGAATTTTACGACCTGAAAGAGGTAGCTGAAATGCTCAGGGTGAATCATCTCACACTGAGAAAATACATTTGGTCAAACCGTATCCTCTGTAAGAGGATCTTCCGAAAGATCTACATTAAAAGAGAAGACCTTAAAAACTTCCTTACAGCCGAAAACCGTTAAGCAAAAGGGAAATGAGGCAATGTTTAAGAATAACGGGGTGTTCAAATTGTGTTTGAGTTGTGAACACAAATGCCGAATGCGTGGACTCGGTGATTTGGGGAAAGGGGTAAATAAGGCATGAAGAAAATCTTAGAGAAAGGGTTGCAATTGCGGAGAGAGCGTGTAGCAAAGGCCATCAAAGATGTCAATAACCATTGCCTTGAACTCAAGAAAGAGTTGCAGAAGGAGTATTACCCAAAGATTGAACCAGGGTTCAAGACGGTTCTTGAACGTTTAAGCTATGTCAAACATCTCTATGCAGGAATACTGCGAATCCTGGAAGAGATCAAAGACGATTATCCAGACGAACACAAGGCGAACATCGAACAAAAAATCACCCTTGCTAAAAACGCCTACATTGCTACGGATCAGGCGATGGAAACAGTTAAGGGAATCCAACAAGCGCTGAGATTGGCTCCCACAAGATTTTTTGATTAAAGGAGAAATGATGGACGAGAACCCAAATACAGAGGGGTTGGACAGATGAATGAGACCTTACTAACACCGAAAGAATTTCTAACCATTGATGATGTTACGCGTTATCTGAACGTCAAAAGGTCTTGTGTATACTCGCTCGTCGAAGCTGGTGCAATTCCTCATTATCGGATAGGTCGGTTAATACGTTTCAAACGGCATGATATTGATCAATGGATGGAAAACCATAGACAAGACCCTTTCCAGGCAAATAAGAGGGCGAGAGCTATTTTAAAGGCTACAAATAAGGGTACTTTGGATATTGATGGTATTATGAGAAAATCTATTGATGAGGTTAAGAGAAAGTGCTATTCTCCCAATCACGGGAGACCAGACCAAGACAAGGACCTCAGAAAGGAGGTGTCCAGTGGCACTTTATAAAAGGGGTCGGGTCTGGCAGATGTCATTTGTTTACGGGGGAAGGCGTTATCGAAAATCGACGGAAACGGAAGATCGAAAATTAGCACAAAGGATTTATGACAAGGTTAAGGGACAGGTTGCAGAAGGGAAATGGTTTGAGAGGCAACCAGGGGAAGATAAGACTTTTGAGGATATGGTTAGAAAGTTTGCAGAGGAGAATATTCCCCAAAGGTCTAATGCAGTTTACACATCCGTTTTAGGAACCTTGTCAAAGGCATTAAATGGCCCACTTACCGGTATTACCTCAAATGTTGTCAACAAATTTAAGAGGGATCTAAGGGATAAAGGGGAAAAGTCAGCAAGCATCAATCACAAAATGAGGATTCTAAAACGAATGTTCAATGTTTCAACAAACGAATGGGCATGGTTTAAGGAAAATCCGATCAAGTTCGTTCATCTTGAACGTGGTGAGGCCAAGAGAGATCGATGGGTAACTGCAAAAGAGGAAGAAGTTATCCTCTCGTATTGTCCCCATTGGTTAAAAGAGATCGTGATTTTTGATCTAAATACTGGACTTAGGTTGAGTGAGCTCTGTAACCTTAGAATACCTCATGTCGACCTTTTTAAGAGGACCATTTCGATTGTTGAATCTAAGAACGATGAACCCAGAATCATTCCCCTTAATCAAAGAGCATTCAGTATTTTGAAGGAAAAGTTGAAAGTCCGATGTATCTCATGTGATCATGTCTTCCAACTGAATGGGAAACCACTAAAGAAGCATATCATTCAGTTTGCTTTTCGGGGGGTCTGCCTGGCAACCGGAATTGAGGATCTTCATTTCCATGATTTAAGGCACAGTTTTGCAACGAGATTAGTCCAGGCCGGAGAAGACCTTTACAAGATCCAAAAATTATTAGGACACAAATCACCGAACATGACTCAAAGATATTCTCATCATTCCCCTGAAAGCCTAAGAAGTTCAGTGGAGACACTTGACGAGTATGTCACAAAAATGGCACAATTGCCCATAAGTAATTGAATTTACTTACCTTGGATTAAATAGAGAATATAATGGACCTTGCAGTTGCAAAAAAACGGTCCAAAAGGGAGATGAGTGTGCTGGAAAACCTTTACAGCGGCACCTTTAGTCTTTTAGCTACCCTGTTTCCCAGCATATTACAAAAGTCACCTCAGGTGACATCGCATGTTACCCATAAAACATTGAAAAACCCGCATTGGAAAGGTTTGGAAGTACACTCATCTCCCTTTTCAATGCAACGTTGAGGTGGAGTCATCACATTCCAATTCGATGGCAGGGAGGAAGCATGACAACAAAAAAGGTAGATGAAAAATCCTTCGGAACCAAAATGAAACAACTTCGCCAAGTAAGAAAGACCTCTTTAGAAAACCTTGCCAATAAAACGGGATACTCTCAACGTTACTTAAAGGAGATTGAGGAGGGAATCGCCATCCCTCCTGTCTCTGCAGTCATCCAGATCGCCAAGGCTCTCTCCATCGACTCCGGTTCTTTCCTCTCTGCTGAAGAGCGGGCAGCTTCCGAAAAAAGAAGGAGGGAAAGCTTTTTCAAGCGGACTCAGGTTTACTCTTATAAAACCCTCACTCCGGATGCAGAGACAAAACATATGAAGGCCTTCCTCGTCACGATCGATCCAAGACAGGATCACAAGATGGTGGAGTACCGGCACGAGGGAGAGGAGTTCCTTTACGTCTTAAAAGGGCATGTGGAGGTGGTGGTGGGCGAAAATCAAAATCTTCTTAAAAAAGGGGAAACGCTTCACTTCGACTCAGGAATCCCGCACAAACTTCGCAATCTCAGCGATGAGGAGGCCAAACTCCTCGTCGTCATCTATACCCCTTGATCCCCCATTTGGGATTTTAGATTTGCGATTTTAGATTTTTCAATCGACAATCTAAAATCCAAAATCGGAAATCGACGTTATTCTCTATTCTCTCCAGTTTCTAGGCACTCCAGCAGAGGAGGCCCTTCGATCTAATTCGTCCAGTCGATTCTCAAAATATC
>Ga0315294_10007296_pt1 | contig 12131 bp, 10 predicted proteins | sample YL17G13_40_MG_FD_203626 | JGI IMG/M metagenome (GOLD analysis project Ga0315294, IMG submission 203626) | Sediment microbial communities from Yellowstone Lake, YNP, Wyoming, USA - YL17G13_40 | ecosystem: Environmental > Aquatic > Freshwater > Lake > Sediment | place: USA: Wyoming | collected...
CAACAGCTGACGGCCCAACAGGCGGCCCCCAACCAGCAGCTGGCCACGGCCCAGCTGCGGCTCCAGAGCATCTGCGGGCAATGCGGCGTGACGACCTCGACCCCGAACCCAACCCCGGCCACCACTTGTGCGCCCCAAAAGGCCGCGACGACGAAGTCCAACCGCGCGCTGGTCGTCGCGGGCTCCGGGCCCAACGGCCTGGTCGTCACGCCGGGCGGGGCCAGCCCGACGGTCGCCCAGAAGGTCGGGCCGGTCGTCGGCCTGGGGTACAGCCGGGTCGTCTACGACGATTGGTCGGCCTTCGGGCTCGCGACCAGAAGCCTCGGGACCCGGTACGTCAACTATACGGCGCTCGTGGGGGCCGGCTATGACTGGTAGCTTCGTGACAATCTATTTGTTGGTCGCCGTGGCGGTGAGTATCATGACGGGTCGTTTCATCGCTTGGTGCAACGACCAAGGCGCAGAGGGTGACACCAAGATGTTGCAAAGAAAACAACATTAAGCTATTTATCCCCTTAAGGGTTCACACCGGGTCTGAGTGCTAAGGCTTATCCGTAGCAAGGTTTGGCCAATTTAAGCTACGGATAAGCCACTCTTATTGGATGCCGATCCCCTGTGAGAAGCCCGAGCAGCTTAAGAGGCCGAAGGGAAAAGAAGGAGAAATTTATTCCTTCAATTTGATCAGTTTTCATAGGGCTCCCCTTCGCGATCCCGCCACTCCTGCTCGACCCAATATAGGTCGTGGTCGACTCCCTCGCCGTCCTCCATCTTGGCCACCGCCACGGCCTCGATCTCGCGGTAGACCTCGGGCATCGTCCGCTGGACCAGCTCCGTCACGTCGACCTCCTGGTCGAAGATCCGGACCACCAGGTCGTCGCCCGAGAGGCGGTCGATCCCCCGGTTGCCGTCGGCATCGGCGCCGTCGTGTTCCTTGACCTGACGGTACCGGCACCGGACCTCGTACTCGCTGTCCTGGTCTTCGGTCTCGCCCATGACATCGTGGTCAAAATCAAACGTCATCATCATGATCTGCTCCTTGGTAAGAGGACCAACCCCAGGTCAACGTCTCGACCGACGCCCCGGTCTGCCGGCTGATCTGCTCGATGGCCCGGGCCAGCGGCGTGCCGTCCTTGACCAGTTGTTCGACTTCCTGGATGTCCTCCATCAAACGTCCCATCGTGCTCATAAGGTCCTCCAAAGTTTGAAGCCACGGCATCCCGTGCATACGCCATTTCTATGCTGCGTCATCGCGCAGCACCGCTTGCAGAATTTAAACGTCATCTCGACCTCCCGATTGTTCTTCAATGGCCAGCAGCCCGGCCAGCTCGGCATCGAGCACGGCCAGTTGTTCGCGTAGCGTCAGGGCCTTGCTTTCGACCCTCTCGATCGAATTGTTGAGGTCGATCGACGCGGCCCGCTGGAGCGCCCGCCGGGCCTCGTCGGTCTTGGCCCACTCGGTCACGACCCGGATGAACTCATCGCGGATCGCCCGGCGCTGCGGTTCACTGGGCTCCTTATAATCAGGACGGCCGACGTGGCTTTGGTCGACCTGACGGCCGCGCTCGTTGAGCCGCCATGGCACCCAGGCGCCGTCGATCAAGCTCGCGTGGACGCTGCCCCGCAGATCGAGGCCCCGGACCTTCACGTAGCCTCCGCTGCCGCTCGACACGTGGATGTGGGTCGCGCTGGTCGGCGTCAACTCGATGACCCCGTACTTGCTCTCGACCTGGTATGTTGGGCTGCTTTGATATTCTCGCATCTTGTCCCCCTTACACATAACGTTACGGTAAAAAGGATAGAAAAGTTTAACCAAACTTATTAGGTCAAGTAATTACCACACGTTAAAGCTGGCCGTTTCCACGGCCCCCAAACGCAACCTTGGCTGTTCCAACCGTTTTGCCGTCTCCTGGGCCACGATGGGCGGCAAATCTTCGACCAACGGGCCCGGCAGGTCGACCCCGCAGCAAAAGGCCGCGCGGCTCGCCCGCGTGACCGCGACGTACATCAGGGCCAACTCTTCGTCGAGGCCCTCGGGGGTTTTCTGCATGTTCCAAAGGCGGGCCCACACTTTCGACGTGATGAAGACGAACGGTTTTTCCCGACCTTTGTATCGGTGGATCGTCGAGAGCGTGAGGCCGTGACCTTTGTTGATCCTCAGGGGGCCGGCCGCGAGCCGCCGGAAGTTTGACACGATCCCGCCCTTATCTTGACTGCACCAGTCGAGGACCGTCATGACGGCCGCGATCCCGGCCCGGGTTTCGTCGTCGGGCAGGTCGTCGAGGTCGAGCCCCGGTTCGGCCCGCCAGTAGCTGAACACCACCTTGGCGGCTTGGTTCCGCGTCGTGGCCTGCTCCAGGGATTCGATCAAGTCGTCCAGGTACTGGGGGTCGCGTCGCTCCAGGATGATCTGGCGGGCCTGGCCGATCGGGGAGCGGTGGTCGTACAGTAGCGACATCGCGATCAGCTCGCGGAGTTTCTCGGGTTCGACCGGGAGGCCGGTCAGCAACAGCTCCGAGATCTCGATCCGCTGGATGATCGCCCAGAGCTGCCACGTCATGAGGTCGCTGTTGGTCCGGGCCAAGATCACGGTGTCGGCCATCGGGACCCCGTGTTGGCCGGCGAAGCGCTCGAAGTCGAACGGGTCGGTCAGCTCGGGCAGCGCCATGTAGTGGCCCGGTTGTGCGGTCGCCCGGCTGATGTACGGGCGGCCCTGCACGGCCACGTTGGTGAACTGTCGGCACAGCGCGTTGGCCTTGTCGACGATCACGGCGGGGCACCGGTAGCTGTAGGCCAGGGCCCCGTGGGGGCTGGAGGTCGTCTGGGCGATGAACCGGCGGGCGCTGGCACCTCGCCAGCGGTAGATGCAGTTGTGGGTCGCGAGACCGTCGGCGATGTAGGTTTGGGTCTTGTCGACCTCGATCGAATAGACGAGGCCATCGAAGGGCTCGGTCTTGAGCGTGATCGGCTCCCAGATAACGACCTCATTCAGGTCCGTGAACAGAGGAACGGCCATGCCGGGGAGAAGGTCACGGGTCTCCACCGTCACCACTGCTTGGTGGTCCAGGACATTCCACAGGTGTTCCGGCGTGCATCGTGTGGTGCGGCCGCCGGCCGTCACCTCGTACATCGGCCCCCGGTACGGTCTCGCGGCCTTGGCCAGTACCGTCGAAGTCGTAAACATCGACGTCCTGCGGCTGTGGGTGGCGATCTTGGCCCCCACTTCGAGATCGGCCAGATCGACCTCCCGTCCGTCGCCCAGCCTCACCTGGGTGGTGCCGGGCTGGCACTGCATTTCATCGCCCACGTACCAGAGCCTCGGGGTCGCCATCAGCCGGGGGAACGCCTGGCTGGTCAGGTACCACTGGTAGAGGTCGAGGTCCTGGGACTCGTCGATCATCAACCCCCAGAGCGACGGCCGCGTCAGCGTGGCCGCGTAGGCCCCGACCGTGATCTGGCTTTGGAAGTCCAGTTCCTGGAACTCCCGCATCCGGAACACCAGGGCGTCGCGGACCACCCGGCCGAGTTCCGGCGGCAGCATCAGCTGGCTGTAGCTCCGGTAGTCGATCTCGATGAGGTCGAGCGGCGTCAGGTTGAGCGCCAGGGCGACGAACCGGGGGACCCGGGGGACGAACCCGTCGAGTTCCCGGTCCGCGAACCGGCCGAACAGGTCGCCGCCGTAGGTACACTCCATGAAACAGGCGTGGGCGTAGTCGATGAAATGGTCGTGGTAGAGCTGGCGCTTGATGTAGTTGTGGACCTTGGGCGCCGCTTTGTTGGCCAGCGTCTTGCCGACCAGGTCGTGGGCCAGATCGACCGCGTGGAGCCGCAGGGCCGCGGGGTCGCCCAGCCCGGTCGCGGCCAGGATCTGGTCGAGGGCCTGGATCACCAGGGGCCAACCGACGTGTTTGGTCGGGTCGAAGTCCGGCTGCTTGCTGGCCCCGAGCAACGCCTTGAGCGTGAACGTGAGTTCGGCCAGGGGCCCGTGGATGGTCCGCAGGACCTCGGGCCACCCCGGGGCCCCGAAGTAGTCGAGAAACTCCTGGAGGAGCCCCGGGTAGTCCCGGTACAGGGCCTGGTGCTGGGCGTCGCGGTACGTGCCAAAATAGAAGGGCCGCGAATCCTTGGGCGGCGAGGCCCGGAAGTCGCGGAACGCCTCGCGGATAAACGACAGGCCGAGGCTGTGGAGGGTCCGGGCCTCGACGCCGATCAACCCTTGGCGCTTGATCTTCTCGGCGATCTCGGTCTGGATCCCCTTGTTGAAACACAAGATCGTGATCCGGCGGCCCCGGGCCTCGCGCGACCACTGGGCGGCCTTGCCGAGCAACGTCTTGGTCTTGCCGGCGCCGGCGCCGGCCAGACAATAGTAGGGTAGCCGCGGGTCATCGATACATCGCTGTTGGCTTTCGTCGAACATAGCACCTCCAGGGATCCTATATACGGGTCGGGGCCCGGCGAGACAACGATTGCCCAACAAGTAAATAATTACCGTGGGTTCCTCAATCCCAGGGTCCCCACCCGATCGACCCGTAAAGGTTCAAGTAACACCCACGAGGCCACCGATGCGTCCCTACAAAATGTCCCGCACGACCGAGAAGTTCGTCCAAGAGATCAAGAAGACCATGACGGTGTTGCCGACCGGCTGTCGCCTCGACTGCCCGGAGCGCAATTGTTCCCAGTTTTCGGGCCTGGCCCGGCTCCACGGCGGCACCAAGGCCAAGACCATATTCTTGCTCGACTACGTGGCCACCGAGGACGAGGCGCAAAGCGGCTACCTGGGCGTCGGGCCGGCGGGCCGCTACCTCCACGCCAACTTCATCCGGGTCGCGACGGGCAAGCTCGGGGGTTTCGGTTACGCGCTGTTGCCGGTCCGGCGGTCCAGCCACCTCAAGGACCCCCCGGACTTCGACGGGCCGGCGGCCAAGCTGTGCTGGAGCTTCCTGTACCGGGATTTGACGCAGCTTAAGCCCGAGACCCTGGTCGTGTTCTCGGTCGACACGTTCCGGCTGTTGGTCGGGCACGCCCAGAACGCCCACGAGCTGCCTCAGCCGGCCGACCAGACGATGCTGAAGCTCCACGGTCGGTTCTTCCCGATGGACCTCGGGCCGCTCGGGACCGTCGATGTATTTTTCTGTCTGGCCCCCGAGCAGGTGATGCGCAACCCGTCGGCGGGTCGGTTCTTCCTGCTCGACCGCGACGCGTTCATCCGGCGCTACCTGCCCAGCTACGTGACGACCGACCAGACGTTCGGCAAGATCGAGATCCAGGAGATCCAGCTGCTCAGGACCGAGGAGCAGTGTCTGGGCTACCTCGACCACCTGCGGACCGGGCTCCGGCAGCCGACCGTCTTGGTGTTCGACACCGAGACCCGGAACCTGAATCGGCGCCACAACAACGCGTTCCTGACGTGGCAGTTTTGCCACCAAGACGGCAAGGCCGTGGTCCTGCCGATCGAGCACCCCGGGTTGCCGCTGTTTGCGGCCCCGGAGGCCAAGGAGCGGCTGGTCCGGGCCGCCACCATGCTGTTCAACTCGACGCCCGAGCAGACCAACATCCAGTGGATGATCGGCCACAATATCAAGTTCGACCTCGAAACGATGTACGGGTTGCTCGGCATCTTGGTCCGGATGGACGACGCCGTGCCGTGGTGGTGCAGCATGTTGGTCGCCCACTGGCTCGACGAGAACCGCAAGTCGGTGGCCGAGCACTACGGCGGCCGCCCCTACGGGCTCAAGGCGATCGGGGCCGAGCTGTTCGGGTTCAAGTACCGGGCCGAGCACCTGGAGGCCCGCGAAGAGGGCGCGCTGACCGACCTGTCGATCGAGGACTTGGCCGAGTACGGGGGCAGCGACGTCATCTTGAACTGGCACCTCTACTGGGCGCAGCGCGAGCTGGCCTCGATGCAGCCCGACCACGCGCTCGAAAAGCTCGACCGGTTCGTCCGGCGGTACTTTTGGCCCGCCTCCCGGGCCATGGCGATCATGGAGGTGAACGGCCTCCACACGAGCCAGAGCCACGTCGACTACATGGCGGGTCTTCAAAGCCCGATCTGGAACCGGATGTACGAGATCCAGGAGCACGAAATCCAGCAGTGCCCGGAGGTCCTGCACTTCCGCCGGCTGTTTGCCGACCGCCTGATGGGCAAGAAAAAACACCTGATCGGGGGCGTGGAGTTCCGCCAGGAGTCGATCTTCGACGACATCGTGGAGCCGCCGAAGGTCTACCTGAACCGGCAGCGCCACCAACGGGCGTTCTACCTCGACTACCTGGGCGCCAAACCGTTCAAGGAGACCGACGCCGGCCAACCGAGCCTCGACAAGAAGTTCCTGGCCCACTACGCGGACCCGACGGCCTACCGGGAGCTGGCGCCGATCAAACAGTTCTCGCGCTACGACGGGGCGGTCGACCAGCTGCCCAAGAACCCGCTCCAGTTGGACCTCGAGTACCGGGAGATGAAGAAGCTGGGCGGCTACATGCGAGACTTCGGGCGGCGGCTCCGGGACCCCGGGGGCGACTGCGTCGACGGCCGGATCCGGGCGAGCTTCCACCTGTCGGGGACCGATACCGGCCGCCTGTCGAGTAGCTCGCCTAACCTCCAGCAGCTACCGACGCGCGGCAAACACGCCAAGGTGATCAAGAACGTGTTCCAGGCCGAACCGGGCTGCGTCCTGATCCAGGCCGACTACAAGACGGCCGAGGTCCGGTGGGGGGCGATCTTCTCGGGCGACGAGAACTTGACCCGGGTGTTCCGGGAGGCCCGCGATATCCTGGTCAAGGCCTGCCAGGACGACACGGTCGACGACCAGACGTTCAAGGCCGCGCAGCTGGCGAGTGACCTCCACCGCCGGACCGCCAGCCTGATGTTCAACTTGCCGCCCGAACAGGTCGGTGACCAGATGCGGCAGGCTTCGAAGAGCATCACGTTCGGATTGATGTTCGGTATGGACGTCAAGACGCTGGCGGCCAACAACGGCTGGACGATCAAAGAGGGCGAAGAGAAGCTGGCCCTCTTTTTCGCCGCGTTCCCGCAGCTCCACGGCTGGCTGACCAAGATCCCCGATGTCGCGAAACGTCAGGGTTACGTCGAGACCGTGATGGGGCGGCGGCGGCGGCTCGGCCACCTGTTCGCGACCGGCCAGTGGAAACACCAGGGCGACGGCGACCGCCGGGCCATGAACAGCCCGATCCAAGGTCAGTCGAGTGACGCCGGGGTGCTTGGCGTTTGTAACTTTATCAGCTACACTCTCGACCGAGGGCTGGAGCAGCGTTGGTTGCTCCAAAATATCGTCCACGACTCCTGCCTCATCCAGACGCCCCTCGACGAGCTTCGGGAGGCCCTTCCGGTGATCGAGCACTGTCTCGTCGATGGTATGCGCAACTACATTGAACAACATTGGGACGTCACGCTCCGGGTACCGATCGAAGCCGAATTCGAGATCGGGCTGCAGTACGGGGCCCTCCACAAGTGGGATGGACGTCCCAAGTCCCTCGACGCCCTGGTCGCCAAACTGGCCGACGAGGCGCAAAAACTATGGTCCCCGCAACCGAAGCGAGAAAGGCGGCCACCGCCAATCCTCGATCTCGTGAGCCATCCGGCGTAACCCGTCCGGGACGCCCAAACAGCCCACCCCAGATCCCACCCCAGATCCCACCCCAGATCCCACCGGACCTATAGGTCCACCCCGCCGGCTCCCGCCGGCTTTTCCTTTCGGGGCGGCGAAGTCTCGGCTACAGTGGGCCAACACCAAGCAAGGCGAACACGATGGCGATAGTACGGACGGGAGGCCAAGTGCTGACCAAGGACCACGACATTTGCGGCAAGTTGGCCCCGCTCCACTTGACGTTCGAGCCCTGGCCGATCAGGCCCCTTCCGGTCCTGGTCGGCGACCACGCGGTCCTGCTGATCTACCGCGGGGAGCTGGACCGCTGGGACCCGTACTTTGATCTCGGCCAGTTCGCGCACTACGACCATACGACGCCGGTCGAAGACCTGACGCAGATATCGTGCCCCCGGTCGTGGCCGACCCGGGGCTACTTCTGTTTTTCCGGGTCGTGCCGGTTCCGGTTTCTCGACGACCTGGAGGTCGAACTCCACGGGGGCGATTTCCTGGTCGTCCCGGGGACCCGGCCCCACGGGGTCGAGTTGACCGAGGAGGCGACCTGTAAACTATTAGTGTTGTCCCGAAGCACAAAGGAACCGACCGATGTGGATACTTTCCCCTGACGGCAAACCCATCACGACCGACCCACTCGTGCAGCTCCACCTGCTGGGCCTCCAGTACGGCCATTGGACCCGCCGAATCCCGGGCCACCTCCTCGGTAGTGCCGCCCAGTTCTACCGGCACGAGATCGAGAGTCTGGGCCTCCAGGTCGACCCCGGGGACCGCCACGAAGCCCGACATGCCCACGTGGCGGCCGAGACCTCGGTGTTGCTCGACGGGACGTGCCGCTACACCGTCTGGGAGGGGGCCCCGGAGGGCCCGGGCTACCAGCTGACGTTGGCGATCGGGGACCTGCTCGTGATCCCGGCCGGACGTTTCCACCGCCTGGAGGCCGACGGCCTCCGGTTGATCACCGCCGAGGTGCCGAGGTGAATTGTTCGTTCGATGCCTGCCCGGCCAAGGTCCACGCCCGGGGGTTCTGCCCGACCCACTGGGGCCAGTGGCGCCGCGGGTGGCTGACCCTCGACGGGCGGCCGACCGATTTGTGGCGCCCCTATATACCGGTCGACCCGGAACGTCGGTGCCGGGTCCAGGGCTGTGCGGTCAACCGGCCGCTGTACCGGGGGATGTTTTGCGGCCAGCACGCCAACTGGTTCAAGGCCGGGGTGATCGACCGCGACGGGCGGCCGCTCAAGGAGCTGCCCCGCGCGATGGTGCGGCGATGTCAGGTCGAGGGGTGCGAGGTCGGCCCCAGCCAGCGGTGCGGCGGGCTGTGCCGCCAACATCACGACCAGGAGGCCGCCCAGGGGTACTCGGTACCGCGGCGAGGTTGCTTGGTTTGCGGCACCCACAAGACCAGGCTGATCAAAGAACTCTGCAGCCGGCACTACGGCCAGTACCGGCACGGGATCATCGACCGGGACGGCCAAGAGTTGCGCGAACTCCTCCAGCGGCCCCCTTACCCGCCGGACGCCCAGTGTCGGGCCCGGGGCTGTAAGGTTAAGCCGGTCGGTCGGGGCTTTTGTGACCGCCACTACAACCAATGGCAGCACAAAAAGATCGACGATTCAGGTCGACCGCTGGTCGCGATGCTCCACTATAACGTCGGCCAGGTCTGCCGGGTGCCGCGGTGCCGGGCCCCGGCCCACTGCAAGAGCATGTGTACGCGCCACTACAACCAGACCTTGCGGGGGACCTTCGGGACCGTGAAGCAGAAGGACCTGCCGTGTAAGGTCGAGGGGTGCGGCGAGCAAGCCAACACCAAAGGGCTGTGTCGTCGCCATTACGCGCGGATGCGGTATATGGTGGACCGTGAAAACATTTTAGCTGGAATTCGCCAACAACGCGAGAAGGACGCAGCATGTACGTCGCAGGAATCGATCAAGAAACTTTCACCGGGGGACCCTACGCTACGGTCGATGAAGCGATCGACCGCTTCCCCCGGGATGCCGACCTCGAACCCGGAGAATCCTTCTATGTAGGGCCGATCCACCGATACCTGCCGGAAGTTCCGGGCGGTTCATTGCTCGCCGCCATCCAGGGGGCGGCGACCAGCGAAATGGGGGACGCGGCCCAAGGTTGGCTCACCGACGTCACCCGCGAACACATCGAGGATCTCGGGGCCCTGATGACCGATCACTTGAACCGTTGGCTAGAACGCCGGGGCTATGTGCCGGATTTCTACACGGTCGACGACGTACAACTGCACACCTACCAAGGAGAGCCTATCAATGGATGAATGGAAACAATACCGCGAGCGACTCGTCAACCAGACCCAGCCCGAATTGGTCGATGCCTTGGTCCTGGAAGCCCAGCGACGGGAGGCCGCGGAAGACAAGGTCCACCTCTACGAGTCGTTCCTCCAGGCGGGCTGGCGAATCGTCTTGCCGGGCTTCATGCTCGCCTACATCATTTCGCTCCTGACCCCGGTGGTCCTGTGTGGGGTCCTCTGGTTGACCAGGACCCCCGCGACGCCCGGGAGCATTATTGCTCCCCAGACGGAGGCAATACTCCCCGGGCCCGTGACGACATCACCTGCACCGGTCGTGGCTCCGGTCGTCGCGGCCCCGGTCGTGGCCTCGCCGGCGGTACCCGGTTCGGCAAGCAAGCCTAAACGGCGAATAATAATCGAGGGTGAGTTGCTGGACGGCGAAGTTCTGGTGAAACCGGCACCTAAACCTGCACCTAAACCGGCACCTAAACCGGCACCTAAACAAGCGGCCTAGGGGCAAAGCCGGTGTATAAAAAATAGGCACTAACTTTTTGATATATTGGTACTTTTTTGCTTGCAGGTGTCAGACCGTTGAGCTAGAAGTTGTCTCAGACCTGGAACCCAGCCGCGAGGTTGGGCCCCTGACAGAAGGGGTACAGGCCTACTCGAACCGGAAGTCTGTCGGTGCCGATTCGAGAGTGGTGTGGTCCTGGGTGGCGTTCTTAACACCACGTCACCCGTGAGTCTCTTGGCCGAGACTTAAAGGGGCCCATTGGAACGGGTCAAGTTGAGTTTAGTGCCCTTTGTACGTCAAAGGGAACCCTAGGCGTCTCAAGAGTAATCTTGAGTAAAACGTAGCCCAATATCCAATGATCGGTGGCGCGTCCCCACGGGAAACCTAAAGGGATCTTCAGGCAGCAATGTCGGATGGCCACACGCTAGCAGCTACCATCGTCCACCGGGGAGGCCCGGTAGAACGCTCTGCTGAAACCAGCACAGGTAGCGACCTCCCGGAGCAATCCGGGCCCCGTGACGAAGCGTTAGTGCCTAAGAGCCAAAAGCTCGAACGCCCGAAAGGGCTGGGTCCACCCTAGGTCAAACTTGGAGGGACTAAGACGCGGAATCTCCCGACCAGGGAACCAACGGGAATCTCGTCCTTAGATGAAAGTCTGGGACAAACGAGTAAGGGGCTAGTGTCCGGTGGGTCGTGAGTCTACCTAGGAGGGACTCAAGGCCAGCACCTTAGCCGGGTGCGGAGCCGGTGCCACGTTCCAGGTCGATGGTTTTGTCACGACGTCCCGCGAGGGACGCACGAATAGGACCGAGGCAGCCCCGGTGATCCCGCAAGGAGTCACCGGGGCTGTTCTTTTCACCTGCCGTTTGTTATACATCCATCCTATGTCGACCCGCCGAACTTCACGTGACACTGGTTGGATCAACCCCTCGAAACTGCCCCGTGGCGTCGGGGGCCGGGCCCTCTGTCGTTGGTGCCACCACGAGGTCGGGCCGGGCCGCTTGACCTTCTGTAGCGCGGCCTGTGTCCACCAGCATAAGCTGCGGAGCAACCCGGGCTACATGCGGGAGCATGTGTTCAAACGGGACCACGGGATCTGCGCGATCTGCCGGGTCGACACGATGGCCCAGCAGCGGCAGCTCTACCGGGGGGTCCCGCAGTTTGGGGTGACGCGCCGCCGGATCGAACGGGAGACCGGGGTACCGGGCCGCCGGAGCCCCTGGGATGCCGACCACATCGTGCCGGTGGCCGAGGGCGGCGGCGAGTGCGACCTGTCCAACATCAGGACGCTCTGCCGGCCCTGCCACCGCCAGGTGACGGCCGAGTTGAGTGCCCGGTTGGCGCTCCGGCGGCGGCTCGAAGTCTACGATAGCTGCCCCGAGCGGAAGGAACCGGAAGAACTATATTTTACGATCGACGAGGCGCTGTGAAACCGGGGGACCAATATCGTCACCATAAAGGCGGCCTCTACGAGATCGTCGAGTTGGCCAAGCTGGAGTCCTCCGGCGAGGCGATGGTCGTCTTGCCTTCATCAATACTTCGATGATCGCAGGGAGTTTCTCTAGGAAGGTGCCAAAGGCAGTCGCCAAGGCATCGATGAGTGCGGGTGTAGGCGTGAACAGCACAAGGCTGCCTTATTAGCTGCCAAAGCATTAGTAACAAAAAATCCTGACCTCATGGCTTGGGTTCGCAAAGTGACGAGGAAATGATGTTTAAATCAGATGTCTACGTAAAATACCACATCATC
>Ga0315294_10007301_pt1 | contig 12127 bp, 8 predicted proteins | sample YL17G13_40_MG_FD_203626 | JGI IMG/M metagenome (GOLD analysis project Ga0315294, IMG submission 203626) | Sediment microbial communities from Yellowstone Lake, YNP, Wyoming, USA - YL17G13_40 | ecosystem: Environmental > Aquatic > Freshwater > Lake > Sediment | place: USA: Wyoming | collected...
AGACAAAACCGTCTAGGGTTGAAAGGCTCACATTGATATTGAAATTGCGTGAATATTTCGAACCGTTGAGACGCATGGCTTCTGCGTCTGTCACCGGAGAATATAACGTATTATTGGTGTTGTTAAACGTGATGCTTTTCAGGAAAACCTCATTGGCGTAGCTGAAAAGTAGAGTGATATTGCCACCAGGTGCAAGGAGGTTGAAACTACCGTTTGCATCAGTCGCTATGTTATCGTGTGGAAATCCGTAGTCATCAAGAATTGCGACCGTTACATAGGGAAGCGGTGTGTTATTGCAGCTGATGGAACCGTTGAAGAACGCGCCTTCATAGTACTTCGCGATGACTACCGCGCTTCTGCCTTGTCCGTAGTAGGGGTAGGGTGAAACATAGACCGGGATGAAATGCCTCATAGCATAGCAGGGGATTTGTTGATTTGGTGTTTGATAGTATCCACTCTGATCTTGTTGCGGGGGGGTACCAATGTAGGTTCGATAGAACATGGTGTTGAAATAATCTTGTTTGTTAATGGTTGTAGTTCCTGTGACGGCGATACGGTTTCGCTGCTCTTGGGGCATATCGTTGAGTTCTTTTGCCGTCCATTGACCATCAGGGCCCTGGGATCCATCTGTGTTTACCGAATAACCCGTGTATATGACTTGGATGAAATCGTCCTCGGGGTTGTGGAACTGTTTTCCTGCGGTTCGAAGCGCTGTTAAAACGTTGCTTTTATCGCCGAGGAATGCGAAGATGTTGAAAATCTGCTCGTCATATCCTTCCACCCCGTAGTACCGAATGCTGTAGCCAGTGGTTTGCTGGATATCATGGTATAACCAGGTGATTTGTTCATCGGTTAAGGTATCGTTTAAAAGTTTTTCGATATCGTGATAATAAGCGTTTTCAGGATATTGCGCTCCCACGAGCAGGGTCTTGCTCAGATTAACGTCATATTCTGCTCCGATTGCCTTCTTCTGCGAGGGAGAAAGCGCGGGATTAAGCATCCAGGATGTAATTTTGGTTGTATTGTTATTCCCAAGATGTTTCTGAAGTGCAGTAATGACTGAATCAGAGAAAGCTATGCCGTTGTTATCTTTTCGATTCCCTTCTAATAATCGGACAATCCAGACTGCGATCCCTTGTTTTTCACTTTTTGCGGTATGGAAATTAGCTGCAGGTGAAATTCCGTCTTGGAAGTTATCAGCGACGGTCGGATGCGCTCCAACCGCAACTTCGTAGAACCCATAGTCCCACCAGGAAATAAAACCAGGTCGTTTTGATGGGTCCGCGATGTTTGTGTCTTGTTTGTTTAACCAAGCATAGGCGGCGACCCAGTATTGCTCCTTGTAAGAGCTAGAGCCGAATGCAGAGGAATGATTTTCCCCGAAGAAATCATATTTCAAATTACTCGTACCGTTTTTTGATGCAGCTGATGGAACCGCCGCATCGAGTGCGAGGTACCCATTAGGGATGAGAATAAGGAAAGCGACAAAGAGAACCCCGAAAACGTGGTAGATTCTCACGCCTTTTCGTATGCCTCGGATACCACCGCCTGCGTTCCTTATGTTTCGTGCCATTTGTTTGTAGTCGATCTTACTAATCAAAAACCAAATCATCCATCCAGCAAGGAGGGCGATGAGGGGTACCATGTCGTTAAGGAAACGACCAGCGGTTGATGTCAGCCAGATGTTGATTACGAATAACGAAAGGATGAAGAGGTAGTCACGTCGTCCTTTCTGTTTCACATATTGGTAGATAAGAAACGCAAAGCCAGCCCAGGCAAGCCAGTACAACGCGGGGCCGTACGACATCACGGTTCGGCTCATAGTATACGTTCCTGCCTCTGCAATCGTAAGGGATACCTTTGATCCATAAATCCCAGCACCATAGATGAGTTCTGCGATGGGATTTAAGGGTGCGAATATCGAAAATGTCTTTGGATATTTATAGACGACATAAAGAAATGCTATAACAGCAGCTCCAATACCTGCAATTACCGGATATGAGATGACCCAGGGTATCCGTTTTCGTTTGAAAAGGATGCAGATGCCGCCGAAGACTAATACACCAATGGCTAAATAGAAGGGAAGGTCTAAGAGGACACCACCTGCGAACGAGATAGGCCATGAAACAAAGAATCCAGTGAACAACGCGATGGCGATGCTCATGACGAATCGCTCTTCAACTTTATTGGTGAAAATATCTATTAAAAGTTGAACTACTGCATAGACGGTTATCACAGTGTAGAGGAATTGTGCTTCTACCCAAACCATGGAGAGCGCTGCAAGCGGGATTCCTGCGAGGAGCGCGTAGAGAATGGAGCGTTTCGTATCTTTTTCTTTGATGCTTTTAATCAAAAAGAGAAACGTGAGGAAGAACAAGAGCAGGTTGAACGAGTCGTGGTCAAACAGACCGTACGCGGAGCCATGTCCTGAGCTAATATGAATAGGTATGATCGCGATGAGGAGCGCGGCGACGAGCCCAGCTTTCTTCCCGAATAAGATTTTCCCGATGAAGTACACGGGGAAGACAAGTAAGGCACCAAATAACGCAGGGATAAACTCCATTGCGTACCCGATTGCATCTGCTTCACTCATAAAAGGGACAAGGAGTTTACTGAAACCGATCGCAGACATGACGAGTAACGGAGCACGACCTCCTGATTTCCCAAATGGATAGGCGAGCAGGGGATCGTTGGAAGAGAAGAAGGGAAAACGACCGGTCTGTACTGTATTATCAACGAGCCGCATGTTATAGTACGGGTCAGGACCAGATAAATAGAACGTATCGGTCATGGTTGTTCCTGATGGGTTCATATTCACGTTTGATACGATGTTGAAATAGGAGTTCATGAATAAAACTAAGAAGAAAATTGCTATCAATGCTACTCCAATCCACCAGTTTTTCTTGAATCGAAATCGCTTTCGTTCCGGGGCGTTTGCTACGCCTACGGGTTGTGGAGTTGGAGCTGTTTCTGATTGCATTGGCGTTTTAAATTGTGCTCGTTTCCGCATACGTTTCACCCTAGGATGATTACAACCGTAAATCCATGGTCTTATAAATAACTTATCTCCAAAAGAATCTCCTTAATTTTTGATGTGCGGGAGTGTTTTTAAGAGGATTTCTGCAATGCAATCTGCGGCGCTGACCTTGCTGAACTCAGTTTCTATCGTGTCCGTTGAAATGATTTCATCACAATCTGCAGACAGGAGTTTTTCTTTCGCACCACCGACAAATAATCCATGGGTACATGCAATCGAGACTGTTTTAGCACCTTGCTTTTTCAACTCTTTAATGGAATTGGCCATAGTGTCGCCAGTGGAGATAATGTCATCGATGATGGCGACGTGTTTACCTCGGGCATCAAGTTTCTTTGGTGTTATCTTAACGGTAGTTCCATCGATACGTGTTTTCTCCAGGTAATCGTACTCGCAGTTGATGAGGGTCGCTGCTTCTTTGGCTCGGTCTTTAGCCCCCTTATCTGGTGCAAGGATAAAATCAATGTTTTTTTCTTTGAGATACTGGGCGATGGTTGAGACCGCAGAACAGCTATATGCAGGAACTGAAAAGAATTTCAGAATATGCTCCTTATGCGGATCAACGGTGATAACAAAGTCAGCATGCATGCTGATGTGCTGTGCGACAGCTCTTGAACTGATTGCTTCGCCCTCCTCGAATTTTTTATCTTGTCTGCTGTACCCAAAGTAAGGAAGGACGACCGTGATTTTCTTTGCGCCTGCCTCATGAACCGCGTCCTGCATGAGCAGGAGTTCAACAATTTTTGAATCAGGATATGCGGTTTGAACAATCATGACGTCCTCACCTGCAATGTCGTCTAACACGCGAATGTAAAATTCATCGTCAGGAAACCGTTTGTATGTTGCCTGTAGAAGCGGTTGCTGAATTTTGTTCGCAAGATTTCTTGCAACGTTTTTTGCTGAGGTTCCCCCAAGTATGTACATAATGCGACATCGTAAATGGTCGATGTCTTTTTAGTGATTTCGTAAGAAAGTTTTTATAAGAGGTTTTGCTTAATTCCTTAGAAGTGAGTGGATGAGATGCGGCGACATCTATTGATACAGCCCATAGCGGTTATTCTCTTATTGGTATCTGTCGTTTTTATTTACACGGCACCTGCGAGGGCCACAGCAGATAGCAACGTAGAGGCAACTATCACGTGTAGGTTTGAAACAGGGGCGCAGCTGATCGTCCGGTCGCAAATGATTGTCAATAGCATCAACGTATTTGACACGACGTATGACAGACAAGCTATTGAGAATATGGCTACGACCAATCCGTATATCATGGGGGCAATCATGCTTCGCCTTCATGAATCAGTAAAAACCCAGATCGAATCAGCGTTTACCAATGCAGCGGTAGACACCATTAATGCGATGCCTTTGTATGAGAAACCATTTTTCATCGATGATTTTCAGGTGAATCTCACTGCAGCTTTTTTCCGTTACAATGGCTCCATGAATTTTACGAATTTCATTAGCGGCGTGCTCGACATGGGTGCGACGGCCACCTATCATTTTAATTTACAAGCAGAGCATGGATGGAACACGACGTACATGTATGTGCTCCCAAACACAATGACGCTAGCGTTCGCGAATACGCCAGATACAAATCCTGATACCAATAAGGTCACCTGGGTGGTACGGAATTGGGATGGAAACGATACAGGAAAAGACGCAATGTTATCCATGAAATCGAAAAACCCGACAACACCGGCTTCAGAGATCGAAGACATCGCCCTTGAATTTACCTTAGACACCAGAACAGTAGACGATATCAGTTTTACCGATTCCATTGTTGTCAAAAAAATGAACATCCACAGTTACAATGTGTTGCCTGAGTTTATCACCGGATTAGGCATTATATCAGCTGATGGAGTACGATTATGTATCGATAGCGGACTGTTTTCCTGGACAGACCTGTTTGAAAAAACAATTCGGCCGATCGAACAACAGACCACTCCGATAATCGAGAATTCCTCTTTTCAACAAACCCTGAATTTTTCATTTACCTGGGATGCTGAAAGCACCACCAACTGTTCAACCCCGTACAACATTACCCATATGGATGACTCACCAGCGATACGCGCTGACTTCAAAGACCCTGACGTCCATCTGCAGATTTGCCAGATGCCAGCGAGAGCGTTCTTTGGATTGATGAATGCAGGGGCAACCGCGTCGATCTCATCAGCGGATGTAACCTTTGGCTCAGGGCTTGACGGAATCATATACCCCTATGCGATCATGTTGCGTCTTCCCACAAACATCTCTCTGAACGGAGACAATGCGTATACCTGGAATAAAACAACACCTATCACAGGGACATTTCTCTCAGGACTTCAACCAACGCCCGCATACACAGATGAATATATTGAGACGCGCGTTGAAATCGAGCTGTTGAAGATGGACTTGAACATCCCGAGTGTTTTTACTGGAAAAACCGAGTTAACGGCATCTACTAAGATGAAAGAAGATGATCGACTCTATGTGATCCGTCGGGATGGCAAACTTTCCTTTTCCCCGAAAGTCAATATAACCTATTTGAATTCAGATGCGTTCCGTCTTTGTACCGAAGAAAACGTCTTTAGCGAAAGTCAGATAAGCTCGTTTCTCTCACAGAAAACAGAGATGTTTCAACAGCGGCTGTCCGAGATCTTCCATGGACTGCGTGTGAAGGGTATAATCGACAGAAAAATTTTTTCCAATTCACTTGTGTGGGATGGGGATATCTCTACGATGGATAATGTTGTACCTGTCGTGGTTTCTAATTATGCAAATGAGGTGTACGCAGTCGGATTCAATGTATCGTTATGGCCTGCGGAGCTTACGCTTGCACCGCAACGGTTTACCTTCCAGGGCGTGGAAAACCAGACCGTGACGTACCGGATTATCTTCCCACGAGGTATTACGATCAACGCGAGTGATAGTGCGGGAAAGCCGCTTATCACAGGGAAAACAAATGATGGGCGAGATTATGTTGAGCTTTCTTTTGATGCGGAGTCAGCAACGGAATCAACAGTCCTTACCTGCGTTTTGAATGTATCACCCGTGTATGTCCTCGGATTGTTTTTACCCTGCATTCTTGTCTTTATCTTGTTGGTTGTTCTTGTGGTCATTATTTATTTGATACGGAAAAAGAGAGGGGGGTTACGGAGAGGGAAAGGAAAACTCTTCGAACCGGAGGATAACGAGCCGTCTGAGTACGGCGGGCAGGATTACTATGTGCCACCTCCACCGCCGTCAACAAAGAAGAAAAAATAATCTTATTGTTTTGTCCGTTTCAGCATCGCTGGGGCAAGAGAGAGCAGAGAAGGCGATGTTCTTATGAGTGGTAGAGCAAGTCGTGAGGGGTAATCGATATCTCCGTGGGTGTTGATGATTTCGATTGTTTTTTGGTTGTTCAATTTTTCTAGATATTTGTTGAGTTGTTCGTCGGTGAGGCTGGTGAATATTTTCCTGAATCTTATGCCCAGGGAGAGTTCTCGTCCGATTTCTTTTGCCCATTTTCTATGATAGTGTTTTAAGAATTCTCCATCGAATTGTTGTTTTTGTAACGCTTCTTCAGCGACAATTGCGCATTGTGTGGCGCAGACTAACCCGGGGTAGATGCCGCCGCCTGATGTTGGTTTGACCTGTGCAGCTGCGTCTCCGACGAGCATGACATGGTCATCAACGGTTTTTTTCAGGGGGCCTAATGGAATCGCTCCGCCGAATCGTTTCATGACAGTTGTACCTTGTACAAGTGGTTGCTGGAGCAAGGCGGTAAAATAGTGTTGGAGTGGATGGTTGCTTTGTTTTCCGATACAGAGTCCGATGCGTGCGGTGGTGCCTTGTGTGTTAGTGGGGATGATCCAAGCAAAGAAGCCTGGTGCAATGTTACGTCCTACGAAAATATGGACAAATCGAGGGTCGAACGCGATATCAGAAAGTTCAGCTCCAATCCCCTGTAGCATCTCGGTTGGGTGTGGGAACCCGAAGATTTTTCGTATGCTTGAATGGGGTCCGTCTGTCCCAATGAGTATGTTGCATCGAACCGTTAGCGTTTGTTCGTTTTGTTGGATGGTGAGTGTTATATGGTTTTCTTGTTTTTTGGCGGAAACAACTTTGTATCCTGTTAATAGGGTGGCTCCAGCGGTCTGTGCATGGCGTGCGAGTGTTTCGTCAAATCGCTGGCGGTTGATCACCAGCCCATGGACCTTCTCCCCGCCGATTGTTAGGGTTGATCCGGAGGGGCTATGGATAACCGCTCCGTAAATCTTATTTTGAACAATTCTTGTTGGAGAGCATTTGGAAATATCGAAGACGCGTTGGGTGACCAATCCTGCGCAGTGAACTGGCTCTCCGATTGTACTGTGTTCTTCAAAAACGGCGACATGTCTTCCGTTTGACGCAAGCTGTTCTGCAACAAAGCACCCTATAGGTCCTCCGCCAGCAATAGCGATATCGTACTCGTCCATTGCTTCTCAGAATATCACGAAAGATATATAATAAAAACGGTATTACAGGGCCCCATGGTTTCTAAACTCACTATTTTGCTGCTCACATCGGAATATATTGGTGGCATATTCTTTTTTAGCAAGAAAAAAGAAACCACTGAAACGAAGAAAAACATCGAGAACGTTGATCCATCGATGATCTGTAAGTTTGTGTTGGATGGTGCGGGTAAAAAAATCGGGGAAAGCGTTTCCATTGATCATGATGTGCTGATCATCAAAGCAGGGTCTCGGTTTTTAGGTGTTCCTCTGAAACATGTGGAACCTGGGGAGAAAACCCTGGTGGTGAAAGGTCTCCTTGATTTTACAAAAGCTTATGAACTGGGTGAGAAATGGCGGAAGGAATCGTATCGTGAGATGAATCAGCATGATTGCCCAGAGGAAAAATCAAAGCGACTTTGAGTACAAAATGGTTATTGTTACTCGTTCTGATCTTTCTCTTTCTGCAGGAAAGCTCGCCGCACAGGTGTCTCATGCTGCGGTGTCGTGTACGCTTCTGACGAAGAAAAATAAGCCTGAGTGGTTTGCGAAATGGCAGCGGGAGGGTGCGAAAAAAGTCGTGGTGAAGGTGGAGACTCTTGAGGAGTTTTTTCCGTTGAAAGAAAAGGCTGAGAAGCTTGGGATTATTACGAATATTGTGACTGATGCGGGGCATACGGAGATACCGGAAGGAACGCAGACGGTTCTGGGGATTGGTCCTGCGCCAAGTAATTTAATTGATCAGGTGACTGGTGAGTTGCCGTTATTATAAGGGTCATTTATCAGCGATGTATTGGTTTTTTTCCTAAAGAGTTATATATAACAGCGTTCTTATAGAAATAGAGACGGGGAAAGGAAAAAATGATGAAGAAAGGAATAGCGGTTGGAATAATCGTGTTGTTTTTCGTTTCATTGGTTTTTCCAGTTACGAACAGTTCTCCTCCGATACACACTGATAAAAACAGGATTATAGATGAAAGATTCCTGATCGATAGAGACCATAATTTAGAAAATGCTCCAGATGAACATACTGTTTTTCCATTCGCATCCAGTGGTATAAAAGATTTGATACAAACTCAAATTGGATCAAAAGGTGGTCCGATGGATTCGCCATGGCCAGTTGCTTCTCATGATGTCCAACATACCGGGAGAAGCCCTTATAGTACTGTTGCTTCTCCTCTTGTTGAAAAGTGGCGATTTCCTGCTGATGATTGGATATTTAGTTCTCCTGTTATCGATAGAAATGGAACTACTTATTTTAGTGGTTATAGTTTCTTTGCTATCAATTCAAGTGGAACATTGAAATGGAAAACGACCAGTTATATCGATGTCCATGGAGCTCCAGCAATTGATAAAAACGGCATTATTTATGTGGGATCCGCTTATGCTTCTCCAAATCATGTATTTGCTTTTTATCCAAATGGGACAGTAAAATGGTCATATCCAACAGATAATATATTTTCCTCACCAGTGATTGATGAGGATGGGACAATCTATTTCGGGGAATACAATGGAAATCTCAGAGCGCTTTATCCAAATGGAACGTTGAAATGGAGTAAACCAAATATCTATTCAGTATTTTCATCCCCTGCTATTGGAGAGGATGGTACAATTTATTGCACCTCATGGTCTGGAGGCAACGTATACGCTATTTATCCAAATAACGGGACGATAAAATGGCAATTTTCAACTGGAGGGCAGATGAAGGCAAACCCATCCATTGCAGATGACGGGACGATCTACGTGTCATCCTGGGATGATTATTTGTATGCATTGTATCCTGGTAATGGGACGATGAAATGGCGGGTGAACACGAACTACGGATGTTCAAATAATCCGTCGATCGGACCGGATGGGACGATCTACGTCGCCCATACTGATCTCTACGCAGTAAATCCCGATGGTACCGTGAAGTGGATATTTCCATTAGGAGATGAACGACATTGCTCTTTTGCCGCGCCAGCGATATCAGCAGACGGAATCATCTATATCGGTGCGAATATCGGAGACGGAGTAGGTGGAGAACTTATTGTGGTGAACCCTGATGGGACGGAGCGATGGCGCAGTGGCAGCATCTGTAACGAAGGTATTGTGTCATCTCCTGCGATCGCGGAGGATGGGACTGTTTATATCGGTTCGTTGAATGACTATGAAGTTTACTCGGGTGGATTTCAGTCAAGAGGGTGTCTCCACGCGTTTGGCCCTGGGGATATAAAAAAAACTGAGATTGAAGAACCGAAGCGGGGGAAGTTATATTTTTTTGGTAGTGAAATACTATCCACACCAAAAGGAAGAACATTTATCATTGGTCCTATCGACATTAAGGTTAACACTTTTAATCCGAGCGAACTTAAAAAAAATGTTAGTATTTACATAGATTTTCAGCTTCAATACAGCTCAAACGAATCCTCATTTGTCTGGACATTGGACAAACGCGTAGGCCATCATAGCTATAGTTTCCATGTGTTAAAAATAAACGCCACCTACAAAGGTGGTTGTGAATGGTACGAACAATGGTGGTTTTGGTATTTCCATCTGTAAAATTCAAAATTATATCTTTACTGTGAGAAAAATTTATTCTTTTGGAAAAAAACTGTTTCCAACAATCAGTGGAAAAACAATCATTGTCAGAAATGTGATTGTCCGGGCAGATGCAACTGACTTAGGTGAGTTGGATCATATCGGTTTTTTCGTTGATGAAAACCTGCAATATAACTCCACAGAGCCTCCCTTTGAATGGAACATGAATAAAAATTATTTTAAAGGTCTCATTGAATACCATCGAATCAGGGTCACTGCTTTTTACAAAGGCGGCTGCGGATGGTCTGAAGAACGACCAGTAACATACGTCCATCTCCTATGAAAGTGAAATCATATCGTTAAATGAAAATTAAATGAACGATGTGACAATGATGTTTTGGAAGCATTTCACTACGATTCAAGATTAATTTTAGAACTCTTTCAACGTTCTCTGCCGGTTATCTGGTAACACAACTTTTCGTTCGACTTCCCGCCATTCCAAATCATGCTCCTTAAGGAGTTTTTTCACCATATCAGGGACACGCGGTGCACAAAGAATTCCACGCACCTTCGGCTCCTTTCTATCTTTTTTGATATCTTTGACATACATGCGGAGCTGATGCACGGAGCTGATCGTCGCCAGGCTTCGTTTCACCTCTATTACCACCGGCACATGATCTTTATCAAACCCATAAAGATCAATCGACCCTGTTTTCACTGGTTTTTCACGTTTCACGATCCGAAGGCCTTCTTCGATGATACGAGGGTCACTGACAATCTGGTTTACCACATCGACCTCCATACCAGCGATGATGAGGTTCGCGCGGTCCACAAGCGAGGTCGCAGTCACCAGCTTCAGCTGGCGGAACGTCACCTTCATTTTCTCAGCGGGACGGAGGTGCCTGCAATTGAGAATGAGTTGATCGTCCTTGGTTTTGAATTCGGTGATGCTCCCAGTCGGCTGCCAGTTCACCGGTTCGCGCATCACCGGTTGATGGACCAGCACGGTCCCATCTTGTTTGATCATAATAAGACGCTCACCCCAATCCAGTAAAGACCGCGCGCGTCCTTGATAATCCACCATGCATTCACCCATCACCAGCAACATGGTCTTCTCTGGCTTTGAGGTGTGATGCTCCTTGATAAAACGTAATGCATCGGATGCAGACGGATGAAGAACCGTGTTCATGAACTAACTCCTCGACACACCAAGAACTTGAATGCCACCTTAGACAGTGAGCCGTGCTTGTCCTTTCATCTTATAGTTCGCAAGCTCTTTGAACATGTCATCTTCCTGAAGAACGGTCAGTAAATCTTTCGAGGAAGAAGACGAGGACATCTGAATCTCCGTCGTCCGCCCATGCCGTCCTTTGGAAATCACGCGGGCGGTGATGATACCAAGCATATCAAGCTCAGAGATAAGATCAGCGGTTCTCCGCTGTGTCAAACAGTTATACCTCGCTTTCTTACAGAGCTCTCTGTAAATATCATAGACCTCACCGGTCGTCAGCGCCCGTGTTGTCCCTGCTTTTTTGTTTTGTTTATCCAGCAAAATAATCGAATACAGAACGAGTTTGGATTGGTTCGGCAGGGTGCGGACAACCTCGGTGACACGATCAAGCTCGATTTTGTTTTGCGCAAGGCGCACATGAGACCGGGTGACCTTCGGGACTTTACCACGCTCCGCAAGCTCCGCAGATACCCGCAGGAGATCAAGTGCGCGACGGGCGTCCCCGTGTTCCTGCGCTGAGAGCGCGGCGCACAATGGTATCACATCATCCTCGATGACGCCTGGTTTCAACGCGGTTTTAATCCGATCACGTAAAATATCCTGGAGTTGCTCTGCGTCATATGGGTAGAAAATCATGCTTTCCTCACCAAGGCTTGATTTCACGCGAGGATCCAGAAACTCAGTGAACTTCAAATCATTTGAAATACCGACAATGGAGACACGGGCTTTGTCCAAATCACTGTTGATACGGGTGAGGTTATACAAGGCTTCGTCTCCTTTGAGCTTATCGATTTCATCAAGTACGATGACCGTGACGCTTTTTTCCTTGTCCATCATCGCTTTTACTTTTGAATAGACCTCATCGGTAGGCCATCCGGTGAACGGCACGTG
>Ga0315294_10007302_pt1 | contig 12126 bp, 4 predicted proteins | sample YL17G13_40_MG_FD_203626 | JGI IMG/M metagenome (GOLD analysis project Ga0315294, IMG submission 203626) | Sediment microbial communities from Yellowstone Lake, YNP, Wyoming, USA - YL17G13_40 | ecosystem: Environmental > Aquatic > Freshwater > Lake > Sediment | place: USA: Wyoming | collected...
CGAAATATTCAAGAGCTTTATCAAAGTTTTTTTTGAGTTGATATATACAACCAATATTACCGAGAATCGTTGAGATATAACTCTTTTTACCATTCTCGCTGTGCAATTTTAAGGCTGCATTGTAGTATTCGAGAGCTTTGTCTAAGTTTCCTTGCGTATGATAAACTACCCCAATATTACCGAGTTGTTTTGCTGCTTCTTCCTTATTGTTAATTTTTTCCAAAATTAACAAGGCATTTTGGTAATATTTTAAAGCATTTTCTAAATCACCTTTTGTATTATAGATCACTCCGATATTACCGAGTTGTTTTGCTTCTTCAGCCTGGTCGCCTATTTCCTTTGATATATTAAGGGCGTGCAGTGCAAATGTTAGAGCTTGGTTCACATCACCTTTTATTAAATAAGTTCTGCCGATATTCCCAAGCGCGATTGCTTGTCCCTTTTTATCGCTCAGTTCTTCGGCAAGACTTGCGGATTTCTCAAAACTTTTTAAAGCATCATCTAATCTGCCAGGGGTATAATGACATAGTCCAATAAAATTGAAAAGCGCCACGAGTTCAGTACCGGTTGCTTTTTCCAGCGCTTTTTTAAAATGCCCGATTGCCTCGTCCCACTTATAGTTTTCCATTGCTTTCAAGCCATCATCAAAAGGATTTCGGACATCTCGGGTTGCGTCTGGGAGACCACCAAGATAAGTTTTTACATTTGCTCGGTGTTCCAGTTCTTCAATGATTTTCGTTATATCGTGTTCAGTAAGAGCTGGTTTCTTTTTTTCTTTGAGAAAAAGGATGAGATGCCAAACCGCAATGATCGTGCCAGCAATTGTAGCTATTCCTAATATCCAAGCAATAATCATTTTTATATTATAATTTCCTACTAAATTTTTACTTAATTAAAATAAATTTTTACTTCGCCGATTTAAGCTATCAATAATTACTGCACCACCAGATTTTTCAAAAGGATTTGTTACGATACTCCATTCTTCTGCAAAATTACTACCGATGATTAATATGATATATGAAAAAACATTGGGAACAACACTATCGCTTTTTATAAATGCCTCCTTAAGCATTAATTACTAAACTAAATTATGAGACAAATATAATGAAATAATAATCTTAAGCTAATACTTGTCAAGCTTTATATAGTTATTCGATGTTTTCACATATTTGTTAAACAGAACGAATTTTTTTCATTACGCTTGTTTTAAATTGCTTCAGGAATCGAGAGATATATTTATCAATAGTCTGGATGGAAACTAATTCTTTCGCGGACCTATTTTTGAGATAAGATGGTTTTTTGTCGAAGTTAATGTAAAATTTTTCCGAGCAGTGTCAATATTTTAATCATTTAAAATTCTACTTGCAGGTAGAATGAAAATCGAGCAAATTTTTTCTCTAACATTTTAACCCCCAAATTCTTAATGGAAAATTCTCTTAGGATAGGGGAAGTATTCCCCTATATAAGTCGATTTATAGCTTTGAAGTAAAAAGAGCATTTTGCAGGGTTGTTATTAAGGATTTCAGGTCAGAAGCTAATTTGGATGCTAATTAAGTTTCTAAATCTGTATCTAAATAGAAGTATCGTTGAGAATCTAATCATAATTCAATCATAGATTTTATCGCGGAATATATCAGAGATAATAAAAGATCGTTAAACAGTACATATTTCAGACATTACAGGTATAAAAAGATAAAATTTCAAAGACCTAATATCTAAATTAGAAATTTTATCTTGTCAGAATTAATTTCTTAGTAAATTTCTGTTTTGGTGTTTCAAGAGCATAGAAATAAATACCTTCAGCGACTCGCCGCTTGTATTCATCTTGACAATTCCAACTAATATTATAAACTCCCGGTCTCTTAAACTCGTCCGCTAATATTTTTACCAAATTACCCGATGTATTATAGATTTTTACTGATACTGGATTTGGTTCCGCAATGCTGAATGATATTTGAGTAATACGATTTGTAACTGGATTTGGTTTAGGTGAATAGAGCATTGTAATATATGGCAGATTGTTGTATTTTTCTTCTTCGATACCGGTCGTTCGGACAATAAAATTTCGGACAGTTGACCAGCTGCTCTGATTATTTGCGCGGTCAGTTGCTCTTACTCGCCAAAAATATGTTGTGTCTCTTAATTTTCTTAGTATGGTTGTATCTAAGAGTGTTGTATCAAAAGCACCAGTAAAGTTAGAGTTATTGGCAATGTTAATCAGATAATTTCTTACTCCGCTAACATTATCCGACGAACGATTCCAGTAGAATCGCACAAAAGAGTCAGTAAGAATAGCATTTTGAGTTGGGCTGATAAGATTTGGAATGCTCGGTGAAGTATTATCAACACCAAAACTATCAATCGCTGAATTTATCCCTTGATTGCCAGCAAAATCATAAGCTCGAACCCGCCAGAAATATCGTGCTTGGTTTAATATGAGTGTGTCATACACTAATCCTGTTGTATCAATGATTGGATTGAGAAAATTTCTACTTGTATCAATTTGCAGAATATAGCGGACAGGGGAAGCAAATATATCGTCAATTTTAAGATTAGAAAATTCCAGATTCGAAGGTTCTTTAATCTTTGAATCGAATGTTACCTGAGCCCAGTTGAATATGATACTTGTATTTGTAAGCCATATCCCATTGATTGGCGAAATTAATACTGGTGCGTTAGGAGTTCTTCTATCTATCTCAAAATTCCAAACTGCAGACCAGTTGCCTTGGTTCCCTGCACTATCTACTGCTCTTACGCGCCAGTAATAGGTTGTATCAGAAAGAACTGATATAACCTGATAATTTGTATCCGCGACATTTATTTGTACTGCACCAGTTAAAGTTGAATTCATCGCATATTGCAATTGGTAATTGGCTATACCAGATGCAAAATCTATTGAAAAACGATAACATTCTAGATTAGCGGATTTGTCAAGGTAATTCGCTTGGTTCGCGTTAATAACTTTGATGGTTTTTGACTCTTCTAATCTTTCTATCTTCGGATCCGATTCTGAATCGGTTGAACGGTGCCACCAGAAATGGGGCAGGCTATCGCGGGTGTATAATCCATTTGCCGGTGAAATTAGCGTTGGTGCAGATGGTAATTGTGAGTCGATTGTAAAGTCCGCATCGCTGGCATCTTGAGCTAAAACAGTACCACTACCATCAAGAATTGCAAGTTTTACACGGTAAGTTCTAAGATTCAACATTGGAACTAACCAGTTGTAAGTAGAATCAGTCGGCGACAGGTTATTAGCAATCGTGTCCGAATAAGAAGCACCGCTATTGGTTGAAAGTAATAATACATATCGAGCAATGATTTGTGGCGAGTGCCATCGAATAGTTTTATTACTTCCGCCCGCCCAAGCTTCACCACCATTTGGTGAAACAATTGTCGTTGCGGGCATTATCGTAGTTGTACGAGTCTTGCGATCATTTATTTGATTTTGGTCTGCGACTAAATTGGTTTTCATTTTTACAGTGCACAGTTCAGCAACGGTTGGAGTCCACGTTCTAAAATTAACTTGTGCTGTTTCCCCTGGAGCTAAAGAAGTAATTCGTAAGGTATCAATATAACGTATAACATCAGAATTTAGAATTTTGAATTTAGAATTTTGAACATTTTTATTATTATCAGATTTTGCTATACTGAAACTATTCCCTTTATTGTCATCTGTGAAGATACCTATGTCCTGCGGTGTAAGTATTTCTTTCTCGGTTCCAGTGCCAATAATTGAACAAATAACCTGGAAATTATTCTGTGTTACACTTCCATAATTTTTTACCCGAGCAATCGGAATCATTGCGGTATTTATTGCGTGCTGCGCAGACGGATAGACGATAGCGTCAAGTCCAACATCATTGGCGATAAGACGACCAGACAATTTCACTAAATCAATATTTATATTATTACCATAATCAGAATATCCTACTATACCAAGATAAACCGTGCCAGTAAAAGAACCCATATAGATTGAATGTTCGGACCACGCTGGCGGACCGGGTTGGTAGCGTAAAAATGAGTCAACTGGATTGAAGTTTATTCCATCAGATGAATATTCGATTCGGACAAAATCATAACAATCACTCCAACCAGTATCATGGTACATATAAAATTTCAATGAACATACGACCGGAATAGTACCAAAGCTAATTGATGGAGAAATGAATCGTGCGTTTTCTCCTTCATATGCATCCCAGCAAGGGTAACTTGCCATTGCCGAGCCTTCATAAGGTGAACAAGTCGGATTTTCATTAAATGTTTTTCGTTCCCAGTTATAATTACCATTAACAATAATGCTCTGCCAACCAGAAGGAGGAAACGCTGTGTTATTAAAACCTTCAGATAATAGCAAGAAATATGTACCGATATGTGTTACTTGTACTTTTCTGTCATTAGTAGGATTTTGGTCATTGGTGTTAGTGCGCATTATTACCGTTATAAGCGAATCAGATGGTGCCAAAGAAGTAAATGTAACTCGCGTTGTATCGTTTGATGCAAGTGAAGCGACCGTTACGGTTGCGGTATAAATCAATGCTCCACTCGAACCTAAAATTGAACATACTACGGGAAAATTAGTTTGTACTAATACACCATAATTTTTCACTAGTGCAATTGGTGTTATTAGTGTGCCTGTTTGCATATTGCCAGGAGATACAATTCTTTCAACACCGACATCATTTGATAATGGGAGGGTTTTTGAAACATGAACATAGTCAATATTCATATTATTACCATAATCAGAATATGCTAATAAACCCACATAAAGATTTCCAGAGAATGTTCCAAGATAGACTGAATGTTCGGTCCATCCTTCAAATGGTTGATAGCGTCTGAATGCGGTCACCCGATTAAAGGTCGTCCCATCAGTTGAATATTCGACTTTGACACTATCCGGACCATAATCATTGGGAAATCCAGGATCATGATACATAAAGAATTTTAATGAGCAGAGCACAGGAGTCACTCCCAAAACAATTGGCGGTGATATTAAGCGAGCCGTACTACCATATGTTGCACTGTATGAATTATAACTTGCCATTGCAGCACCTTCATACGGCAGGCAATCAGGATCTTCATTGGATGTTTTTCTTTCCCAGTTTGATGTTCCTTGAACAATGACACTCTGCCAACCCGCTGGCGGGAAAATAGTATCGTTAAACCCTTCGGTCAAAATTACCTGATTACTCGTTACTTCAGTTAATAAATCTTTGAGATTATTATATGGGTTCTGGTCAGTCAAAAGATTGGTTCGAATTTTTACAGTGCACTGCTCGGTTATGGTGGGTGTCCAAGGAGTAAAATTGACTTGGGTTGTTTCACCAGCAGCAAGTGATATTATACTTTGAGTATTAGTATATCTTAATATTCCACCAGTTCCAAATATTGAACAGACAGCTGGAATTGTAGTTTGGGCGGATGTTCCGAAATTCTTGATTCGAGCGATGGGTGTCATCTGAGTATTTAATATATGACTTGATGATGGTTGAATTATTGCATCTACACCAATATCATTAGGATATTGCTCGAATTTAGCCATACGAATATAATCAATATTTATATTATCACCATAGTCAGAAAAGGCAACTAATCCGACATATATCGTTCCTGAAAAGGTGCCGAGATAGACTGAATGGTCAACCCATCGTTCGTAAGACTGATACCGTCGGAATGCAGTAACACGGTTGAAATTTACACCATCGGTTGAATATTCAACTCTTACGCTATCTGGATTACTCGAATAACCAGGGTCATGGTACATCGCAAATTTTAAGGTACAGGGAATCGGAGCACTGCCAAGGTTAATTGCAGGTGATATTAATCTTGCCATACTACCATCAGGGGAAGAAAAGGATGGAAAACTTGCCATTGCCGCACCTTCATAAGGTGAACAGGCTGGGTCCACATTTGAAGTTTTTCTTTCCCAATTACTACTACCAGCAACAATTACACTCTGCCAACCGGCTGGTGGAAAAGCTGGTTCGTTAAAGTCGGCATATAAAAAAACCTGTTCAGAAGTAGTCATAATTGTTTTAGATTTCTCGTCATTGAGTGAATTATCGTCATTAGGAAGGAGAGTTCTAATTTTAACTGTACAAAATTCATTCAGTGTTGGTGTCCATGAAGTAAAATTTATGCAGAGTGTATCACCGGATACGATTGACGAAGATACCTGCTGTGTATTTGTGTATCTTAAAATACCATTTGCACCGATAATCGAACAGACAACTGAGAAATTATTTTGACTATTAAAACCAAAATTCTTTATGCGACACTGTGGTATAACTGGGATTCCGGTTCGTTGTATTGCTAATGGACTGGTGATTTCGTCAACGCCAACATCATTAAACGGGGGTAATGTTCCATATAATTTAACTTCATCGATATTCATATTATTGCCATAACCGGAAAAAGCTAATATTCCAATATATACTGTTCCGGAAAATACACCGAGTTCGACTGAATGTTCATACCAATCGTCCGAATTATCTAGATATCGGCTAAATGAAGTAACCGGTGTGAAATTTATGCCATCGATTGAATATTCTATCTTTACACTGTCCGCAGCACCTGATTCACCCTCGTCATGATACATGGCAAAATTCAAGACACATGATCTCAGCTGTGTTCCGAAATTTATCGGAGGAGAAATCAGCCGTGCCTTAGAGCCGTAAGGAGCGTTATATGATTGATAACTTGCCATTGCAGGTCCGTCATAAGGATAACAGGTCGGATTGCTATTGGATGTACTTCTTTGCCAATCATAATATCCTTGGGTAACTACAGTTTGCCATCCAGCAGGCGGAAAGGTTGTATTGTCAAATCCTTCTGATAAATACAATACAGCATTAGCAATTTCACAAGTTCTGGTCTTTTGGTCATTAGTTGGATTTTCATCTCCAATAAGATTGGTTCTGAATTTTACTGTACATAATTCTGTTATGGTCGGTGTCCAAGTGTCAAAATATACTCTTACCGTGTCATAATCCGCGAGATAGGAAACAATTTTTGTATTAGTATATCGGGCGCTTCCAGCCGATTCAATAATTGAGCAGACTACTGAAAAATTAGTTTGAGGACTTGTTCCATAGTTTTTGACAATGGCACAAGGTATCATTGGTGTAAGTCTTAAATGTTGGGAAGAGGGATAGGTTATTGAATCAACCCCAACATCATTTGGCCCGGATTGATAGTATTTTATTGTCGCATAGTCCGGATTACCACCTGTACCTATACTGTAACCTGTTACATAAACATTCCCCGTCAAATCGACGGTCATCGCTCTTGCTTCATCGGTATTATGTACAGGACCATCATATCTTGCGACCCATTTTTGAGTCCCGCTAGGATTATACTTAACGGTCGCATAATCTGTTGAATATATAAGACCAACACTTTGTCCGGTAACGTAAATATTGCCAAATGTGTCGAGTGCAATTGCAGAAGCTCGATTGTCACAATAAGTTGAATCAGGTTCGTTAAATCTTTGAATCCATTGCCGCGTTCCGCTTGGACTATATTTTATCGTCAGGTAGTTTGTATTTGAGGCTATGAAAGTGACGCCTGTGATATATACATTACCACTATTATCAACTGCGATGTCTTTTCCTTCATCCAATACATGACTAGTGTCACTGTATCTTCGGACCCAAACCGTATCACCCAATGAATTATATTTTACGGTTGCACATTCACCAGGACCGTAATTTGGTTGTTCGCTATAACCTGTTATATAAACATTGCCATTATTATCGACCGCAATAGCCCTTGCTTCGTCATTATTATTACCAGTGTAAGTATATCTGCTAACCCATTGTTGAGTCCCAGCCGAATTGTATTTTATTGTCGCATAATCAGTCCAATAACCCGGACCATTGCTTTTTCCTGTAACATAGACATTGTTTTGATTGTCTATGGCAATTGCGGATGCATCATCAGAAGAGTTGAATAGACCATTGTATCTTCTGGTCCAGATTGTATCACCATTGGAATTATATTTTATTGTTAAGTAATCGGTCCAGTTACTTTCGCTATAATAAGAACCTGTAACATAAATATAACCTAGATTATCTATTGCGATTGCGTGTGCTTCGTCATAATTGTAACCTGTTCCTATATAACTTCTTGTCCACACTGTATCGCCATTCACATTATACTTTATAGTCAAGTAATCTAACATAGTCGAATCAGATGTATAACTACTGCCAGTTACATAGACATTACCCGACCCATCAACAGCAATTGCATTTGCTATATCATCTTGATTGGCAGGACCATTATATCTTCTAATCCACGCCGTGTCACCATTAGGAAAATATTTTATGGTTGCAAAGTCATAGTAGTAATATGGATACTGAACACGACCAACACTTTTTCCTGTAACATATACATTACCTTGATTGTCAACGGCGATTGCGGTCGGTTCATCATCATTGTAGTCAGAGGATACTGGACCGTTATATCTGCTTATCCAGCGAATAGCTTGTCCATTAAGAATGACAGGCACTAATGCAATTAATATGATCACAGATAACGACTTATATTTACTCATACCACTCCCTATAAATATATAAAAAACATAACGCTAAAAATACTTTTGTCAAGAGTATTAGTTGTATAAAAAATTCGGCTAGGTTTTTAAATCCAGCCCGTAAAACAACGATATTAAATATTATTTAAGTGCAGTTTTTAGTTTCGATGCTATTTCTTCTGGTTCATAGATAATTGAAATATTTGCATCTTCAAATGCCTGAATTTTTTCTTTGGCTGTTCCTTTACCCCCGGCAATAATTGCACCAGCATGTCCCATTCGCTTGTCAGCAGGCGCGGTCTGTCCGGCAATAAATCCAAATACTGGTTTGGTCACATTTTTAATTACAAAATCAGCCGCTTTTTCTTCATCGATTCCTCCGATTTCACCGATGATAACTATTGCTTCAGTCTGCTTATCTGCTTGGAACAATTCAAGACAATCAATGAAATTAGTACCAATAATTGGGTCTCCACCAATACCAATTACAGTCGATTCACCATATCCGGCTTTCGTTATATGGCTTGCGATTTCATAGGTTAGAGTTCCGGAACGGGACACGACACCAACTTTACCTTTTTTAAATGCTAATGCGGGTAAAATTCCTACTTTACATAAACCAGGTGAAATAATACCCGCTGAATTTGGCCCGACTAATCTTGTCTTTTTACCTTTTAAAAAAGTCAGGATTTTTACCATTTCTAATGTTGGAATACCCTCAGCAATACAGACGATTAAATCAATTTCCGCATCAATCGCTTCATAGATAGCGTCCGGTGCATATTGCGCTGGTACAAAAATGATAGATGTATTTGCACCAGTTTTTTCTTTTGCCTGCCGAACAGTATTAAACACCGGAATGCCATTTACATCGGTGCCGCCTTTCCCTGGTGTTACACCGGCAACTATTTTAGTACCATATTCTCGCATCTGTTGAGCATGAAAAGAACCGTCCCGACCGGTTATGCCTTGAACAACGAGTTTTGTATTTTCATTAATAAGTATTGCCATACAATTCTATCCTTTCAGCGCTTTGATAACTTTTTTGACACCATCGGTCATTGTTTCGGCAAAAGTTATTGGTGAGTCAGCCAAAAGTGCTTTTGCTTTGTCTTGATTAGTACCTACTAAGCGAGCTACTATTGGTAGCGTTATATTTTCTTCTTTCATCGCCCATAAAAGACCCTGAGCAACATCATCACATCTTGTAATGCCACCAAAAATATTAACCAAGACGGCTTTGACATTTTTATCCGCAGTCAAAATCTTCATTGCTGCGCGCATTTTTTCCGGTGATGACGAACCGCCGATATCTAAAAAATTAGCTGGATTACCGCCATGACGTTTAATCAAATCCATAGTTGCCATCGCGAGACCTGCACCATTTACTACACAACCGACATCGCCGTCCAATTTCACATACGACAGGTCAGCTTTTTTAGCTTGAACTTCGGGTGGTTCTTCGCTGTCAATATCGCGCAAGCTCGCCATATCCGGATGCCGATATAATGCGTTGTCATCAAATACAATCTTGGCATCAACCGCAATTAATTTTTTCTCGTTATTGATTGTATGCAATACCAAAGGATTGATTTCGACTAATGAGCAATCCAGGTCAAAAAAGATTCGAGTCAGGTTTGTTGCAATACTGACAAAATTATTGACTAAACCAGTGTCATTAAAAAGTTGGTAACCGATGTTCCGGGCTTGAAATGATTTCAGACCGAGCAGAGGAGAAATTACAGTCGTTAATATTTTTTCGGGTGATTTCTGTGCTACTTCTTCAATATCCATGCCACCAGATGCAGATGCGATTAATACCGGACTCTGTTTCTCACGATCGATCGTTATGCCGACATAATATTCAGCTTCAATTTTTATAGTTTCGGCGAGCAAAACTTTTTTCACAGTCAAGCCTTTAATGTTCATTCCCAGAATCGATTTGACATGAGATTCTAATTCATTAATATCTTTTGCGATTTTTACTCCGCCGGCTTTACCGCGACCCCCAACCAAAACCTGCGCTTTAACAACAATCGGAAAAGTTAGGTCTTTAATTGCAGATTTTGCTTCTTCTAAAGAAAAAGCTACTTTTTCTTTAGAAGTCGGTATGTTATATTTTCTAAAAATTTCTTTTGCCTGATATTCATGTATTTTCATTAATATATCCTTTTATGTTGAAATTCTAATCTCTGTTATTATAACTGATATTCTAATTTTAGAAACGAATTTAGCTTTTTATTATTGTTATAATAAACTCCGGCTTGAATCGTCAAATCAAAACGCGGTTGAAAATAAATTTCCGGTCCGACCAAAGTTATTTTCTCTACTGGTTCAGAAGGGAAAGTGGCTGGTCGCACTTCACCATCTACCCAGGTTTTATTATCTAAACTTCCATGATTTCCATCACCATGTCGAGTCAGACTTGCTACAAAATCCAACCTTAATTTATTTATTGGATAATATTCAAATCTTAAAAACAGTTCATCGGCATCTGGGCCTAAGCTATGCCCTAAAGGTACGGAGTAGCTTGTATAGGCGGTGTGTAATATCCGATGATAATAAGTATAGCGGGTTATTTTTGAATATTCAGCTCGCAAAGCAAACTGGTTTATGGGCAGATAAGTGCCAAGCGTCAGACCATAACAATTGGGTGGTCGAGTTGGTCTTTTATTAAACTCAAAATTGTCAATCATAAGCTGTCCGTAAATCTTACTCTGTTTAATATAAGTCACAAAATCAAATCCTACTAACAAATTATCATCATGACCGGATTCATGCATTTCCATATAATTAGCAATCAGCGGATTGAGATATCCCCAAAAACTTTTGGTCTGTAATGAATCGAAAGAGAAAACTGTTAGCATGGTTCCGCCAATTTTCGTCTGTTTGCCTAAATTTAATTCGATTCTCTGACCGGTGACAAAACGGTGATAATAATACCAAGGTGATAAAGCCGAACAAAACCATAATGCCTTGTAGTTTTTTCCAGCTGCACGTAGTTGAAGTTGGTCTAAAGATGGTGCAATGTCGGACAACAGGACCGAACTCCGATAACCTGGACCGAAATAGAGATAATCGCGTCCTGCTTCCAGAGTCAGAAAATATAAGGGAAATGAGATATATGCTATTTTCGTATCAAATCGGACATGTTCCTGTAGAGATAAATACTGAACTGATTGTGTAAACCGGGTTCCTGGAACATGGGGAATGTGGGTATCAGTCGAATCAGAATCAAAGATTTTCTTGACAAAATAGGTTATATCGGAATTTTGATACAGACTAATTTTCGAGTTTTGGTCCAAGTTAAATACTAAACCAAATGTACCCGTTTGATTATCCGGGAAAATATTATTGCCGTATGGAGTTAACCAGAAAGGCAATTTACTATGAATAAACCGAAGATAAGGATTTACTAAAAGGTCTCCTTGTCCATAGTCGATCTTGATAAGTGGTTTTTTCTTGTCAATTTTTAAGTCCATTAATAAATCATCAGAAAATTCACTAAGTAATCGATTGATGTAGAAAACTGTTTGTGCATTGGAAAATGTTTTATTAATCGACGATGATTTTAATAGATTAATAACTTCTTGCCT
>Ga0315294_10007306_pt1 | contig 12122 bp, 16 predicted proteins | sample YL17G13_40_MG_FD_203626 | JGI IMG/M metagenome (GOLD analysis project Ga0315294, IMG submission 203626) | Sediment microbial communities from Yellowstone Lake, YNP, Wyoming, USA - YL17G13_40 | ecosystem: Environmental > Aquatic > Freshwater > Lake > Sediment | place: USA: Wyoming | collected...
ACCTGTTTCGCCAGTAGCACCAGTTAAGCCAGTAGCTCCAGTTAAACCAGTAGCACCAGTTAAACCAGTAGCACCAGTTTCGCCAGTTGCACCTGTTAAACCAGTAGCACCTGTTAAACCAGTAGCACCTGTTAAACCAGTAGCACCAGTTAATCCAGTAGCACCAGTTAAACCAGTAGCACCAGTTTCGCCAGTTGCACCTGTTAAACCAGTAGCACCTGTTAAACCAGTAGCACCTGTTAAACCAGTAGCACCAGTTTCACCAGTAGCACCTGTTTCGCCAGTAGCTCCAGTTAAACCAGTAGCACCAGTTAAACCAGTAGCACCAGTTAATCCAGTAGCACCTGTTTCGCCAGTTGCACCATCGACTCCGCCTATAGCCCAATTAGTTCCGTTACTTTGAACTTGAAAACTTTTATACTGTGAAAGTGTTTGTGTAGAAGAACCATCAATCGTTTGTGAGCTTGTTGTTGCGAGGGTGATTGATCCAGCACCACTGTTCTTTACGATGTATATCTTGCCCTTAACACCAACAGCGGTAGGCAAAGTTACTGTGAATGTACCAGTACAATCTATGAAATAATCTTTTTGTGTTATTGTGTAAGCAGATATTTTGTCTACATAAGGTAATGTGACTCCGCCAAGGCTTATAAAGCCATCTCTGATCACGAATTCATTTGCCATGTTACTCCTTTAAAATTTAAAAATAAGGCTACTAATATTATTTATTATATTATTTATTAATATAAAAAAAATTTTTAATTAATATTATAGTATTTTGTATGATATTCTTAAAGACCAAATATCATTGTCTATATTTGAAGTAAGAATTACATTATCAGATACAATCGACATTGAAAATGAAAGATCAGAAGTAGAGCCATCTAAGTCGTTTGTTGAATTGTCTGTAAATGTTACAGTGTTTGTATTTTTATTCCAAACTGCAACTATGGTTCCAGCACGATAATAATCGTGTGTAGTATTTATAACATAATAATCGCAAAATAAAGAAACTCCAAGTGTATCTGAGAAAGATAGAACATCAAATGTTGCATTTTTATTTTCGAATAAATCTGAATAACTAATTCCTGAAGAAATCCAATTTAAATTTCCATTTCCATCTGTTGATAAAACCTGTCCTGTTCCACCATCTGAAGGTGGTAAAATGTAAGTAACATTAGATGCAATAGTTGTTGGTGCTTTAAAAGCAACATAATTTGAAGAATCTGAATCTGCAAATCTTAAGCTATTTTGAAAATTAAGAGTAAAATTTCCATTTTTATCAATGTAAGACAATAAATTATTAGATCCATCTTTTATTTCTAAAAGATTAACTGACTGAGATGTATCGGCTTTAATTACAACTCCAACTGTAGTTGAAGTTAAACAGGTAATAATTGATCCGCCAGCAGTTTTTACAAAGTAATTATTTGCTTTACCTAGAGACAGACCAGAATTTTGTACAATGTTATTAAATGGCATAATTTTTATTTATACTTTAAATATCAATAGCTCACTCCAGAGTGAGCTATTGATATTTATAATAGTGTTTACAGGCAAAATAATATATGAAAATTTAATCTAAAATATCTCTAATCAAAGAAACATCTGGACAATCTTCAGGGTTTTTCTTTGCTCTTTCTAATCCTTTTATAAGCTCATTATCAGTCAACATAACATGATATTCTTTTCCATCTTCAAGTTGAATCCTGAAATGGTTATACTTAGCAGCAGCAGCTGGTCTTTTGCAAGTATTCAAAACAGTTTGAACATCTGCAATTCTTTTAGCTTTTATTTTATTACCTTGAATACCTTTAGCCATAATAACTCCTTTTGTTAAAAACAAATTACTACTAATTTATTTATAATTTTTAAGAAATAATTATAAAAATATATTGATTTATTTTTAACAATAGTTTATTATCTTAAAATATTAACAGAAAGGACTTGCAAATGTTTTTTAATATTAGAAGTTTGTTTTCAAGAAAAATAATTAATGAAAACGATATAATTGTAGAATTAAATTTAAAAGTTAAAGATTTAGAAACAAAAAATAATAACTTAAATTTTAAATTAGAAGAAGCCGAATTAGAGCACAGAGGCAATACTTTAGATTGCGAATACGAAATTGAAAAATTAACCAGAGAAAATTTAAAGTTAAAAAATGAAAATTTAGAAATGAATTCTAAACTTAATAATATTGCTTCTATGTTTAAAGATTAAGAATTTCTTTTTAATATTGTTAATCCATTATTATTTGTATATTTTTCAAATACTTCCCATTCTGGATTTAATTCTAGAAATTCTTCAATAGCAGAAGTTAGTCCTGATTTTTCAGATTTAATATCTACTATTTTTAGAATTTCTTGATTATCTTTACACATATCAAACCAAGATTCTCTAGTAATATAACATTCATCTGAAGCTGAGAAAGAAAAGGTATCATGCATTACAATATATTTTTTAACTTTATCAGAAAATAAAAATAATTCACACTTCAATTGTAAGTAAGAATGATAAGTATCCAAGAAAAGCATGTCACACTGAGGTATTGTTTTAATATTTAAAACATTTACTTCATTTAAATAAAAATTAATATTATTTCTTTCACAATAATTTTTCAATTGTTGAAATCTATAAGGATCAAATCCTGCTGGGTCAGTCGTATCATAAGCGTGTAAATTTTTACAACCAGATACAGCTAATGCTATAATTGAAACCATCCATCTTACTCCAAATTCAATAACAGTATCACATTCGGAAGCTAATTTCTTTAATGTTTCAAGATGTTCATTGATATCACTTTTTTCATTTTTTAAATTTACAAATAAACTTTCTAAGTATTCAAACATTAAATTATTCCTGTTTAAAATTAAAATTATAATACATATGTTTATAACTATTTTATATTAGTAAAAGATAGTAAATTTATGAGTGCTAAAGCATTTAAATGTTACGGAAAAACTTGGTCATTAAACAATTGAAAAAATATGATAATTAATTATAAGAAAAAGAAATTAATATTCACGCATATTCAAAAATGTGGTGGAACTTCAGTTATAAATTTTTTCAATCATAGTAAAAATCACAATAAAATAAAAATTGATATTGAATATTTAAAAAAAATAAATGAAAATGCAGATGATTATTTTAAATTTACCATAATTAGAAATCCTTGGGATAGAATGGTTTCTTTTTATCATTATCATAAAGAAAAAACATTAGACAAAGGATTTCCTACTACAACATGGAATTATATTAAAGATTTAAATTTTAGTGAGTTTTTAAAATCAAGCAAATTTCAAATATGGTCTTCGAGAAATAATATCACAGATTACATTACTTATAATAAAAAACCTTATATTGATTATTACATTAATTTTGAAAATCTAGAAAAAGATTTCGAAATCATAAAAAAAATATCTGGTAATCATAAAAAACTGAGAAAACACAATAAAAGCGTTCATTTTAATTACAAAAAATACTACACTAAGGAAACCAAAGAAATTATAAATTCCTTATTCAAAGCAGAAATTGATTTTTTTAACTTTAAATTTGATAAGAAAATAAATTTAAAAAGATTAAATAAAAATGTCATTAAACTAAATTAAATATTATGATAATAGACTCACCTAATCAAAGCAATACTCCGTTAATTTTTGTTCATATACCTAAAACAGGAGGCATGAGTACACTTAATTCATTGTCTTGTTTTGAAATTATTTATCATAAAAACATTAAACATGATATAGAAAAAATAAAAAATAAAAATAAAAACCCAGAAGATTACTTATCATTTACAATAATTAGAAATCCTTGGGATAGAATGGTTTCTAATTATTTCTTTCACAAGCAAAGAACTCACAATGATATAACCTTGCATAAATTATTATTCAAGCCTGACGAAAAAGAAAAATTAAAAAATTGGATTGAAAAACATAATGACGAAGATGAATTTTGGAAAAAACATGAATTCAAAGATTGGTTAAAATTATTTGGTGAAAAAGAATCAACTAAATCATCAAGTATTTATCATGATACAATTAAAACAACTTACATGGATTTAATTGGAGTTAATGGAAAAATATCAGTTGATTATATAATCAATCTTCATAATTTCAAAAAAGAAATAAATTTAATAAAAACATTATCTGGTAAACCTTTTAATGACCCTAAACATGTTCATAAAAACAAAAGTGATCATAAAGATTATAGAGAATATTACGATAGTAAAAGTATTGAAATTGTAGAAAGGCTTTTCAAAAAAGATATAGAAGTATTTAATTTTAAATTTGATGTAAAAGAATATGCTGAATATAAAAATTATATAAACCATGAAAAAGTAAAAAGATTTATAAAAGCATCGTTTAAATTAATTTAAATTACAAAGCATGTAATAGCTAATATTAACTTAAAGTAAAACTACTTCTACATCTGCCTGTTTGTACATTTCAAGAGAAATTTCACAGGATTTACCCCATCTGCTTATTAAATTTTCTGGTAACTTGGGTGAAACTATTTTTTTAATTCCAGTTTGTATTATTGCACTAGTACAATTTGAGCAACTAATAAAAGGCCAAGTTGCAATAGAACAATCTTTTAAATTTCTTTGTGCAAATAAAATTGCATTAATTTCTGCATGTACAACCATTTGATATTTTATTTCTCTGTTTAAATATTTTTCAGGATCGTCTGAAATATTTTTAGGAAACCCATTATATCCAACAGAAATAATTCTTTTATCAGAATCAAAAATTACTGCTCCAACTTTTGTCGATGGATCTTTACTCCAGTCAGATATATGCTTTGCTAAATCTAAAAATCTTAAATGCCACATTTGTAAACTTCCACTTTTCATGCAAATATATACAAAAAAATATTATACATGCTAATCTAATTAAAACAAGGTAAAAAATACATGAATGATAAATTTTTATTTATAAGCGATGCCAATTGGCCAGATTACATGAGTGATACTATGTTTCATGGTGGAAGAAGTTTGTTGGGAGAAAATTTTATTGATGCACAAAAAATCAATTTTATGTATGATGATTATGTTGGACTGAATAATATTTATGGAAAAGGATTTACTTTATATGGAAAGTTAGATAGCACACTGCAAGTTGATCGTGATAAAATAGAAGAAAAGATAAAAGAAAAATATTTTAAAATGATAATTTATGGTTCCTGTTGGAGAAAACTTGATTATTTAGAATTAGTTAAAAAAAATTACAATAAAAATGAAATTATATTTATAGACGGAGAAGATTATGCTGATATAAATTTTGGAGTAATAGATAGCGGTGTTTATTTCAAAAGAGAATTAATTCAAAATAATAATAAAATTCACCCAATTCAATTTGCCATACCTGAAAAAAACATAATAAAATATAAGCCAAAAAAAATAAAAAATTTTGGATCTATAATACCTTACGAAAAAAAAACTTATGTATTCGATGATGAAAAAATTTATTACGAAGATTATGCTAATTCTTATTTTGGGATGACCTGCAAAAAAGAAGGATGGGATTGCTTAAGACATTACGAAATAATGATGAATTATTGTTTTCCTTTTTTTAAAGATCTTGAAAATTGCCCCAAAAAAACCATGGTTAAATTTCCAAAAAAAATAATAATAAAAGCAATGAACGATATTTCCAAGAATAAATTTGATTATTATGATGAATGCATGGAAGAAATAATGGATAATTTAGTAAGTAAATTAACAACAGAGAAAATGGCCCAATATTTATTTGAAGTTACACTATGAATGACTGCAATGTTATTTTGTCCTATCGTTAAAAATAACATGATTGTTTTTTCTTAAAAAACGAGTAAATTTTTTCTCATATTCTTGTTTCAAAGGATGAGATTGAATTAAAGTTGATTCAATGTTTAAATTACTAGGGAGAGTAATTCCCAAAAAATTAAATATTTTTATAAAAGCTTCTATTGGATTATCAATTAATTCCTCGTAAAATACATCAATATAATTATCATTAATTAGAACTGGCTTCCAAAAATTAAATCTAGATATAATTTTCTCATAAATAAATAATATATTTTCTTCATCATAATCAACTTTAAATTCTTGATAATTATTTAATTTTTTTTTATTTTTTATAATATAAGTATTTGTTTTATGAGAAAAATATGATGAGATTGCCTGTTTAATTAAATTTTTCCTCCTCAAATGAATAAATTTTAATTTAGGAATTACCTCTTCGATGTTCAACAATGGAAACATTTTTTTAATTTTTTCATAATGGTCTTCATGTACTTTTGCAAAAAGTGGCCATTTATAATCAAAAGGTGACAATAATTTTTTATGACAAAAAATTTCATTTATATTATTATTATGAAACCATTCTCTGAAATCAGGCTCAAAAAGATTTGTGTCATTCAAAACGCTAGAAATAAAAGAAGATCCAGTTCTAGGTCCTGATAATATCCAAACTGGAATCTCATAAAGTTGTTTCATAAAACCTCTTTTAAACAAATGTTCAATTTAATATATATAAGTTATATTATCTTTTGATAATAAATAATTTTACTAAAACTAAAAATATATAAATTTATCTTGAAAAATAAATATATTAATTTAATTACCAGTGTGCAAAAACTACAATATTTATATGTTAAAAATTGGCAAAAAATATCTCAACAGTTCAGACAATGATGTTAAAAATTTTTTCTACAATTACAATTGTATTTTTTGGTCTTTAGGAATAGGAGATTTATTAACATTAGACAGTTTTATACCAGATTTCTTTTACAATAAAATAAAAAAAATATTTTTATTTACAAGCATAAATGAAACATTTAGAAAATTAATAAAATCAAACAAAAACTATTCAAATGCAGAAGTAATATTTGCTGATAATCAATATGATAAAGGGGAAATTTATAAAATAGATGGTTATATTAAATCATTTTGTCTGAGGAATAAAATAAATATCAATGAATGTTTTCAAGATGATTTATTAATTTGGAAAACTCCTTTTATTGAAGGAATTAAACCAAAAATATCTTCATTTTTCACTCAACAATTATGCAAAATTAATTATGATTTTCTATCACGAGATTTTTGTGTAATTTTTCCTATAACGAAAAATACTAGAGATAGAAGGTTTTTCACACCTAATGATTGGAAGGAGACGATAAAAATTTTAAAATATAATAAACTACAAGGAATAGTTATAGGAAACGACAAATCAGATGTACCAAAAATAAAAAATATACTAGATTTAACTGGTAAAACAACAATTACCGAGGCATTAGAAATAACAAAAAAAGCAAAATGTTACATTGGCATAGATAGCTTTTCAAGCACATTAGCTATGCAAGTTTTCAAAAAAGAAGATATTTACATAAAAAGCACAGAACCACATTTATTTGAAAACATAAAATTCTTTTCGCCATTTAAAGATGAAACTTCATTTATTTCAAGTGAAATAAAAGGAATAAACTTTAAATTTAAAAATTTAATTTAAATTTTAACCAAATAATGATTAGTAATAATATTCGAAGTTGGAAATTTAATTTTTTTATTATTTATTATTTCATATTTTAAAGTAAGCAATCCATCTTTATAATAATCTTCTTTTTTGCAACTTAAAGATCTGTCGTAATTAACAATATGATCTGAAATGTCTCTTTCGTGATCAAAAGTATAAAAGTATCCATCTCTATTATCTATTGGAATTTCAAATTTACTAACTCTTGAAAACAAATCATCATCTTCATAACCCCATCCCCACATTTCATTAGAAAAACCTTGGCATTTAATGTAATTTTCTTTATCAAATAAAGTTACACCTCCAAAATAGCACCAATATGGATGTATATAATTATATTGTGTACAATGCTTAGCCATATGAGTTGGGTAGCTTACAAATGAATAATTGCAAGTTTCAGATACTGGGAGCATATCTACATCGTGAAAACAAAAATAATCAGATTTATCTTTGCTAATATCAAAACCTACATTTAAAAGCTTTCCTCTATTAAATTTATAATCTCCATATTGTTCAATAATATAAATATTATATGAAATATAAAAATAATATTTTTCCATATGTTTTTCAAAACAAAATAAAAATTGAAGCAAATGTTCTAATCTTTTTCTATAAGGTATAATTAATGATAATTTTTCTTTTTGCATATATAAAATATAACCAAGTTATTATTTTATAATATAATGATACTAGAAGAAAATAATTTAATATTAAAAAAACTTCACGAAAACACCGACCATTATGATACTTACTTCATAAATGGTGCTATAGGAGATTTTTTACTTTTTGATAGTTTTTTAAATAATGAAATTAGATCTAAAATAAAGAAAATTTACATATGGAATCCATTTCATCCATTAAATCCAAAAGCAAATTTAGTAGAAAAATTAATCAGAGATAATTATAATTATAATCCAAAAACCCAAATTAAAATTTTAAGTTACCCTTTTGATACTGGGCATAATACGCAAACTAATAAACCATTTCATTTAGATTTAGACTGGCTAAAATCAATTATTCTTAGTGTTGTTTATAGGGATAATCTTAATAAAAATAAAATATTTATACAACATGATGTATTTATAAATGCAACTAAAGATATGGAATCTTTAGATAATTACAAGAAACAATTTGATAATCTAACTACAAATTCAAGTTATTGGAATAAAGATTTATGCAGCAACAAATTAAACAAAAAATTTTCTTTCATAAAAGAAAAATATTGCGTAATAGTGCCATTTACATCTCAAGATAGATGTTTTAAACCTTGGGACTTTACAGAAACATTTAAAATATTAGATAGAACATTAAAAATGCAAGGTGTAATTTTATCAGGTCACGACATGAATACTAAACATCATAATGTTATTGATCTATCCATGAAAACAAATGTAAATGAAAGTATTGATATTGTTAAAAAAGCAAGTGCTTTTATTGGCGTTGATAGTTTTTTAAGTATAGTTGCCACCGAATGTATTGAAGAATTAAAAATAATAATTAAAACTGAGAATTACGGATTAAATCATCCTTATTTTTATAAAAAAGTAAAAAACATCAATGATATTATCTATGATTTTGTTAATTATAAAAAATTCTCATTAAATATAAAAAAGAATTTAAAAATTTAACTTTAACATAATTTATTAAACTATAATAATACAAATGTAAATTCTAACTTAAAAGGATTATTTATGGTAAAAGCATCTACAAATACAAATTTGCCCAGTATAATTAAAAAATGGGTATCTTCGTCTATTATTAATGAGAATATTTCTTTAAGTAAAAGTATTGATGCTCTAAAAAAGAAAAAAGTAAATTTTATAGATTTAAAAACTTTTGAAGAATTTTTAGAAAACAACAAATACGAAGTAGATTTAGATAAGACAAAAATTAAACATCTTTTAGGAGGAGGACTTGGATTTGACAAAACTGGCGAAACCATGAGGTTTGGCGGATTTGCCGAATTATAATAATGCTTTTTAATAATTACGGTGATAAAAACTTGGTAATATTGTGTGCTGGGGACAATCCAGCACATTTATTTTTTGAAGATATAAATGAAAGAAATTATGAATTATTAGTTATTTATTATGGTGATAACGAAGAACAATTCAAAAATAAATTTAAAACTTTTGATCATTTTAGCAGTATCAAAGGATATAAATTTAATATTATTAAAAAATATTATAATGAAAATATTAAATTTTTTAAAGAATACAAAAACATTTTCATACCAGATGATGATATTTACTTAAAAACAAAAAATATTAATGATTTCTTTAAAATATTTAATGATAAACAATTAATGTTAGCTCAACCTTCATTAATTGGTTATTTTTCTCATGCAATTACTTTACATAGATTTGAATATTTTTTAAGATACACAAATTTTGTCGAGATTATGATGCCCTGTTTTTCGGCTGATGCTTTAACTAAATGTATAAATTCGTTTGATAAAACTTCAATTGGCTGGGGATTAGATTATTTATGGCCAAAAATATTAAAATATCCTAATGAAAAAATTGCTATAATTGATGAAATTATTGCTATACATTCAAGGGAAGTAGGATCTAGTAATTTATACATAGATAATAAAGAAAATGAATTTTTAAAATTCATGGAAAAAAATTGTTTAAACAAAGCTATGAAAAATGTTATTGGTAGTATCTCAAAAGAAAACTTTAATACACAACCTCTTGCTGAAAATTTTTATCCACACTCAGAAATATTTAAATTTTTAATTGAAAATTATAAAGGAAATTAAAATGTTATTCATGAATCATAATAGTAAAAAATTACCGAAAATAAGTTGTTATTGTTGTACATTTGCAAGGCCTAGAGTTCTAGAAGAAGCATTGTTTAGTTTCTTGAAACAAGATTATCAAGGAGAAAAAGAACTTATCATTTTAAATGATTGCGAAGAACAAAATATAATATATGAACACCCACAAGTTAAAATTTTTAATTTTAAAAAAAGAATAACACCTTTAGGTGAAAAGTTTAATCAATCAGTGTCTTTATGTACTGGAGATATTTTTATGCCTTGGGAAGATGATGATATTTATCTTCCTTGGAGAATGACAACAACTTTAAGATACATGCATGATGGATTATTTCATACTACACAAGGCATTTTTGAAGAAGATTTTAAAAAATTAATTTTTAGTAATAATGTTTTTCATTGTAATCTTGCTATAACAAGAGAAAACTGGGAAAAAGTTGGTGGTTATCTCAACATTGACAAAGGATCAATAGATTGTTCTTTATTAAGTAAAATAACAGAAGTTATTAAAAACCCAAGTGTTGAAATTAAAAAGAAAGAAATTTTTTATGTTTATAGATGGTCGCAAACTGGTAGTTATCATGCATCTGGAATTGCACCTTATGAAACTTGTGATTTTGCAAAAGAAACTAATTCAATTATAGAAAATCAAAAGAAAGAAAATAAATTTGAAATTGGTGACATAATATTAAAACCACACTATAAATATAATTATTTAAAATTTGTAAAACAATTATTTAATGAAGCAAACCCTTCGTTATAACTGAAGAATATTTCCTTTCCAAAAATTAAGAAAATCATCATTTAGATGGTAGATGCTTTTATTAGCTTCAAAGAAAAAATATTGTTTTTCTATAATTTTATTTAATTTTTCTTCATTTGAAATAGAATCTTCATTTTTTTCTTCGGTTAAAATTAACTCAATGTTAAAATCATTTATTAAATATTCTTTATTTACATTAACTAACCATCCCAATAAATAATCTAAACCTTGGCAATCTTCGTTATCTTTAACATTATCTCTAACATATGATAATAAGCCAATTTTTTTTAAATATTCACTTTTCACACAAAAAAAATCTAATGAAAGTATCGGAGAAAAATAAACATTCTCATCTATTTTAAACTCATGATATATTTTATTCTTGAAAGAATTTTTTATATTAATAGACCACCCTGCAACTTTATCAGAAAAATTTTGATATATTATATAAAATCTATTGACAATCTCATTCAAGTTATCTAATATTATATTTGAGTTGATAATAAAAACATAATTTGAATTGGAGTATCTGATAATTTCATTAAAACAATTTATATAAGAAAAACCATCTGTTTCTATCAGATTATTTTCTGGTATTTTGTTTTTAATAAAGTAATCTAAATTTGGAGTAAATATGATTGGAGAAACATCTATTGATTTCAAAAGCTCATATTGCAATAAGCAGTTTTCTAAGTTTTTTTCATTAGTGTTAAAAAGGAAAAATTTCAATGAGTTTTTGATCAGATAGTTATCTACTTTATTGTGTTGATAAAGAGAGTATCTTTCTGATCCCAAATATTGCGTGTCAAACTCTTCAAATAATTTCATATTCTATTTTATGGCTGAGATAGAATAAAACAAAGGGATGTGTACAATGAATGCAAAATTTATTAGTGATCAAGAAATTCTTGATTTTTTAGCAGAATCAAATAAAGTTACATTTAAATGGAGCAAGCTTCTTTTTGGCAAGAAACATTTTAAGTTTTTGTGTATGTTTTGGAACAATCCTGAAAGTATTAAATCTTTAATACCTAATGAAAAAATTAAAGAATGGGAAGAA
>Ga0315294_10007308_pt1 | contig 12122 bp, 15 predicted proteins | sample YL17G13_40_MG_FD_203626 | JGI IMG/M metagenome (GOLD analysis project Ga0315294, IMG submission 203626) | Sediment microbial communities from Yellowstone Lake, YNP, Wyoming, USA - YL17G13_40 | ecosystem: Environmental > Aquatic > Freshwater > Lake > Sediment | place: USA: Wyoming | collected...
ACTTTACCAGTTTCATCAACTTTATCTTTTTCATCATCCTCTGGAGGATTGTCAAGGAACGAAGTATCTACAGTTTTCTGTGTAAATACAGTATCTTTTGGATCAGCAGGTACTAATACACTTTCTGCTCCTGGTATTGCTAAGAAACTATTAAGATCTCCTAGGTCCATTTCTACCTCTTTTATAGAAGTAGTATCTTTTACTTTTTCTGTACTCATTTGTCTTTTATTGTTGGTTAATAATAACTGACTGACATTTATAATATAAACAAAAATATGTAATTAAACTTTAAAAATTTATTTATTAGTAAATAAAAATAATAATTTTTTGCAGTATATAGCTAAAACTATATTTTAGACTTATTAATTAATTTATTATTTTTTCTTTTTTGATGTAGGTTTATCAAATTTGTTTTTATTTTCTTTAGCAATTTGAACATCCATTTGTTTCATTTGTATCTGAGCAGATAGTTTTTCTTTATCTATAGCTATCTTTTGGCTATTATTAATTATCTTATTGTTTTCTTTAGTTCTATCTAATGACATTACTTCTTGAAATTGGTCAGAAGATTGTATTTGAGATAACGTATCTAAATAATCTGACTGAAAATTTGCATTAATATCCTGCATAGCTCCAAACCCTGCTGCCTTAATTTCAGCAACAAGTATATCACGTCTTCTGTCTTTTTCTTTTTCCAATGACTCATGGTCAAGTTGCATTTGTTTATCTTTTAACCCAGCTTCAATTTGAGCTTGTTGCATTTGTTGACTATTAGCTGCTTCTTCTTGTCTTATATCATTTGCTTTCTTTTCTGTAGCTTTTAATACAGTAGTTAATTCTCCCATTGTACTAGATTGCATAATGCTTCCTAAATCATAAATTGATGCTCCAGCTGTATTATTATTAATAGCTAAATTTTTCATTTGTTCTATAATAGATCTATGATTAGCTTTAGTAGTACAATAAACATTAATATCACGTAATAATAAATTTGTACCATTAATTTCAAAGTTAACTCTTTCATCAGTAGATGTCATATATTGTAATCTTAATGATGGTTTAGTTGACTGATAATATTGAGCTAAATCTGTTCTCATCTGATGTACTCTTGGCATTAAATAATCAGAATGTTGAATAAATAACATTTCTGTTTGAGCATAAGAACCTGACACAGCTTGTTCAATTCCAGTAGCAGTATCAGTTTGTCCAATTTGTTGTCCTAAACGTTGAGGTGTAATACCTACAATTTCAAAAGCTTGTTGCTTAAAATAGTTTGCTAATTGTATTCTAGATAGCATTCTATTTGTTTGTTCTAAATTCATTACTTGAAAATGCTGCATATTTAATGCATTTTCAGTATTAGCTATTGATGTATCTAAAGGTAACATTTGAAAATTTTTCATTGCTACATATGCTTTAGCTAAATTAGCTTTACCTCAATCTTCATTCATTGAATGTTGTGGTAATGCATTATGATCAAAAGCAATTACAGTACCTATTTCATCTACTAAAATATCAGCAATTTGATTATTTACCATATTATATCCTATTTGGTAAGCTTTCATTAAATCTACTGTAGATGTAGATTTTGTATTTCTATCAGAAAATACAGCTCCTTCTACTGGTAACTTACAACCATATAAAGAATCATCACCTTTAAATTGAAATTTTAATCTACCAATTTTATTTTGTTGAATACCTAAATACATTGGAGTAATACCTCCTGGATTATTCATACCCCAATAACTAGGAACATTAGGTCCAATTTTTACCCCACCCATAACTTCATTAAGCCAAATCCAATCAATGTGTTCTCCAAAAATTAAGGTATCTTTAGTTTTGTTTTTAAATAATGTATTATTATATAATGGTTTATCTGTAACTATATAAGATTCATCAATTATATCAGTTGTTACTATACCTGCTTCATTTATTTTAGTTAAATGACCAAATTTACGTTGGCTTTTCCAATAAGCTGTAGTAGTACGTAATAAGAAAGCTGTTTCAAAATCAGTATAATCTTCAGATTGACCATTAATCCAATTTACTATATCTCCTCCATAACTGCCGTTTTCCCACATTGAACTAAATTGTCTCATAGCCAATGATGGCATATTAGTATTCCAATCATGAGATTTAGTAGCATCATAATAAGATCCATCATTTTGATATCCTTGTAAAGGATAGCCAGCAGATCTTACAGGGTAAATTGCTTCTAATGATTCTAATTGTTCTTTAGTCATTATATAACCATACTTATCTATAACATCAGCTACTGTCATCATCTCAATTTTACCTACCCAGTTTCCTTGAGAAATATATCTTACTTCAGGTGATTTATGATAAAAAGTTAAAACAGGATTCCATAATTCAATATTATAGTCATCTTCTCCCATTAAAAAATGCCAAAATTCCCTATCAGCAACTAAAGAATCTCTGAACCCACGTTCTTCTAATTCATCCATTCCAAATCTATCAGTATCAACCTCATGTTGATGAGAAGCCCATTGTTCTGATGCACTACGGTAATTTTTATTAAAGAAATTTTGTATTTCAGGTAAAGATTTTAAATTTTCTGGAGATAACTGTTCTTGCATTTGAGGATCATTAGGATCCATACCAGCTTCCATTAATTTAGCTTTTAACTTTTGTTCAGCTTGAGCTAATAATACTTGATTTACTTGTTCATTTTTTTGTTCTAATAGTTCATTATATGAATATTCATCTACTCCTCTAAAAGTAACTTTACTATTACGTTTAGCAAATTCAGCAACAAGAACATTTATTACATTAGGAATAATAGGATAAAATTTAAGATCCATGGCTGAAGAATCTTCTTGAGCTAATGTTTCAACAAGATCTCTCATTTCATTATCTTCTTCTACAATATAGTCAGATTTATCAATAATACCTTTAGATAATTTATAATTTTTCATTAGTCTACGTGCATTTCTACGTAGTTGTTTAAGACCTTGCCATTCTAACCAATCCATGCATCCTGCTGACCAATCTTCATTTTTTTCTTCTCTAGGTAAAAATTGAATAGGTTGGGTAATATTCCCCATACGATTAGGAGAACTTTTTTTACCTTTTATAAGATCCATTGCAGATAATACTTCCATTTATTTTAAATTTTTAAAACCAGATCTAGATGGTCTATTATTATTATTATTTTTCATTCCAAGATTTTTGAAAGGACTACTACTAAATTTATACAAATTATTTGATTTTTGCAAATTTATATCAGTATTATCTTCAATTCTTTTTAAATGACCTCTATTAGCTTCTTGTACTTTTGCAAAAGCAATTAATGCTGCTAAAGCTACTAATCTATCCACATTGACTTTAAGACCATCCCCATAACCTTCCATTTCAACAATTGCCATAGGATCTAGAATTCTTTCTATACCATAAGTAATTTTTATAATTGTACCGTCTTCTTTAGTTTTTATATCAATTTCTTCTTTAAGAAATTCTATTAAATAACTTAAAAGATGTTTTCTAAATAAATCTCCTGTATTTTTCCAACCATATGCTTGATATACATTTTGATTAGAACCTATATCTTTTAAAAATACAATTTGGTCTTTAGGAACTAAATATTTTTGTCTGTTCATATTTATCATGTGAACAATAAACAAAGATATGTTATTTTCAACTATAGTCCATGCACTATATAATTCTATTATCATAGATAGTCTTTCATGGGTTTTAGTAATATCATCAAATCTACCACACCATGCAGCTACTATTTTATCTCTTTCAATATAGTTTTCTACTATACCTTGTTTGCTAATTTTACTTACTTCAATAGGTCTTTTATAAATATAAATAGAACATAATGATTCACTTGTAGTACTTTTACCTTCACTAACTGGATCTACAGATGCATAATAAGTTCCCCATTTAGCTTTTATATCTGGTTCTTCCCATATAACAATAGAACCTGTTTTATCTTCTGTTTTAGGAGATATTGGCCATTCAGATATAGGAAGTTTATTAGTATTTTTAAATTCTGGTACTCCTAATGCATTTCTTTCAACATTAACAAATTTATAAGAATATTCTTTTTCCTCTATTCTTCTTCTCTGAGCAGCAAGTAAATTAGTAGGAAATTTAGAAACTGTTCTAAAAGCAAATGCTTCTTTTATATTTCTTGGTCTTTGAGATATTCTATATTGATATTGTTCTGGGGTAAGATCTTTCTTCCATTTAATAAATTGATCATTTAATGCAGCCAAAGCTTCTTCTACAAGAGAATTACCAAAATTATCAATATATGGAGGCATTGACCATTGTTCAGGAATAAATAATCCTGACATTCCTATAGTTCCTTTATCATCAATTAAATTAGTTTCTACAGCATATATACTGTTTACTTCAGGGTATAGAACTAATCTTTCTAAAGGTTTACATTTATCTAATTCTCCAACAGATCCTGCTGCTATAAATAAACCTGTAGTTATTTGACCCATTTGCATAGCAGGTAATAAAAACTCTAATGTTATATCCATAGTAGGAGCAATACCAGCTTCTTCATAAAAGAAAATAGTTATAGCACCACCTACTCCTGCAGAAGGATCTTTATCAAAAGTAACACCTTGTAAGGTACCTTTACCTCCAACCATAGAAGGTCTACCATCTATTTCTTCAGAAATCTGTTGTTGCCACATCATGATTTTTCCTGGATTCATAGGACGATACCATGCTGTGTTAATATCTAAAAAAGACTTATATTCATCTATAAATTTCCATGAACCTTTTTCATTAATTTTATCTTTAAGAGAAGATCCTATTTTAAGAATAGGAGTTTCTTCAAACCAAAGAAGATTAATTAATTTTGCACAATGATAATAACTGGAAGCAATTTGTCTTTTTTTAAGAACAGCAACGTGTTTATAATGTAATTCAGCAAGTAGTTCATATAAAGCCAAGTGATATTGAGTATCCCATACTTGAGGAAAATCAAATTTCTTTTTTACCTTATCATTAACTTTAAGAAAATTAATCCACATGTAGTATTCACGGGGAAGGTACCAAGTTTTACCATTATTTTTAAATATAGCACCATATTTACATTTATGTTTTTGATCATCCCAATATTTTCTATAATCTAAAGATCCTTCTACAGCAGAACAATAAAATTTATCATTACTAAATTTTCTAGATTGTTCGTTGAATACATAAGTAGTATCATCAAACATATACTTACCTGGTTCCTTAAATAAAGGTAGTAAGAAGTTAATAAAATCTTGTCTGGTTTTAAATTCAGTTATGGTCCAAATATCATTTTCCCAAGTATTTATTTCTATAAAATTAGATTCTTCTATCATAATTATTGGTCATAAGCTTTTCTTTTTTGTCCTCTTACTTTAGCTTTCATTTCATCAATTTCTTTACTAATTTCTTTTTCCATTAATTTAAATTCTGTTAGAGTTTTACCTGTAGATCTTGCTTGAGCATTAAGAGCTGTAAGATTACCATCTTTTCCTGAAGTAATAGGTGTTATTCTGGCAAATCTACCAAGTTTTTCTAATAAAAATTTATTATCAAGATAATACCTATAACTAGGAGTCATTAGAAAAGTTTCAAGTTTTTCTATAGCTTTTATCATTTCAGAATCTTCTAGTGTATATTCTCCAGGAAAATCTGTTAATAATACTTCTTCTTTATCTTCTTCAGGAACATTACAATAAGGTCCTTTTGGAGAATTTAAAAAATGTAAAAAGTTAAAGGCAGGTATAGGATTTTTATATTTTTCATTTATTGCTTTTAACTCTGGAATAGAGAGACAATTATGGTTTATAACCACTTGTCCATTTTCAATATCAAATATTTCTGGTATCATATTTAAAATTTTTATAAAATATCCATGCTTTCAATAATTCTTCTTTTGTAATTACAAGTACCATTTGTGGTATGCCTGAAAAGTCTACACAACATTCTGTTTTAGAAGGTTCTTCTGCATCTTTTTCCCACCAATCTTTTATACCAGCTAATCTAGATAAATCTAAATATATATCAACTAGTGTTTCTTCAGAATTTAATTCAGGTATACCTAAATCATATTGACTTTTATTTACCATTACTATCTTAATAGATACAAGATCAGGATAGTCTTTAGACATCCATTTTAATCCTTTTATTTTTGGAAATCCCATATTAATTTTTTTTTGTGATAAGTCAAGCATTACATATTGTGCACTCATTAAATAATTTCCTGTGTGATGAGTTTGTACACATATTTTAGGACTTAGTGTTTCTAAATTTTTCATATTATTTTTGGGTTATCATGTAACCAATTAATCATTCCTATTACTTCTGATTTTAGATAAGGTACTTCATAAGGAGTAACAGAAACTACTATTGGATTTCCTTGATGATCTAATTTTGTTATAGGATAATCATATTTGTCTAAACCCTCATTTTCAAATGAGATATGATGCAATATTAATTTACCAGGTTTAAAAGTAGGATTATGTTTAAGGATTATGTAAAGATACAAGCTTAACTGTACAGCATAATGCCAAAAATTACAATCGTCAATATGCCCTAATGGTCCTTGCATTTTTTGCTTGGTTCCATCCCATGATGTATAACTTTCTTGTTTAATCTCTTTATTGGTTTTATAATCTATAATATTAACAACACCTTGAATTACTTCTACTCTATCTGATTGACCACATATACCTGCAGATTTTAAATATACAAAGTGTTCAGGATAAATACCTTCAGTTAAATTTTGAGCAGGAGCATGTTTTATTATTCCATCATAAATAGGTTTAATAATAGGAACTTCTATTCCGGATATAGTTATAGTCTCACATGAGAGCAAGTCTTCCTCTCTTTGGTTGTGGTAGAAAGTACCTAGTGTATTTGCTCTATTTCCTTCACCGGACCAGATTGCCTGAATTTCTTTAGGAGCAATACCATACCATTTAGATTTTTTATTTTTACTTGATTTTACAGATTGAGTAACAGCATCAAACTTAGGTTTGAAACAATCAACTAATCTTGTAGCACTGATCCAATTAATATTATCATTAGGATCTATACTAAGATATTCATGTTTTTCTGGTGTGAATGTTAATGCCATTAGTCTGTTATATTAAGTTTAGTTTTCATTTCTTCATTTTCTTCATCAGTAAAAATTGCTTTCCACAAAGGAGCATCCTCATTACCACAAGAACTACTAAGATCTCTTGTTTTAAATGCAAGAGTACATCCGCATAATCCACAACAAGGTTGTAATCCGGGTGCTAAACATTTATCTCCTTCTTTATCTATTTCAGGACACTTTAAACAAATTGCCATTCTTTCAGCAGCAATGATTTCAATATGTTCCTTCTTAAATATATTATTTTTAATTCCTTCAAAAATATGTTTTTTATTCTTCCAAAGTAGGTTTATCTTTCCCATAACGTTTTTCTTTTACAGATTGTTTTTTTATTTTTAATTCTGCTAACTGAGCTATTAAATTATCAACTATTAATTTTTTTTTCTCAAGTTGTTTCATTGATGTATAAACCGTATAAGTATCTATATGAGTATGATTTAATATACCATAATATTTTACTATAAATTGTTCTAATTTCCAAGGTTTAACTTTAAACACTCCAAAATTAGCTACAGTAATTGCTACATTTTCTGGATTACTTAGTTTTGCTCTTACAGTTTGCCAATAAAAAGAAGTAATATCTTCTACAAGACTTACACTACATTCTAATTTATTAGCTGTAGGGACTATAAATTCTTTAGCTTTATATGGCAGCAAGATGTATGATTTTATAATCTAATAATATATTTCCAGAAATCTGAATATTTATATTAGGATTAAGATAAATATTTGTTTTTTTAGAAGCACCATCTTTTTTTACTAAATTAAACTTTTCTAATTTTACCATACAGTTACGTACTGTTTGAGTATTTTTAAATATATGAGAAGCTTTAATACAAAAGTCAGATAAATCATACTTTCCTATAACACCTAACAAAGTTAGACATTCTAAATCAGATTCATTTAATGTAATATTATTAATATAACAATGTGTAATTAATTGATATTTTATAATATCATTTAATTCCATATTAACTTTTTTGGTTACTAGATTTACTTTAGCCATGATGGTTTAATTTACTTATTTTTTTAATTCTGGTTTTTGTAAATCATTAATATTTTCTTTTACAGAATCCTTTTCTTCAGGTTGAAGTTTTAATTGAGCCATTTTCATAATTGCAAGTAGCCTTTTTAATCTAGCATCTTCAATATCACTAAGTAAAGTTTCATATTCTTTTTGACATTTAAGAACTTCTATTTGTTCTTTGTAATAAATTTTTAATTTAGCTCTCATTTGAGCCAATTCTTCCGGGGTTTTTGGGGTTTGTGTATCTGACATAAATATTATTTATTGATTAAACTTTTACAAAGTTACAATAAATATTTAACTTTTCAAAGTTTAAATTAAAAAAAATGCACCTTAGTTATAGGTGCATTTTAAAATAAACTAAATTTATGTTAATTAGATTTTTTAGAAGTTATTGGTGGTTGATTAGATTTAAAAGAGGTTTTCATAGATTGATAAGTTGTCATACCAAATAAAGAAGCAATAAAACTATAATCAATAATTAAAATATTTTCAATATTAGTAAGATCCCCTAAAGCAAGCCATTTGATGTGGATAATAATTACTACAATAATTAATACAAATGCAGTAAGTTTTCTACTACTAAATCCAACATCTTTCTTATTATTAAGAGAACCTAAAAAATTATTAAATAAATTTGAGAAAAGTTCTTTCATTTTATTACTTTTGTTATAGGTTAACCATCAATATTAAGCAATCTCCTGGTGCCAGAAACACTGGCTGTCCTTTTGGATGAATAGCACGGCAGTTATTCACAGGTTAAATTCTTATAAATCCTTTACATCCAGAAATTAATCTTATTTTTCTACATACTTCAATACCTTCCCGACTACCTGAAATAGTAGTGGCATTACCTTCAATAGTATGTATATTTAATCCTTCAACTGATTCTACAAATCCAGTATGACCTAAACCTTTCCCAAAATCCATTATAAATATATCTCCTTGAAGTGGTATTTTAAATTTATATTTAGCATTTATTTCATTCCATTGACGTAATACTCCTCCTGTTTTAATTAATGGATTATTAGGTTGAGATTGTTTTGTACACCAATAGATAAATGCCATACACCAAGAAGCAGGGAAATCAATACCAACAGAATTCAAATATTTTTTAACATGAATACCCCAATTACTATTTAAGGGAATTTCTTGTTTACCAATTTCTAAAACTGCTATTTGTAATTTGTTCATATAATTTCAGGATTACCGGATGAGGCTAATGAATATACTTTATTCATTATCTGATCTATCAATCTTTGGTTTTTTAATATTTTTTATTAATTCTTTTAACAATAAACTTGTAAAAAAAGAAGTGACTGCTCCTAAAATAGCTACTATAATAGTAGAAATTATTGTATCTGCATTTATTGTAATCAATGCAAATATTGTACCACCTATAGTTCCTATTGTAGTATTATTGTCCATAATTATTATAAAGAATTTAAAATATCACTTAATTCAACAAGATTTTTGTGAACAGTACTCCATTTAAATCCATCAAAAGATGTTTTAATAAGAGTAAGTTCTTGTGTTGTTAATTCTATTACATCATCTTTTGCAAGATCAATTTTATTAGAAATTGTTAATCTTTCACGTATGTCACTAATAGAAAATCCTTGTTGAGGAGCAACATTAATTGTTAATAATAATAAATCTCCAAAACTAGCAAATATTGGAGCACCTTTTTCGTCAGTTTTTATTACAATTTCTGTAATTTTATTTTTTATTGTTTTCATATTGGTTTGTTAATTGTTGGTTTATTATGCAAAGATATTAAAAAAGTTTAAATTATTTTTTTTATACCTATTTATTTTTTATAATATATTTTAATATTTATACAAAGTTAATTCATCTAATTGCTCAACAGTTAATGCACTACTAAACCATTCTATTTCTAACATAATTGTAATATGTTTTTTGTTACGCTCTATGGTGTCAATATCAGCTTGTTCTGGTTCTTCTAACAATTCTAATTCATTTATTAAATTAACACTGTCATAAGCTGATAAAATTGATTTTGTAATTTCTTCTTCTGTCATTTTAGTTATTGTTAATCATTTGTTGTTTTAGCATGAAGATAGTAAACTGTTCCACCAACTGTAACTGTAAGAGTTCTGTTTGGTGATGTAGGATTTACAGTTGTTATTGTTGGTCCAGTTAAAGTTAAAGCTCCAGTATTACTAAATTGTAATCTTGTTACTCCTCCCCCATCTGCTAAAATTATGTTGTTTGAAAGTGCGGCAGAAAGTCCTGTTACATTAGCTCCTAATATGGTATTGCTATTGCCTGTTGTTATTCCTAATCCTGTATTAGTTCCTATTATTGTATTAGATTGACCCGAACTAACATTTGAAGCTGCTTGAAAACCTACTGCCACATTATTATTTCCTTCGTTATTAAGTAATGCTGAAGAACCTATTGATGTATTTTGAGTTGCTGTATTACTAAATCCAACACCTGCTGCCCTATAACCAAAAGCTGTATTGTCTGAATTACCTTGATAACGATTTGCTTCAAAACCAAGAGAGCTGTTTCTTGAACCAGTTGTATTATTTTGAAGTGCTGCTACACCAATAGAAGTATTGTGAATCCCCGTTGTATTAGTTGTCATTGCAAGATGTCCAACTGCTGTATTATGTTGCCCACTTGTATTAAATCTCAATGCGTATTGTCCTACTGCTGTATTAAAATTGTTTCCAGAGTTTACGTTACCTGCTTGAAAACCAAAAAATGTATTACCTGCTAAAACTACATCTATTCTACCAGCTTTTAAATTATTTTGTCTTATGTTAAAAGGAATATTATCACTTGTACCAATAAAATTAGTTCCGTCTACCGTAGAAAAATTACCTGTTAAAGACCAATCAGAACCTCCACTTACAGCAGCCCAACTACCAACTCCATTAACATCACAAGTCAAAACTCTACCTGCTGCTTGGTTTCCATCAACTATTTTAATTGTTGTTCCCGATGTTCCAACAATGTGTAATTTTTGCGTTGGTGCTACTGTTCCTATGCCTACGTTACCACCTGTTGATGGTACTATTATTGCATAGTTATTTGTTGCTCCAGTTGCTGTAAAATAACCTGCAATATTTGTTACAGATGCACCTGTTTTATTAAAATAAGCAGCGTAACCAGTTGAAACATTAGCCCCCGATTGTCTAATTACTAGTCCAGCAGCTGAAGCAGTTGTAGTTGCATCAGCTATTTCAACAAAATCAGTTGGATTAGTTGTTCCGATGCCTACTTTGCCTGCAAAATAATTCTGAGCAGTTCCATCCATGTATAAATTATATCTACCAGTACCACTTGCTATTGCGCTTTGATAACCAACGCATAATGTACTTCCAATCGTTTGTGCATCTACTTTATACCCATAAAAATTAGTTACAGTTCCACTTGTATTTATAGCTGTAATTACTCTATTTGCTGCAAAATTTGTTATTGTTCCTGTACTTAAATTTCTACAATCTGCATAAAATCCTGTAAAATTTGTAATAGTTCCTGCTGTTGCCCTATTAAAAGCAAGACTGCCAAATCCATTCATTCCTATTCCTGTACTATTATTAGTTCCACGACAATCAATTTCAGCATATCCAGCAAATCCAATTATATCCGCTGTTGGAGTAAAATCTAATAACAAAGCATTCGCATTTATATTAGCTATTGATACCGCACCAGTTAGAACTGTGTTTGAAAATAAACCTGATTGACTTGTATTGTTTACAATGTGAAGTTTATGAGCAGGTGCTGCTACTCCTATCCCGACATTTCCAGAGTTTAAAATCCTCATTGCTTCTGTTGCACCATTATTCCCTACTTGAAATATATGGGCATCAGTTGTTCCTATGCCAGTTGTTGTTTTATAAGTTAATGTACTACCAACTGCTGTACCACCAATTAATAAAGGTGTGAGTAAATTACTTAATATTTTTCCATTCAAATTAACGTCCAAAGTGCTTCCAGTTATAG
>Ga0315294_10007309_pt1 | contig 12121 bp, 10 predicted proteins | sample YL17G13_40_MG_FD_203626 | JGI IMG/M metagenome (GOLD analysis project Ga0315294, IMG submission 203626) | Sediment microbial communities from Yellowstone Lake, YNP, Wyoming, USA - YL17G13_40 | ecosystem: Environmental > Aquatic > Freshwater > Lake > Sediment | place: USA: Wyoming | collected...
CCGGGTCAGGGACAGCCTAGTGAGGGTGGTAGCAACCTCGGATTGCTGGGGATGTAATGATTATCGGACCTGAAGTAGCAGACCGGCTTGTACGAGATACATTCGGCTTCGGTAAGAAGGCCGATGCACCCATACCCTCCGAAGACGAGAAGAAGGTCCACATGCCCAAGACATCGGCTGAGTTGCTGAAGTGGCTCAAGCGAGCTAGAAGGAAACTATAATGCCTCCCGACCCACCACCAGTCAAGACGGCTGCGGAGTTGCTTAAAGAGCTGCTAGCGGCGGGTCTCACAGGCGCCACTAAGCCGGACGACACGGCCCTTATGCGGGACTGGCTACGCGGCATGGGCGTCCCTTTGCCGGCCACGCTCACTGACCTGTACGACACTGGGGGTCTGCTTCAGAACACGCTCAATGAGATAGCTAAGCTGGATGCAGAAATTGAGGCCGGCGCAGAGGACAAGTTCGTTCACGTAGGTCCGCTGGCTCTGCTAATCCCTGGAAGCAAGACAGTTTCCGGCTCGAACGTGCAGAATGCTCTACAGTTGCGACAAAAGGCTTACATGCTTAGGGAACAACTGTTCAGCTATGCCGGCGCTCTGTTTGGCTCCTCGGGGCAACAGATTGTGAGCCGCACCCTCCGTCCGCCTACGCCCGAGGTGGCTAGGCTACCGACTCCCGAGGAGTTCCTGGGAGGGTACGAAGAGGCGTTTGCCACGCACATTGAGGGGCTGAAGAAGAACGGCGGGCTGACCAGCGAGGAAGCCACGTTCGCCTATGATATGATGAGGAATGAGACCTATCAGAAGTACATGGCGAAGCTGGGCGAGTTCGCCAAGGCCGGCATGAGCCCGTTCGCACTGAAAGAGATTTCCCGCGAGGAGCGCGGTATTGGCGCGGGTACGGCGGCGGGGGCTGCTATGGACAAGGCGCTGGGTCCGGGCGTCGCTGAGCCCACGACTGTTACGGGTACGGGTGAAGAGGTCTCGGAGGCCATAGACAAAGCCGGTCAGGGCGTCCCCAAGGAGTTCACCAGCGTTGCTAGGCTCTCGCCTCTGGACTTCCTGAGTGGGAACCTTTCCATTTCGGACATTAAGGTTAAATACGCCGGGTCCCCGGAGGGCGCATTGAAGAGTATTCGAGGGGCACCGGCTGGTTACACAGCGAATCCAAGGAGAGTTTAAAATGGCAAGCGGAGGCGGAACTAGCAGTACCCTTGCGGCCCTGGTGAAGGCCAAGGCCCAGATAGCCAAGACATCCGTTGCATTGGGCCTGTCGCCCAGGCCGCTTGCCGGCCCGATGCGTCCGATGATGCCGACGAACAACGCCGTATCCCTAAAGCCCCCGAAGCTGGACGCGGACATGCTGGCGGCTACACGTGAGTTCTTCAAGGGGCTCAGCTAATGGGTGCTTTTGACGCGCTGGTAGAGACCACAAAGCTCATCGGCCGGGAGTCCAAACGGCTCGTTGAGGAGGCTCAGGCTAAGAGGCCGGCGCCCCAGGCAACGCCTGTGCCTGTGGCAGCACCGCCGCCTGTGGCTACACCGCCGCCGGCACCGGTACTTGGTCCGCCCGCGCCTCTTTCCACACCAGAGGTTGTTTCTCGGCCACACTTCATAGGACCTCCCTCTACAATGGTTACGCATCCTGGGCCGGGGATACCGGAGTCTACACCAACACCAGACGAGTACAAGGCGCCTGAGCTACAGTACGGTCCTGAGACGCCGGGCAGGTACAAGACCTGTCCCATTGGGATTGCAAAGTACGGCGACTCAAAGATTGGCCCGATGCCCGAGCGCGAGTTCTTCGACCCTGATGCCCTAGATGACCCTACTCGTAGGCAGAAGACTGATACGTTCCTTACGGGTTATGGCTTCAACGAGACGGCCACCCTGCTTGGTGACATCTCCAAGTGGGATGAACAGGCTATCGGCGTCGCCGGCGCTTCTTGGGTGGCCCAAGAGAACGGCACACTGGACATAAAGTTCAGAGACCAGAACTATCCCGAGGAGATGAAGAAGGACCGGGAGTGGAAGGATGCGTACATTGCTGAGCAGCGGGAGGTTGGTGGCGGTGGTCACGAGGAGGACATGCACGCGAAGGACCCCGTGGCTCAGGCGAACGCCCGCGCTGACGACTTGCTGCTGAACATGCCCTTCCTTAATGAGGAGGCTTGCACGCGGTTTACCCAGGCTGAGTACAGGGAGTTGCATCCATACGACTGGAAGTACCTTCAGTCAACCCCCGAGGGCTCTCTTGAGTATGAGACAATGTATTGGGCGAACCTCCTGATTCGGCCGGACATGCCACAGTCGGGGATGGAGCGAGCGGTAGGGCTGTACGGTAGGGCCTACAGTGGTCTGAACAGTTGGCTCAAGGACCCAGGACAGAACCTAGCGGGTCTCGTTGAGCGTCTGCCGGGCGACACTGCGCTGGAGCGCTACGTTGCAGAAAACCAGCGGGCGTTCCCCTTTACGCTGGGCAATCTTGAGCAGGCCATGACCGGGATGGCAGAAAGGAACCTGCCCGAAGGTCCTGTACAGAGTGGTGCGCTAAAGGCAATAGAGTACAGCGCCGACCCGATGTTCCTCGCCGCAACCTTCTATGGGGCACCGGGCTTCCTCACTATGAGTGGCACTGTTATGGAGAAGATGGGCCTACTGGCAGTTAGTTCTGTGGGCGCCGGCTACGGAGGCGAGCTTTCTAAGGCTGCTGGTCTTCCCCCGTGGGTAGGCGAGACGGCCGGTATGCTTCTAACCGGCGGGTCGTACATGAAGTATGTGGGGCGTGTAAGCCCTAGTATGCTCACTGGAAAGGCTAGGCCGGCACCTTTTGCTAATGACCCCATCAGCCTGACTAACAACCTGGCGAACAAGCCGTGGGCAGCGGTCTCGGTGCGAGAGACTAACACGCTCGCCATTATAGCTACGGACAGCGCAGAGACCGTCATAAAGAAAGAGACGGCTATCATAAAAGCAACCGACGAGGCCGTTGCGCTGCTACGCAAGCAGGGCTACTCTGAAGCCTACCGCACGAAGGGTATCTGGCTCGACAACGGCGTTCGTAAGGAAGAGTGGACCATATTCGTACCGGGTATGTCTCCAAGAGCGGCTGCTGAGCTTGGTGCTGCTCAGGGTCAGAAGTTCGTTCTCATACCCGAGGGGGCACTTGACCCGGCGACGAACATGATTCACCCGGCAGACATGACCGGGCTGCGGGTTGGGTCGGACATTCCAGCCGAGTTCGGGCAGACGATGGTACGTGCTGGTGGTCGGAAGATGACACAGTTCCACCTTCCAGTCAACTACGATGAACTCGTACCCTACATTCCTGGGGCCGGTATTACTGCCGACCTGGGGCCGGCCACGACCGGCTTCCATGTTACCTCGGCAACCGGAGCGGCCGGGATTGAGCGGCTTGGTGGGATAGTGCCTACGGCCGCTGCGGACGGAACATTCCCTGGAGTGTACTACTTCACTGAGAAGGTGGCGGCTGAGAAGGCCGCGCCCGCACTGGCAAGGGCGGCAGAGGCGGCTGGACAGGGCACGGGTGGGGCTCGTGTAGTGCCTGTCTTTGCCCCGGAGGGCGGTCGGTTCGCTTCGCAGGCCGTTGCGGAAGAGACCGCTGCGCGCCTTGGTCTAAAGAACACTGCCAAGGACATGACAAAGCTGGCTGAAGCCCTGTCCGAAGAGGGGTATATCGGAGCGGAGATTTCCGGCGGGCGCCGGGTAGTCTTCAAGCCGGGAGATGTTGTCGCTTCTCCGGTGCCCCCGGTCGCGGGCGGTGCTGAGGAAACTGCTGCTGCCGAGGCGCTACGTGTTACAAACCAGCCTGGCACGGCGCAGGCCCTCGTTGAGGGTGTATCCGCACCCTTCTTCCTGCGTCGCGTTTACGGGGGGCTCAACAAGCTCGTGGGCAAGGTCCCCGGCTTGAACAACCTCCACGGCCCGTTCAACCCCAACGCTCTGCTCAGAGAGCCCATCGCAAAGAAGCTGGCAGGGCTGTACGGGTGGCTTGATTGGGCAGCTTCTTGCGACAAGATGAACCTGGCTGCTCTGTACGTAGCGGAACGCACGGGCTGGATGTCGAACCTCTTGAAGAAGGGAACCGCTGAGGTGCGTCTGACAAAGGTGGGTGCAGCCTCAGCCGCCCATTGGGTAGAGGGTGGCCGGGTGATGGCTACGTGGAACGACATACTCACCTACGGCGCTACCTATTACGAACTATCCGCTATCGACACAGAGTTCGTCGGGCTTATCCAACAGACCCTCCGCGAGTACGGTGCGGACTTGAAGCTGTACGGCATCGACCTCCGGGAGCTACTGTACGAGGAGGGTCAGGGCTGGATTGGCCGTGGCTCCCAGGCTGGGAAGAACGGCATCGAGGCCCTTCAGCACGAGTACAGTGGTAAGCGCATGGTCGGCGGCGGCGGCTCCTTCACGAAGAGTCGAATCTACGAGACCCAGGCCGAGGCCGTTAAGAACGGTGTGGACATCAATTCGGACGCCTGGGACGTGATTGCCACTACCCTGACAGGGATGCGCCGGATGCAGTACGATGCACAGCTTGCGAGCATTGCCCAAGAGTACGGCCGCAAGATGAGCGAGATAATCTCCCCTGCCCTAAAGGAAGCGCCTGAGATTGTCAAGGCGTACAGGGCGTGGGACAGGCGCATGGTTGACTACATCTCTAAGCAGATGAAGGACCTTACGGTTGAGCAGCCCTTCCGCCGGCTGCGCCCGGTTGCCGGCCAGGTGCCCGATACGTGGTACATGGAGACGGTGGAGAAGGTGCAGGGCATCCTTGACAGGTTCATGGCTGAGGCCAAGGAAGCTCGTGCGATTAAGAACGCGAACAGACGTGTTCGGCTACCCGGACTCTCCAAGGCGGAATTGAACAAGATTGCCAAGCCCTACAAGGCCGAGATGCAGGAACTCCTCGACTCTGCAAAGCTGCGTCGAGAGAACGTTATGGAAACCTACTTCCAGGTGAAGGGCGAGCTAGAGGCCGAGTACAGGAAGATTCGGGGCTCCCTCATCGCTGGGCCAAAGGAGCGCATTCGGCCCGAATACTTTAAGGACAAGTTCCCAGAGGACTCATTCGCTATCGGGACGATTCCCGGTATGCTAAAGCTGCAAGGAACCCTGTTCCCCGAGGACATTGTGAAGTCTGTAGAGAAGGTACTGAACGACGGTGGGAACACGGTCTCGGCCGCTATTCAGAAGTTGAACGACGTGCCGAGGACCCTACAGACAGGCTTCGACCTGAACTTCCCGTTCATTCAGGGGTTGCCGCTGCTGTTCCGAAACCCCGTAGCGTTCGGTAGAGCCTACGGTAAGATGTGGGATGCGATGTGGGACCCAACGGCCGGCATGAAGTACATGGTGGCCGAGTCTCAGAGGCATCCAGAGGAGTTCCAGGGCTTCCTGAAGTGGGTCCGGCAGATGGGTGAGGGTGAGTATTTTCAGTCTGCTCGTCAGGGCGGATTCGTCTACAAGACTCCTGGGGTGGGTAGAGCATACGCACGAGCGGCCGTGGGCTTCGACACCATGTTGGACCTCGGGCGCTGGGAATACTGGAAGTCCATATTCTCCAAGGCCAAGACGGACGGCGATTTCGAGTCCCTTGGCGCCGTGACGCGGGACCTGTTGGGCACAACGAGCACGCGCGGTCTGGGCATAGCGGCAACGCAGCGTCAGATTGAGGGCGGTATCCTCATGTTTGCTCCCCGGTACACGCGGTCGGCGTTCGGACTCCTGGCCTGGGCGTTTAGCCCTGGCGTTGCCGGCCACGAGGCGCGGCGGGCTATCGTTCAGATGATAACTGGCGGGACTGCGCTCTACTACGCTACCTGCAAGGCTCTAGGGCAAGAGCCCCGGTTCAACCCGATGGATTCCGGGTTCATGTCGGTCCGCGTTGGGGACAACTACCTGGGCATGGGCGGCGTCTTCCGCTCGATGCTTCGGTCCCTCGTCTGGTCCTATGACGCGGCCCGTAAGGACCCGAGTAGGTTCTATGACCCGGCCCGCTACCTGGAGAATCCCGTGTTCGAGTTCTTCCGTTCGAGGACCTCGCCGGTAACCAGTAAGTTCATTGACATCTACTCTGGCAAGGACTTCATCGGCCGGCCCACTATGTCCGATTGGGATGACATTGCCGGCCTGATGCGCCGGACTGTTACGCCGTTCGGCGTTGACACCATCCTTGACTCCAAGGGTGCTATGCTCCCGCGCATGGGGGCTATCGTCGGCGAGTTCTTCCTCGGCAGGTCCACCCCGGTCTCGGTGAACCAGTTGCGCGATGAGGCAGTGTATCGCTGGACCCAAGAGAAGAACATTACGGTACACGACGTTAAGACTGGCAAAGCGCGCCCGCCTGAGACCTACAAGGAACTCACAGACGACCAGCGTGTACGCTTTGACCAGGACAACCCTAAATACTCGGAGGATGTGCGGGACGACACCAAGGCGAATGAGCGCGCTTGGGCGAAGATGGATAAGGTCTACGCGGAGACCGAGCGGCAGCTTGTCTCCATACACGCTGAGTATGACAACTCTAGCAGTTCTCACTACCAGGACGGTGTGTGGTACAGAGGGAAGCACGCGGACATTCTGTCGAGTGCCTATGTGCTACGTGAGGACTACTACGCACAGAACCCGGCGGCGGACAGCGAGCCTACTACTCGGGAGCAGAAGTGGGCGACGGACTACCTTGAGAAGGTCGTAAAAGCGTCTGTGGACAAGGCTTCAAACGAGACCGACTTTATCCTCCAAGAGGAACTCGACCGCCAGTGGCGCCGGGATAATGGCCCCGAAGCGTCTGCGGTGATTGACCGTGAGTACGCCGCCTCTATGGACAAGCTCGATAACCAGTTCCGCGCGGACAACATCATCCTTCGGCCGTTCTTTGACGTTCAGGACTCGGCGTGGTCTCAGGACTTCCTCTACGAAGTTGGTGAGAGCGTGACCCTGCCCATGCTGAGTAACGGGCAGACGCCCCTGAACTTCCGCACGGCCGCTGAGTACCGGTCGGCACTCAGGGCAGACTTCCTACGGCAGATATACACAGACGGGAAGCTCCCCGAAGCCTACCTTAACGTTCCTTCCGGTGAAGGCACCCTCGCGGACGACTTCTCTGGGAGGCTGTCGGAAACGCAGTCTCGGCGGGCGGCAGAGCTACTTGTTGGGTACTTCGTACAGCCCTTCTATGACAAGCTCAACCCTGTCATTACGGCGTACCTTCAGGACAATCCGAAGTATCTGGAGCCCCTACAGCGCTGGGGTTACAAGCCGGGCTCCCTTGCTACGGACCCTTATTTGCCATAGTCAACCAGATGTGATACAATAGTACAAGGAGGAAACTGTGAGTCAGGAATCTTCTGTGGGCAAAGTTGAAGAAGTCGTGCCAGGTTCGGAGAATGACCCGTTTTCCAAGAACTACGTGTCTCCCGCTCCGGTCCAGCCCGCTTCTGCCGCAGAGCCCCCGGTGAGCCAGCCGGACGAACTCAAGCCCTCGGGCGCCGTCACCGACATCGCTGCTATTCTAGCCAGCGAGGAAGGTCAAGCGGCAATCGGCAAGCAGGTTGAGGACCGCCTCGCTAAGGCCCAGAGCGGGCTGAACAAGCGGGACGCGCTACTGACCAAGCAACTAGAGGAGGCGAAGAAGGCACAAGAGAAGCAAGAGGCTGAGGTGACCAGACTGCGACGTGCGGTCGAAGTAGCTGGGATGTCGAAAGAAGAGAAAGAGGCTCTCCAGCAACAGTGGAACTACGATGACGCTATGAAGGAAGTGGAGAAGACCCGCCTTAGCGTCGCGGACTACCACCGACATGTCGAAGCCCTACGTTTGGTCAACGAGTACGGTAAGTACGGGTTCACCCCTGAGATGATAGAAGACGACGATTCCCTAGAGGACATGGAGGTTAAAGCCCTCCGTGCAAAGGCCGACTTCTTCGAGGGTGGTGGGAAGCCCGCAGAAAAGCCGGCCGGTCCTGCTGCTGCTAGTGCTGCTTCTGACCTCGGTGGTGCTGGTCCTGCGCCCAAGGAGTTCAAGCTCGGTACGGGCCAAGGCATTGATGCGATGTCCGCCAACCTAAAGGCTCTGATTGAAAGACCGGAGCAGTTTAGATAGGAGTTCGTCACCATGCCTGGCACAATCGTTACCCTGAGAACCGCAGGTGTAACCGCTGGTTACCCTGTGCCTATTGACACCAACATCAAGGTTCGGGCCGTAGACGACCTGCTCCTCAACATGAGGGACAACTCTACGGACCTACTGAAGCTGTGTGGTGGACCGAGTTCGTTCACGTTCAACAACACCACCTACGAGTGGACCACGGATGACCTGTGGAACCGCCGGATTACCGGCTGCACCTGCCCTGGTGGTGCTGACCCTGGAGTCCTGACGGTCACGGGCATCGCCTTCCGGTTCCCCATTGGAACCCTGTTCAAGGTCGTCAGTACCGCCGTGACGCTCCGTGTCGCTGCCATCACCGACGCCAACACCCTCTCCGTAAGGAACGCCAACGGTGCCGGTAACGTCGACGCCATCCTTGCTACCCAGGAGGTGAAGGTCTCTGGTCAGGCTATGGCTGCGGACGACGTGTGGCACTTCCGGCCGGGCGCCATCCTCGGTATGGCTTTCAACTATGGTCAGGTCATGACCGAGGGTCTTCAGGTGACCTACGACCGAATGGAGACGGAACTCTACAGCCTCGGGCTCGGCGACCTGGACTATCTGGCCGCGAACTGCGTGGCTGAGAACTTCATCAAGCTAGAGGGGACTCTACTTGACGGAGAGCGCTTCGCCGGTTCCGCCGCCGCCTACCCCGCTCGGGCGGGTGGTGTCAAGGACTACGTTACGGCCGCGAACGGCGCCTACGTTGCAGCCCTCGGCGGTGTCGCTCTGACCCGCAAGGACCTCGACGACGCGCTCCAGACCCGTCTGTACGCAGTCGGTCCCGAGAAGATGGCACGGACGGTCCTGTGCTCCGCGTGGGCCAAGAGGAAGGTCTCCTCGTGGTTCTCCAGTGCTGAGCAGGTCAGTTCCAGCGCCAACCTGACGGCTGGTGTGGCCGTGACTCGCATTAACACCGACTTCGGTGTCATCGAGTTCCTGCTCCACACGTCGCTAGACCAGGACGAGATACTGCTCCTGAACCGGGAGAACATCAAGATGGGATGCCACGGCCAGCTTGGTCGGCCTCACCTGATTATCCCGACGAGCGTATCCGTCACTGGACCGTACATCGACAGGTTCTACTACGCCCACGTGACCACCAAGGTCAAGGGCGTAGAGGGCATGGGCCGCATCTCTGGCTTCTCGGTAGTGGCGTAAGGGCCACGGGGAGGGTAAGGAGATACTACCATGAGTGAAGACTACATCACTGGACTAGAGAACCCGTTGGGGCCAGTATCGGGCGTCGGTGGGATAGCGACCGCCGAGGTTCCGGCTCGCGTTGCCATTTCGGGCGTAGCCGCCGTCACTGACGGGTCCGTCCTTCGGATGGGCAAATCTGCTGCTCCTCTGATTGACGACCTGGCGGGTGCCGGCTTCATCGTTGGCTACTTCGACTGTGGCGACGCTGCCGGCTGGCCGGCGGGACTCTACATCCACACGGACGTTACCGCTGCGGGCGGCAACTTTACGGCCCTCCAGGGTGATGCCACCCTCAAGGCTGCAAAGGGAGTCGTAACCGGCGTTGAGTGCTACATGGACTTCTCCTCGGCAGGCCGGGTGACAGGCTCATTGTCTGTCGTCCAGGGCACGGTTGCTTTCGGCAACTTCGCTCTACCCGGCGCTGGTGGAGGCGTCTATCGTGCAGCGTGTTTCAACATTAAGGGTGGGGGTGGCAGTTCCGACTGCCTAAAGGCCATACGCATCTCCTGCCTTGAGTTGAAGACCGGCGACGGCTCATTCGCTGCCAATAAGAACTTCGACGAGCACCCGGCTGGATACGCCATCTACTTCAGCGGCTTCACGGCTGCTGCGGGGGTGACGAATATCCTGTCCAGCACAAGGCTTGCGGAGCTTCCGGCCAACACCGTTGGCATCCGAGTCGGCGTGGGCGCCGAGGGTGCCGCTGGTGCCGTGTACTACATTCCACTGGTCCCTGCGGCCGAGTGGAACTAGCACAACAAAATAATCGGCTAGATAGGGAGGGGGTGCAAGGACCATCAGGTGCACCCTAGTAGATGGGACCCCATCCCCTCCCATAGTAAAGAGGAGAAGGCATGAAGTTCAGTGTCAAAGACCGGTTGGTCCTGCTCGGCGCTCTGCCCGAGGCGGGCGACTTCGTTACCCTAAAGGTCGTCCAGGAACTTCGGATGGACCTCGGGCTCTCTGCTGAGGAAATCGAGCTTATCGAACTCAAGCAGGACGGAACGCTGACCAGATGGAACATCGAGAAGGACCCCAACAAGGAGTTCAAGCTCAGCAAGGTAGCCAGGGGCATCATCGAGACCTCCCTGAAGAAGCTAGACGCAGAGAAGAAGCTCACCCCCGACCACCTGTCCCTGTACGAGGTGTTCGTTGCCGGTGAAGAGGAGGAGAAAGCCTAGTCATGACCAAGAGTGAAATGCGTACCTTCATAGCTCCCGGCCTTCTGGACGCCTCGTTCATGGTGAAAGCGGGCAAGGTGGTTCAGTCGCCGGCTAACGCCTTCTCAGGCGGACTGCCGGTTGACCTGCGGCGTGACGGTGACAAGGTTGCCAGGTTTGTGAACTGTATCCTCCAGACCGACGACCTCGACATCATCGAGTGGTGCGTTGAGCACCCGGACATCTGCCGCGATGCGGACGACCCCCAGGCTGAGGCATGGGCCACGCTCAAGCAGATGACAATTAACACCGGCACCAAGGAGGCAACGCTGCCTCCGGGAACAGACATAGACGCTATGCTCCGTGGCGAGAAGCAACCGAGCGGGCCGGAGTCTCTCGTGGAGCGGGCTCGCAAGATGACGTAGGAGGTGAGACATGGCAGGAACAGTTACAACGACTCCCATTCCAATTCTTGTGGGGTCAAAGGTCAAGGTCGTTAGCACCACCGACCAGGCAGCGGACCGAACCGTCCTGCTGCTGCTACGGGGTCTTGGCGGTCCGGCTGAGGGCTATGCCTTCAAGTCGGCCCTGATTGACCAGAGTGAGGACGACAATAACTCTGTGGCCGTGGACATCCTCGGCTATGAGGTTGTTGCCATCATCGTTCCGACCGGCTGGACAGCCAGTAACGTGACCTTCTCGATTGACCCTGGCGATGAGACGTTCTATGCAGTGACGGGCCTGACGCTTGTAACGCCAACGCCCAACACAGTGACGTTCCTTAACACGGTGGGTACGACCGTATAGGAGTGAACCATGACTGCTGGAACCCTAGCGGCACGAATAGCGGTACGGTGCCACGACGCCGGCTACCTAGAGGGACCGACCGCAACGGCTGCTGACTACCTGGCCTTCCTCAACGACGCGGTTGAGGACTGGAACGCCTCCGGTGGGTTCTACCCCATCTCCGACGCAACGACCGACCAGGTTGCCGACACCTACGACTACGCAATCCCAGCTTCCTTCGCCTACGTGGATGAGGTTGGAATCGAGTCGGAGTCGGTCGGCCACTACCACACGGTAGACTTTCAGTTCTGGTACATCGACTACCGGACGGGCTCTACCCCAACAATCCATATACGACGCGCCTGGTTCACCCCGGATGCGACGTACCACATCCTCATAGCGGGGCACAAGCGGCTGGCCGTGTTCGCCACTGGTGACACGGTTCCGCCGGACCTCTCGGCCTACCTGCGTGAGCGGGGGCTCTACCACGCGCTTCACTACCTGTCGGCGGGTGGTGGTAGCCTAGCGGCCGACCGCCGGGCTGCGGCTCAGTTCGCCCTACAGGTCAGTGCCGACATGGAGAACAAGCGGTCACTAGCATTCAGGCCAAACGCACAGAGCCAATACGTGCCGGGGAGGTAGCCATGTGGGTCTGGGTTCGGTTCGTCTGTTCGACTATCGCCCTGATAGCCTTCGCCATTCGCCTCGCTGAAGAGAAAGAGCGCAAGGACCTCAATCCCGTACTGGTTGCTGCCTTGGCAGAACTCATCGCGTATGAGGGAATCCAGGTGCGTGCCC
>Ga0315294_10007310_pt1 | contig 12120 bp, 7 predicted proteins | sample YL17G13_40_MG_FD_203626 | JGI IMG/M metagenome (GOLD analysis project Ga0315294, IMG submission 203626) | Sediment microbial communities from Yellowstone Lake, YNP, Wyoming, USA - YL17G13_40 | ecosystem: Environmental > Aquatic > Freshwater > Lake > Sediment | place: USA: Wyoming | collected...
GCTGCGCCCCGAGCGTCTTGTTGTGCGTCACCACAAGCGCCGGGCGCTGCACGGCCTCGATCACCTTCGCCATCGCGTAGGTCTTGCCCGAACCGGTCACGCCGAGAAGCGTCTGCATCCTATGTCCCTGCTTCAGACCCTCGACAATCTCCTCGATCGCCTTAGGCTGATCCCCCGCGGGCTCATACTCGCTTACGATCCTGAAGGGCTTCCCCGATTTTCGCGTCAGTACTTCCAAAGAATCGAACCTCTCGCCACATCGTACATGATACTACGCATCGTCGCGCGTGGACAGGCACCGCAATTTTGCAGCGGGGATTGTCCGATAAAGGTTCATTTGGTATAATGGGGTACATGTAGGGATGCATGGAGGTGGCTGACTTGAACCGATTCGGATTGATTCGATGGGTCGTATTCGCAGGAATAGCGATGCTGATGGTTGTGGGCTGCTCGCGGAACGGGACGCCTGTCTCCCCGGACATAGCCGTTCATCGGCTGCTCAGCGGCGAAGGAGGAGGCGGGTTCTCATCCGACCCCAGGTTTAAAGGCTATACCGAAAGCGAATATGCGACCGAATGGACCTTTTATTCTGATGGCGTACCGAAATGGGCGGAGCCGTGTTTTCTGGACCCTAAGTTCGACGGGTTCCTCACCTGCATTCTTTTCGATCCGCATCAGGAACTCGACACCCTCTCGTTGACACTTGCGTTGGATGGCAGTCTGGACCTCTCGAACGACCTCATCTACACTGCCGAGAAGCTCCCGGACAACAGCCTGCTTTTCCACATCCAATGCCCTGTTCCCAAAGAATACCAGGACGGTCAGTATCATATGCTGGATGGCAAGGTTGAAAGCACGTCCTCGGAGCCGTGCGCGATGTCGACCCGGCTTCAGATAAATCCTCTCCTTGCTCCCGGCATCAACTTCGCCGTTTATCCATACCGCGAAATCTGGCTTCCGGTTGAGGAGCAGAAGGACGATCCCGGCAAGATGCTCGTGCTTCTTGATGGGGAAATCCGTCCGGAATGGGAATCCCCTCTGTCTGCATTGAGCGCATGGACAGTGGGGAGCTCGGCGCCCGAGTCCGTAGAGGTCTTCCCCAAACTCTCGGCGGCATTGTTGCACCTCAAGGAGCCGATAGCGCACGATCCTGAAAAAGGCCCTCTGACTGTGAGGCTCGGACCGGTCGAGATTGAGGAAGGACTATGGGCGGACGATTCGACCGAGGTCGGGGTTGACCCCGATGCAGAGCCGGGTGAGCTCGACCAAGCCCCATGCTGGTGCGATTTCCAGGTGGAGCAGGATCATCATGATTATATCGAGGGCGAGAATTTCGGATGGGCTTACCAGGCATACGATCTTCCTGATTGGTGCCCCGTACCGGGTCCCAACGTCTACATCTCGCGAGTGCTTGATGTGATTCATACCGACTGGAGAAACTACAGCGAAAATGAGGATCATGCCGCTTTTGACACGGAATGGAAAAACGGAGACGTTTTCAGGACTCCGTACTCGAACCATTGGCTTACGAAGTGCCCTTACGGAGCGCAGGCCCATTATTACTACATGTACTGGGGGCCGGTTTTCCAGCAATGGGGTTGCGCGCCGAGATCGGTGACGTTGACAGACACATTCCTGAACGTCGATCTCGTGAATCCCTACTTTGTCGAGCCGCCGAGGCTGGGCTACGGTCCCGAGGTGGGGGAGTGGCTTCAGGAGTACTGGGAGCAGTCGCAGATTCCGGGCTCCGGCGTACACTGGGGAGGGTTGATGCAGCCCTTATCCTATTACCAGGAGAACCTCTGCACGGTGTACCTCATGGTGCACTCGAGCGACGCTGTGGCGCTCGCTCTCGCCGATAACTACACGGTCCAGCTCGACATTCGCAGGGGGGACGAGTGGTCGGAGCACTACCTCATGCCGACGATCGGCGAGGGAATCTGGGTCGACAGCAACCCGCCGTACGATCAGGAATGGGAACAGTGGTCGGACCCGGACTTCAACAACGGACGGTTCCCCGAGGATAATCATTGGCAGATGGAGGAATATCTCTGTGTCACGGATATGACCTCGTTGCTCGCGGATCCGACCGTTGACGAGGTGCGCGTGCGTATCTCCGACCACCGCCACAACTGGCGAAGATCGGGTAATGTCATAGAGTTTTGCCAGCAATGCGAGGGAAAAACCGAAGGGGAAGCGCAGGGAGGGAAGCTAGAGGCGGGCAACTACAAGATTATTGACCTGATGTTCCGTGGAGAGCGCTACGAGTATGAGGATGATGACTGCTGGGGAGCGGGAAACATGCCGGACAGAAGGGTTGGCTGCGATGGCCCTTTGGGCATGAGAATCCAGGGCGAGAAAGTGTTGGATGTTTGTGCCCTAGTGCAGCCGCTTGCGTGTCAGCCGCATCCGACGTGCGTCGCAGTCGAGCTGAGCGGGTCGACGGATGAGCCGAACTACGAGTCGATATCGATCAGCCTGTACGAACTCAGCCCCATGGATTCACACTGGGAGAACATATGGGCTGATTTCGCGTGTGATGAGGAGAATTCCGATATTGATCCCGAATGCATGTTCGTCTACTGCCGGGGATCCGACCGGAATTTCGAGAACATTGGAGACAACCACCCGCCAATGGCGAAGGTGCGGGACAATGGGGAATCGGTTGCGCCACCTCCGGACGAATTTGAGGACCCACCTTTCTTGTATGTGAGCAGCGGTGACGATCGTATAGCTCCCCCGGGATCCGATGACTTCAAGGACTATTCAGTGGCAATTGGGAATACAGACCCCGGTGATCCTCTGATCTGGAGCTCAAGAGAGCCGATGACGCAGGTTCATTACGGGCAAGGCAACCGAGGCACCTTCGAGCCTGAACCCGGGGGATGCGTTGAGGGTCAGGATTTCCACGATAACGTGCGACCAAATGTCCCGGCGTTCGGGGCCGAGTGGGTAAAGGCAGTCTGCGGAGATGAGGACGCGTACTTCCCGGTGCAGAGCGAGGCGGACATCATGTTTGCGCACGCCCATGGGCGTATTTGCGGCTATAACGACGACGGTCAGTGCGGCGGCGAGAGGACCGGAGAATCGTATATGGCATGGTTCCCTCCTAAGCCTGACTCGTATTATTACTGTCAGTTTCCTCAGGACGTGTTGTTCGCGGGCGATTGGAACGACGGCGCGCTGTCAGCGGATGCAGACTGGCTTGCGGCGACGTGCTGCTGGCTTCTTGCGGACTACACGACCACCGGGGACACATGCGAGCCTTGGGAGGACTGGCAGGCGCTGGTCTGGGGATCAAGACTGAAGTCGGTGCTAGGATTCAGGGCTTTACATGGTTTCGTTAACGCACCGAATTGGACGGGAAATGGTCCGCCGCCCGATCCCGAGACATACTTTTGGCTAAGGTTCTGTGAGCTTCTGGAGATCGAGTCTTATGAAGGCGATCCGAACAGATGGTACGGGCACGTCCCCGCACAAGAGTATGCATGCAGATGCTATATGGAGGCAGCATGGGAGTATAGCATGGGTCTGCTGGGCGATACGGAGGCTTACTCACAACATCCGGAGTATTGGCCAAGTCCAGACAAGTACCACGAGTTGCTTGAGAAGTCGGTCGCTGCCGTTGATGTTTCGCGGCGCTACGTGCTTAAGCATATAGACCCGCCAAACGGCAATGGCGACCTCATGATTGTTACGTTGTGATCACATTGATGCGCAGGAGAGCGAGACAATGATAACGTCACGAAACGAGTGCTTGGCCAAAGTGTTGTCAATCCCGGTTCTGTTCCTTCTATTCTGCACTTCCGTGTCCGCTGAGATCATCTGCGAGATCCCCTTGACAGACAGAGAGCCGGATAGAATCCTGGAAAGTCCTCAGTCCGGTGAATACTGGGTAGTCATGAGAGCCAACGGGCTGCTCCGTCTTTCGGAAGATGAAAATGGGAATTGGAGTACTGAGGAATACGTGATTATTCCAATCTACGATGCAACGGGCCCGGATGCAAACGGCCTGCTCTATCTGTCGTTTGCCGACTACGGACAGTCCGGCGTATATGTGTTCGACTGTGCAACGCATCAGATTGTGGACACCGTCACTCTCGGAACCGACTACCCCATGAGGGGATTGACTCTTTCCAACGACGAGACGAAGCTCTACGTGCTCGGTTGGGATTGGCCGAGGGTAGGAGAACTCAACGGCGGATGGGTGGAAACCACGGTTCACAGAGACAGCGGAATTGTCTGGGAGATAGACACGGACACCAAGGAAGTAACGGATCAGGCGCCGGTGAGTGCTCTCCCTGAGACTATCCATTACACGTCATGCGACACTCTCTTAGTTTACTCTGAGGAAGTGCATTACCGATTCGACATTTCCCCGGACACGGCTGTCGCGATGATTGATGTGTTGCAGATTGAGCCGCGACTGGGTCGGATCACGCAGATAGAGACCCTGTTTGGCGGGATGTATTACGAAAATGACTTCATTGAGTGGTCGCCCGAGGATTCTCAAATTGCGATGTTTGCCAGCCTGCTTGACTGGACTTGGCAGGGTGATGAAAGGTACATATCGGGCGTCTGGGTCATAGATTCGGAAACAAACGAAGTGGTTGATACTCTGCGCATTCTCGATGAGCGCGAGGTGGAGACATATGTAGAACACGGAGTGGTCAGTGAGACTTCGCCTGGAATCGTGTATATCACGACGCAAAACGACGTGTTGAAGGTCGACAAGCAGTCTGGAGCTGTGATCGAGGATATTGACTGTGGGCATGGAATAATCACCAAGTTCATCTGCGAAACGCCAGATGGTCTGCTGATTGTGACAGCCCATGAGTATGAACAGGGAGTCGAGAGCGGAAAAATCCTCATCATCGACCCGACCGAATGATCCCCAAGCGCGGCCCGAGGTCGGGGAGTGGCTTCAGGAGTACTGGGAGCAGTCGCAGATTCCGGGCTCCGGCGTACACTGGGGAGGGTTGATGCAGCCCCTAAGCTATTACCAGGAGAACCTCTGCAAGGTGTATCTCACGCCCGGCACTTGATTCCCCCGTCCGGTATGTTATATTTGCATTTGGCGAGCGTTCGCCGGGATTCAGGAGGAACCTTGATGAAACGGTATCCGCTTTTTTCGATTGCCATTGCGATTCTGATCATTGCGGGCTGCACGGGCTCCGGGGAAAGGCTGCCCGTCGCGCCTGACTGCCGATCCGCGATATCGTCCGATCCGTCCGGTGACGCGGGGCCCCACAGATATCTGCTGGGCCTCTGGGACATCCGTATATCGTCCGACCACCGGACCGTCGACATCGTCCCCGATCGCACCGCCTCGATGCACATGAACATGGTCAGCGTTCTCGAGGAAGACACCTGTACCGACTGCCTGGTGTTTGAGACCGTCAACAACCTTCCCGGCAACGTGCTCCGAGCGAATCTCAAGATCAGGCACCCTTACCCCGATAACCTCAACCTGACGATGTTCGACGCACGCGGGATTTTCATCTCGGGCGCGAAGTACACGTTCCCGTTGAGCTCCAGAAGCATCACCTGGGGGGCCGATTCCACGCGTCTTTTGAACGCGGACGGGTACACGCTCCTGTTCAATCCGACGGAATTCCCCGAGGGATCGGGCCCGACGCCGCTCCTCACGTACGTGCAGGGGCATTACGCTCCCGGCGGAGACCTGTCGGCCACACTGAATCCGTACGTCGCCTACAACCTCGATCAGCCGCGATGCATATTCGAGGCCGGAAGCGTATGCGAGCGTACGCTGCTGCTTGGGCTTCCTGACGGGGCCGCGGAGTTCGGCTACGCGATCGACGCCGCCTGGAAAGAGGTCGCCGGAGAGGTCACCGATCCGATCAAGGATTTTCCACCCGACGCAAACTGCCTGGAACCCTATGCCCTGGAGGCCTGGATAGACACCGAGCAGGACCTCTCGTCCGGCGGCTCTGCGCAGGTGTTCGTCAGGGTGTTCGACCACCAGGGAGTTTTGTCCGTCACCCAGGTCACGGCCGAGGCTCCCGATCTGTTCGGCGGAGAGGTCGCGCTGTCATGGGTGCCCACCACAAAGGGCGGACCAAGCTGGCTCTTCGCGGGAACGATCTCAAACGAGCTTGGCGTTTCGGACGGAGACTATCCTCTGCTTCTCAGAATCAGGGACATTTCTCCGGATGAAAACCTCGGCCAGATAGACGCCTTTCAGGTTGTGAGCGTTCGGGTGGGGAACAACGTCGGCTGGACACGCGCATGGGGACGCGGGTACGACTTGAGCGGTCACGGAATCGCCCTGGACAGCTACGGAGATATCCACGTCGCAGGCACATTCGACGGCGTGATGGATTTCGACCCCGGTCCCGGGATAAAACAAATCGATTCCGGTTTCCAGATGAACGGCCCCTTCATGGCAAGCTACAGCCCTGCGGGACTGTTCCGCTGGGCCGACAGAAACGGACCCTACTGCGACGGCGGCAACTTCGGCGAAGGCATCGCGCCCGACTCCAGTGGATATCTTTACACAACCGGGCGCTGGGTGACTCTCGGGCTGCCCGTCAACGGGTACGGGGGCTTTCTGCGCAAGCGCGGACGTTCGGGTCATTTGCAGTGGGACACACAATCGGAATGCTGCGCATACGAGGTCGCGGTCGACCATCTGGGCGGAGTCTACGTGACCGGGAACGACCTGCCGGCCTCTGATGCCCCGGTCGACGCAGCCCTCTGCTGCTTCGATCCGAACGGCCAGTTGCTCTGGAAACGCGTCTGGGGAGGCGGCGTATTCTGTGTCGGCTACGGAGTTGGGACCGACGACGATGACGGCGTCTATGTCAGCGGCTGGTTCCAGGGTTCGGTGGACTTCGATCCGGGTCCCGGCGAAGACATTCACTTGAGCGCGGACGGCGATGTCTTTATCAGCAAGTTCGACTCGTCCGGCGGCTATCAATGGGTGCGAACATGGGGGGGGAATCAATATCAGCAGGGACAGCCGCTCAGCGTCTACGCGGGCGGCGGAATCTACGCGACTGGTCGATTCGAGGACACGGTTGACTTCGATCCGGGCCCTGGGATCGAAAACCACGTTTCAAACGGGGGGCAGGATATTTTTCTCAGCAAACTCAACGCGTCGGGCGACTGGGAATGGACCCTCACATGGGGAGGTCCCGAGGATGACATGGCGTACTCGTGCGCGACCGACGTCCTCGGCAACGCGTACGTGACTGGCTCGTTCAGAGGCTCCACGGATTTCGACCCGGGTCCCGGAAGCGACATGCGCGACTCAAACGGCCAGTCCGACGCATTCGTCACAAGGTTCGGCTCCGACGGAACGTATCTCGGCACCCTGACCTGGGGTGGTCCCGATGGCGATGACTCCGGCAAAGCTGTCGTGCTTGACCCCACCGGCAACTTGTATGTCTCAGGCTGGTTTGCGGGCGTTGTCGACTTCAATCCCGGTCCCGGTGTCGATTACCAATGTTCCGATGCCTTCGGGGGCAGCGCCTCACTGACCAAGGTCCCGTTCGACTGGGTGTGGTAGCGTTCTTCCGAAGGGTCGCGGGGACCGGCAGAAGTTGGACGAGATCGGGGACTGGCTCGAATTTCGCTCATCACTGGCTTGACTCTTTCCATGCGGCCCGCGGCGAAATTCGTGCCTGTCCCCAGTCCCGAAGTCCCGCCTGAGAAATTTCGCTCATCACTGGCTTGACTCTTTCCATGCGGCCCGCGGCGAAATTCGTGCCTGTCCCCAGTCCCGAAGTCCCGCCTGAGAAATCTCGAACATATTCATCTCTTGCTTGAAAATGTGCCATTCGGGCCTGTCACCGCGAATCCTGAATAGACAAGGGGACAGGCACCCAGCTTTGTCCGCCGCGACGGACAAAGCTGTGTGCCAGTCCCCGTGCTCTGCCGGTTGACTTTGCGGTTAATCGGGCGGTACTATCGGTCTCTGAATGCGTTTACATCCCTGCGACCGTCCAAACGGAGCGTTGCGGTGAGCAGTGTGCCGAAAAACGATCCTGACGCCATTGTCGAGTTTCACAGGAGACTGATCCAGAGCCTGCTCGAATCGGAGAAGGTTGTCGCTGCGCTCTCCGGAGACCCGTGCAGGATCGGAATATCCCTGCAGGAGCCGGACATCAGGCTGAGGCTGATGATTGACGGGGCACGGTCCAGCCTGCAGTTGGTCGATCCAAGCGACGAGACGGTGGACGATCCCAGGCTGAGCATGAAATGGGAGACCGCCCTTAAGTTCTGGCTGGGCGATCTCGACATCATGTCCGCCGTCCTCAATCGAACCATAAAAATTGAGGGCCAGAACGTGGACCCTCTTTTCAGGCTGAAGTCGGTCGTGAACGAAGCCGGGCAGGCTTCAAGCGAGATCGTCCGGGAGTTCGGCTGGGAGTAGCATCGATCCGAACGCGCCCGGCTTGTGTCAAACCAGAGGATGCCGGCGCCGACATTAAGCTGAGTCAGCGTCGGATAAGGTCGAAAACACAACTATGAGCCCATCTTCAAATCTCGGATCCCCGCTTCGGCTCCCCGTTATCGCGGGGTGCTTGTCTATGATCCTTCTGTTCGCTTCGCCGGTCGGGGCTCAGAGCACCATCATCGATCTGGACAGCCCGATAAGCCACGACATCAAGACGATCGTCAACCAGCACTGCCCCTCTTTCCCCCTGGCGGACATCGAAGGAATCACGCTCAAGGTCCAGATGGTGGCCGCCGACCGGTCGCTCGAGCCCGGCATGCTTCTTGCGTTGATGGTAGGCGAGGAGTCTTACTCCGCTTATCCGCAGGCAAGGCTCTATTATTTCAATCTCGACATGGGTTCGCTGGCTGAGAATGCAGTTTTTCCGGTTGCATGGCTGGATTCCGAGAGAGTGGCGAGGGCATACGAGGCCGAATACGAACGGTATGAGGACAAGACGGCGGCGGTCGCGGCGTATTTCGTCGGATCGCGCACCCTTCCCCCGAGCGGCGACATATCGGCTCTGAACCAGACCATGAAAGACCTTGTATCCTCGGTGCTTACTCTCTCCGCAGAGTGGTCCCATCTCGGCGAGCGCAGGGGTCCGCAGATCGTTGAGGTGCAGGAAGAGACCCCCCCGACATCGTTCGAAACCCAGGAGTACGACTTCACGGAGATAGAACAGGCGTACATACGGAATATGATGCACTTCAACCCGCGTCTGGACGATGAGACGGCGAAGGAGATTTTTGAGGCGATCAGGGTGCATGCGTCGGAATACCAGACCGTCGACGCCCGCCTGGTCATGGCGCTCGTGGCGACCGAATCGAGCTTCCGTCCCAATGCGGTGAGCCGCTCCGGAGCGCAGGGGCTCGGGCAGCTCATGCCCTTCACCTCCGACAGGTTCGGCGTGGAGGACCCGTTCAACGTCGACGAGAACATACGCGCCACGTTTGCCTACCTGGCGAGGGAGATCGAGCGCTGGTCGGGCTACAACTATCCGCTGGACAGAATTCTGGCCGCCTACAATGCGGGTCCCGGAGCGGTTGAGCAATACACAGATCCCCCCCACAACGGGCTCCCTCCCTACGACGAGACTGTCAACTACGTTGGCAAGGTGGTCAACAGATATTTCTATTTCCTTCCGGTGGAGGAGCGCGAAGAGAAAATCCGCGGACAGTCGCGCCATTATGACGAGCTGTGCTCGCTGGCTTCTGAAGATTCTGCGCAATAGACTCAGGCTGTTGGAGGATTCAGGTGGATAATCCCGTCATGTCCTCGAAGAGAACGGCTCTTTTCAACTGGCATGTTGAGGCAGGCGCCAGGATCATCGAGTTCGCCGGATTCCAGATGCCGGTCTGGTACACCTCCATCAACGAGGAGCACCGCAAGGTACGCCTGTCGGCCGGCGCGTTCGACCTGTCTCACATGGGCGAGTTCTTTTTCCGCGGACCGAAGGCCCTCGACCATATCCAGTGGTTGACGAGCAACAATGCCGCCAAGCTCCAGGTCGGCGAGGCCCAGTACACCCTGGTCACCAACAGGAAAGGCGGCATCCGCGACGACGTCATCGTGTACCATGTCGGCGAGGACGAATGGATGATGGTGGTCAACGCCGCGAACGTCGACAAGATCAGGGACCATGTCATCGATCAGTTCTCCACCGACGCTTTCGAGGACCGTAGCGACGAGATCACTCTTGTCGCGCTCCAGGGTCCGAAAGCAGCGCACATTTTGAGCAAGCTGATCTCGACGGACCTCAGCTCCTACAGGCCTTTCTCGTTGTTCAGGACAAAACTGGGCGACGCTCCGCTGACGATCGCGAGGACCGGATATACCGGCGAGGATGGCTTCGAGCTGTTTGTCGAGAATCAGTACGCCCGCGCGCTCTGGGAGGCCGTTCTGGAAGCCGGGGGAGACGATGTGGCCCCGATCGGCCTCGCCGCGCGCGACACTCTTCGCCTTGAAGTATGCTATTCGCTTTACGGAAATGAGATCGGCGAGGATTCCAACCCTTTCGCCGCGCGACTCGGTTGGGTGATCAAGCTCAAAAAGGGCGAGTTTCTGGGAAGCGACGCGATCAAAGCCATGAAGGACGCCCCGTTGAAGGACGTCCTGGCCGGCCTCGAGGGCGATCCCGGTCCCGTCCCCCGTCACGGTATGAAGGTTTATCATGACCACAAGGAAGTCGGGATCGTGACCAGCGGGTGCCTTTCTCCGATGACCGGGAAACGCATCGCGCTCGCCTACGTGCCGAGCGAGCTTGGCCAGATCGGAACTCGCTTCGAGATAGGCCAGGAGAATCGCAAGAGCGGCGCGACCGTCGTCGAAATACCGTTCTACAAGCGCCCGGAATGACGACGTCCCCCCCTTGGGGGGCTAAAGGGGATATTTCACTTTTTTCTTGAGCATAACAGAAGACCCCGTCCCCCCCTTGGGGGGGACCACAGGGGGGCCATCTACATTTGAAACACGGGGATCACCATGAACGTTCCTGAGGATCGTCGCTACACTGAAACGCACGAATGGGTACGAATGGACGGCGATGAGACCATGATCGGCATCACCGATTTCGCCCAGGGGGAGCTGGGCGATGTGGTGTATGTCGAGCTGCCCCTTGTCGATACCGAGCTCGCCGCGGCCGAGGAATGCGGGATGATCGATTCCGCCAAGACCACAAGCCCCATTCTCAATCCGATCTCGGGATCGGTCATCCGCATCAATGAGGATTTGTCCGACCATCCCGAGCTCGTTAACCAGTCTCCGTACGAGGAAGGCTGGATGTACGCCCTCATGCCGTCCAACCCCGCCGACATCGGCAGGCTGATGGACGCCGCCGCATACAGGAAGTTTGTCGAGGATGCCGCTCACTAGCAGCCGGTAGCAGTCGGTAGCTGCTACCTTTCCGTCTTCGGAAAGTAGCTGCTACCGGCATCATGGTGTTAAAATTGTCCCGCCTGCAACGTTGCAGCGTCGCGGGGTTTTTCCTCTGTCTTAGGCCTCCCCAGGAAGGAAGTTTCACATGCATCTTCGGTTGCCGCTTGCGGTCCTGATCCTGGTCACGGGCGACGGTGTGAGTCATGTGGTCTGGGTCGACAATTCCCCCGATCCCGAATCGAACGTTTTCCATAATTGCGGAGAGGGGGCCGGGGGGTGAGGTTGTGCATCGCGTCGCTCCTCACTATAGTGTTGCGTGTCCAAATCGCCAAGTTCGGACACAGGAGCATCGACATGACGCGCTTACTCATCGCAGGCGACCATCGAGGTGTCGACACCCTGCATCGAATCCTCAACTGGTGCACCGACCGCGGTTACGAGGCGGTCGACATGGGTCCTCCCGCCGGTGAAAGCGTGGACTATCCCGATTATGCGGTCCCGCTCGCGGAGAGAGTGGTCGCGTCGGACGGGCAGGAGACCGGCGTGCTTATCTGCGGTTGGGGAAACGGCATGGCCATCATCGCGAACAAGGTCAAAGGCGCGCGCGCTGCCCTTTGCATGGACCGGGTCCAGGCCGAGTACTCAAGATGGCATAACGACGCGAATATCCTCGTCCTCTCCGCTGAAGCGACCGGCTGGGGCATGATGCAGGAGATCCTCGAGGCGTTCCTGAAGGAGAAGTTCGACGGCGGCAGGCATCTTCGACGGGTGGAAAAGATCGC
>Ga0315294_10007313_pt1 | contig 12116 bp, 12 predicted proteins | sample YL17G13_40_MG_FD_203626 | JGI IMG/M metagenome (GOLD analysis project Ga0315294, IMG submission 203626) | Sediment microbial communities from Yellowstone Lake, YNP, Wyoming, USA - YL17G13_40 | ecosystem: Environmental > Aquatic > Freshwater > Lake > Sediment | place: USA: Wyoming | collected...
GGCCTCGACTCTCTCTTGTCTTTTTGCCTTATCGAGCCGGAAGCCGGATGACAGTCCCCGACGACACACAATGACCGGAAATCCCCGCGGTGGCGCCTACAAACGAGTCCTCGAGTTTGTAGGCGTCTCACATTATTCTTTCTTTCTCTTCTGGCCGAACATGTTTCATCTTCGGGCTCGCACGTTTACGAATAATACGAGACTCCCACAATCCGCCGCGGCGGACGAAGACTCCGCTTGTGGGAGCCACCTTTGTTCTGCAGTCAAGGTCACGGAGATAGACTTTCTTCCCTCTTCGTGATATATTCCCCATCCCTCACGGGGACCACCCGTGAGAGAAACGACCCCCCGAAGGAGGGTTTGGAAGAAAATGCTGAATCATCGACGCCTGTTCATCCCTGGCCCGAGCGAGGTTCGGGCGGAAAATCTGCTCGCGATGGCGACTCCGCAGGTCGGACATCGCACACCTGAGTTCTCCGAGCTCTACAACAGAATCCAGCCCAAGATTCAACAGGTTCTGTACACCTCCGGACCGGTGTTCATGGTGACATCATCGGCCACCGGCGTTATGGAGGGCTCGGTGCGTCAGTGCGTCCACAAAAAGTGCATAAGCTTCGTCAACGGCGCGTTCTCGAAACGGTGGTTTCAGATCGTGCAGGCATGCGGGATTCCCTGCGACTCGCACGATGTCGAGTGGGGTCACGCAATCAAGCCGGAGATGATCGAAAAGCGCCTGGCGACCGGCGAGTACGACTGCCTGACCTACGTGCTGAACGAGACCTCGACAGGCGTGGTGGGACCGCTCGACGAGTGCGCAGAGGTGTGGAAGAAGTACCCCAACGTCACTGTGCTGGTCGATGCGGTGTCCGCTATGGGCGGCATGAAGATCGAGTTCGAGAAGCTCGGTCTGGACGTGCTCCTTGCCGGTCTGCAGAAGTGCTTCGCGCTCCCCAGCGGCCTTACGGTCTGCGCAGTGAGCCCTAAGGCGATGGAGAAGAGCAAGGGCGCGAAGGGCAAGGGCTATTACTTCGATTTCGTCGAGCTTCTGAAGAGCCACGCGAAGGGTCAGACGCCGACGACGCCTGCGATCCCCCACCTGTTCGGCCTCGATCATCAGCTCGATTTCATCTTCGCCGAGGGTCTCGAAAATCGCTGGGCGCGTCACAAGGAGATGGCGACCACTGTCCAGGACTGGGCGATCGACCGCGGCTTCGGGCTCTTCGCGGAGGACCGCAAGTACGCGAGCCTGACGCTGACCTGCATCGACAACCGCGAGAAGAAAATCAGCGTGGGCGACCTCAACAAGGCCCTCGCCAAGCATTGGGTTATGATCTCGAACGGCTACGGTGACCTGAAGGAGAAGACTTTCAGGATCGCTCACATGGGCGACGCCACGATGGTCGATATCCTCGGGCTCCTGGCCATGATCGATAGAATTCTGGGATTCTGAGAGGGAGGCAAAAAAAATGGCCAAGCCTAAAGTCATGGTATGCGACCAGATGGCCGACGGTCCGCTGGCGGAAATGAAGAAGTACTTTGATGTCGACGTGAACATCGGGCAGACACCCGAGGCGCTTGTCGACACGATCGGTCCGTACGAGGCGGTCGTGGTGCGGTCGGCGACAAAGGTTCGCAAGCCCGCGATCGAGGCCGCTAAAAAAGCCGGGAACCTCAAGGTGATCGTGCGCGGCGGAGTCGGGATCGACAACATCGACGCCGACGTGGCCCATGAGAAGGGCATCGAAGTGATGAACACGCCGGCCGCATCGAGCATCAGCGTGGCCGAGCTTGCGTTCGGCATGATGCTCGCCTGCGCCCGTCACATCGGAGAGGGCACGGTGAGCATCAAGAAGGGCGAATGGAAGAAGAAGACCCTCAAGGGCGTCGAGCTCTTCGGCAAGACGCTGGGGGTCGTCGGGTACGGACGCATCGGTCGCGAGATCGCGAAGCGCGCCGAGGCGTTCGGCATGGAAGTGATCGGGCACGACATGTATTTCGACACCTGCCCGGTTACGAAGAAAAAGATGGCGCCGCTTGACGAGCTCCTCAAGAAGGCCGACTTCATCACGCTGCACATTCCGTTCGACCCCAAGTGCGGCCCGACCTTGAACGCCGATGCGTTCAAGAAAATGAAGAAAGGCGTGATCATCGTCAACTGCGCGCGAGGCGGTACGGTGGACGAGAAGGCCCTCCTGCAGGCGCTGAACGATGGTATCGTGTTCGCAGCGGGCCTCGACGTGTTCGAGAAAGAGCCGCCTGAGTTCAGAGACCTGGTTATGCACGAACGTCTTGTCTGCACGCCTCACATCGGTGCGTCCACCAAGGAAGCTCAGGACAAGGTCGGCAACGAGGTTGTAGAGGTCCTCCGGCGATTCTTCAACGTCTGAGTCGCGCGTTTGCTTTTCGTACACTCCGGACGCGAGGCCTCACGCCTCGCGTTTTCGGGCTAAAGGCGGACGAGTTGAACGAGCCGGGCAAAAAAGGTTCCGAAGAGGCACCGTTCGCGAGTCCGACAGACGGGACGAAGGCGAGGATTCGATATGATCAAGCTCTTTCCATTCCGCGGGATACGTTACAACGTTGCGAAAGTAGGCGATCTTGCCGGAGTTGTCGTACAGCCGTACGACAAGATCGACGACGAGTTGATGAATGTCTACTACGAGAGGCATCAGTACAACTTCACCCGCATAAGCAGGGCGAGAGTGGAGCCCGACACTCCGACGGACAACCGCTACCTCAGGGCGCAGAGGTACATGCACAAGTGGATGAAGGAAGAGGTGCTGGTCCGCGACCCCGAGCCCGCCATCTACCCTTACTACCAGGAGTTTACCGTCGGCGGCGTTACGCGTGTGAGAAAGGGCGTGACGCTTCTGGTGAATCTTCGCGAGACGGAAGTCAAGGCGCACGAGAAAACGCTGGAGGGTCCGAAGGCAGATCGTCTCAACGTCATGTGGGCGACCGGCAGCCATACCGGCCACATCTTCATCCTTTATCCCGATCCCGAAGGGAAGATCAACGCGATCCTCGACAAGAAGGCGCGCCTGGAGGAGCCGATCTCCGAGGCGCGGGACGATTTCGGGTGCATGAACAGGCTTTGGTCGATTACCGACAGGGATGAGATCAGAAATGTGCAGGAGATTCTCGCCCCCCACGATCTGTTCATCGCCGACGGTCACCATCGTACGGAGACCGCTCGCAACTACATGAAGGCCATGGACCTGATCGGCCTCAGGGCGGAAGGCGCGGAGGCTCCGGAGAACTGCCTGATGACCCTCATCAGCATGGACGATCCGGGCCTTGTCGTATTCCCGACTCACCGCTATGTCCATTCCGTCCCGAACTTCAGCAAAGATGAATTCCTGAGAAGGGCGAAAGAGGATTTCGACGTGAGCAGCGAGACGTGGATGACATTTACAGCCGGCGGCAAAGAGACGCTGGCGCTCAAGCTCCAATTGGTAGGTGTGGCGGGCAAGCATGCGTTTGCGGTCTTTTTCAAGGACGGGTCCATCGCCCTTCTGACTCTGAGATCGGAAGCGACGATGAAAACTCTCCTTCCGGGCGATCGCTCCGATACGTGGCGCAACCTCGACGTGAACGTTCTCCATGTCGCATTGCTCGAGCACATCCTCGGCATCGACGCGGAGAAACTTGCGCTGCAGACCAATGTGAAGTACTTCCGCGAGGTCGAGGAGGGTCTGAAGGCCCTGAGCTCGGATGAGAAGGGTAACGCGTTGTTCGTAATGAACCCCACGAAGGTGAGCGAAGTGAGGGACGTTGCTACGGCGGGCGAGAGGATGCCGCAGAAGTCGACCGATTTCTTCCCCAAGCTCTTGAGCGGCCTGATCTTCAACAAGATTCGGTTCACCGGCTGGCCGGTGGAAGTGGACGAGTTCTTCAGGAGGTAGGATGCTGCCAGGCCACCAAGCTTGTTCTAAGGGACAATCAGGACCTCGAATCCCTCCTGAGTGAAATGATGGTCATGGGTAAGCACCTGCGCTAGGGATTCCCCTTTCATGACATTCATCGAAATGCAGTCCGTCAACGAGTAGCCCTTGTCACTCCTGTCAGCGTACAGAGCAAGTCCCTTCAATAGCGATTCGTGGGACTGGGGAACAACCCTTATGTTGGGATCCTTAAGGATAGCCTTGACTGTCTTGACCGCGAAGGCTCTGATATGTTCACCCTTAGCGAGTGAGTTTAAGTACTCGATTAGGACCTCATCAGTTGTGACCATCCTTACTCTTCCGAGAGTCTCCTTGGCTTTGATTGCAGCTTCGTGCCACCGGTCAGTCGGGACTGCAAACGCCACCCAGAAGAGAGTATCCACAAAGACGGCATTCACCTCTTTGGCCCTCCGTAGAGATAATGGTCAAGGTTCTGCGACAAGTCGGACGGCACTTTCTCCCATTCTTCTTTCGGAACTTCTCGAGCCAACTCAGTTATTACATCCTCGATTGGTCGCGAGAAAAGGTTGCATGGCTCGTTGTCCTCGCGGACAAAGGTCAAAGAGTCAATCTGGTCTATCTTGGTCAATCTGCCGATGGGGGTATGTGTTCCCTTTCCGGCAACCCGGACTTTTCGCGTCTGGTGCTCCTTCAGAGCATCCGTAACTCTTTCCTCCTGGTCAGAAGTGAATGATGCCGTGACTGATGTCTTCTCGTCCTCCCAGATCTGGAAGATTCCCCGTTTGATGTCAACCATAAGGATTTCGCCGGTGATGTCGGCATGCTCCTCATATTCCTTGTCCTTGAAGGCTTCCCACCGTGCGTGAGTGTCTTTCCTGATTCGGGTAGTCACTTGTCCGACTGCGCTCTCTCGGACTGGGATGAGTTGAATTTCTTCTTCGTCCCTGAGCCCTTTGCCAAGCTCCTCGTATTCAGCCACTAGGGATCTGGCAAATCCTTGCGGCAGGTTCTCATCTCTGTCAATCGCATCATAAGCACTGCAGACCATGTCGATTACCTCATCGATTTCCGTCTGCACCGGTTCGAACATGCCAACCTGGGGAGTCTGTTGGTCCGGTTTCTCGAGTACTGCTATGGAGCTGCCCGGCTCGATTCTCCGCAGCCAAAGGAGTGTTCCATCTTCGAAATGAGGAGGGACCCGGTCCCGACCCGGATGAGCCGAAAGCCAAAGCGCCCTTGCGGTTGCCGTGACTATCTTTTGGAACTGCTGAAGTTCAGACAGAGCCGTCAATTCAAGAGCGCCCTGGAAGCGGCCACCCTTGAAAGTGAATCGAACGACTTCTTGCCATTGTCCGGCCATCGGTGCACCTCTATCTTCAGTATCGTCATTCTGCTCCCGCCACGTCATCCTATGCGCCGGCAGACTCTGGCTGCCTGTGGGCCACCCTACACATCCTCAAGAGTGTACTCCAAAACAATGTCGTGCTCAAAGCTAGTCTCGTATTTTTCCTCCCATCGCTCTCCTGCTTGGGCAGGGTGCCGGACGGCACTACTTCCCCTCTCCCGGGGCCGGCGTCTCGACCCACCACCTGTCACCGTCCATCGTTATCGCGATCCTCCCTCTGTATCGTCTCCACAGGTATTCCTCGCCGACCTCCGTCCTCCCGATGTTGAAACCCTCGGGATTCCCCAGGTGACGCGAGTCCGCCGGACTGACGACGACAAACTCGATGCCCTTGGGCAGAATGATGGGCGGGACGGGACCGCTCCGTTTCATATGCCACGCGGGCGGACTGACCTCGCGATCGTGCGCGATATAGAGATTCGCCCGATCGGGATCCCAGCCGAAATCCTTGACGTACGCCGCCTGCGGGAAAATCACGTACGTCTCCGGCAGATACCATTGCACCTGCCGGAAGTGCTCCATGCTGACGATGGCTGTTCTGTCGAGGGGAAAATCGTCCCGCATCTTTCCGAGGAAAGCGTTCACCCGCGTCTCGGAATTCCTGATTGAAGCGCGCGAGAAGAGCTCGGTGCGCCGGTCTATCCACTGAAACACCAGAATGGATGCAATGGCGAGGATCAGCAGTCCGGCGAGCAGAGCGTAGTAAGGCTTCCGTCCCGCGGTCATTGCTCTCGAAATCCAGATGAGGAATCTTGCGAGCCCGATCGCTGCGATCGGCAGGTAGAAGACCGTGAACCCGGGATGGACGTAGCTCAGCACGTGGTAAAGAAGAATCGGCGCGACCCAGAGCAGGGAAAGAATTCCGATGCGCGTTAGGAATCGATCCCTGTCGGACCCGGGCTTGGCGATCAGCGCTCTGACGCCCGCGACGATCCCGTACACGAGCGGAACAAGCGCGAAATATCCGAGCAGCCCGAATCCATAGTTTTTCAGCAATGACAGGTTTGTCAGAATATTCGGGATCGAAAACGGTCGCAGAAACGGCTCGGCCTCGGCGTCAAGACCGAGAAAATATCTGGACAACCCGCCGGACAGGATTATCAGCGGCACAAACCAAAGCGCGCTCGCGACAAGCCCATGCACAAGAACAAGCGGGAAGGATTTCGGACGTCTCGAAAAAACCGTGTACAGCACTGCGGGCATCGCGAATGCGAGGAAACTGGGCCTGATGCCGCTCAGAATTCCAAAGACCCACGGAAGCAAGAGGATCGATTGCGGTCCCGGCTTTGTGGAGTCGCCGACCTTCCGATCGGAAAGCCATTCGACCAGAATCAGCCACAGCGCAGCGCCCATCATGCCTTCCAGCCCGAACGTGTTCGGGAAGGCAACAAAATATCCGGCAAGCGGAGAGACCATGTAGATCAGGGCCGCTCCGATGCCGGTGAGGTCATCGAAAATTTTCCGACCGAGCAGGTAGACCAATACCGTCCCGAGTGCCAAGAACGCGATGTTCACGAGCTGATACGCAAGCTGCCCGTCATGCACCCCTATTGCGAGGAACCATGCCGCGAATACGTACAGGGGATGTCCCGGAGGGTGCGGCTGGTGCGCGACAGGGTCGAAATGGCTGAGCGCGAGAAGATACTGCACATTGTCCCAGTCAAACACGGTGGTCACACGATCGTGGAAACGATACACGACCGTCACCACGAAAAGCGCGATCGAGATACCAACCGGGTAGGGGAATTGCCGGGATTCACTGATGGGCGATGCCTGCGGATCGGTCACGACGTGAATTGTACTAATGTTGTGCCCCGCAAGTAAGGGCCTCCCTGTAGTCCCCAACCCGCGACACTCGCGGCAGGCGTCAGCTTCCCGTGCTCGAGTAGTGCCGTACGCCGAATTGCCAGATTCGAAGCGTCACGAGGAGGAAGAGGAAACCGAGGAGGGGCGATATCCATTTGAGAAATTCCGGCGTACCGAGAGGGTCGGGGCGATCGAGGATCGCGAGTGCCGGGAAGTAGTTGATGAGCGCGAGGGGCACGACGAACGTGAAAAATCTCCGGAACCAGGTGCGGTATATCGTAAGGGGGTACTGGGCGGTCTCGACGCCGCCGTAGGTGATCGTGTTCACGATTTCGAGCGTGTCGATCGTCCAGAACGACATCGTTGCCTGCAGGACGAAAAACCCCGAGAAAATCGAGACTCCCCCTAGCACCGCGCCGATTGTCAGAAGAATGCGCGGCAGGGTCCAGACGACATTGAGCGAGAATGCGGCCCACAACAGTATTCCCAGCCCTTGCAGGAAACGTCCGATGCGCATCATCTGAAGCTCCTGCGCCATCACCTGGAACACCGTGCTCCTGGGCCTCAGTAGCAGCCTGTCGAAATCGCCGCTCCTGACCATCGACGGGAAGATGTCGAAACCGCGGGAGAATCCCTCCGCGAGAGCAAAGGCCGTGTGCGCGATCCCGTAGAAAAGCGCGATCTCGGGAAGGGTCCAGCCCCTGAGGCTTCCGAAGCGGTCGAAGAGCGCCCAGATTCCCACAAACTCGATCAGGCACACGAACATATGCCCGACCGCCGACATAATGAACGATGCCTTGTACTGCATCTGCGAGCGGATCGAGATGCCGATGTATCGGAAGTACAGGTGCAGAGTGTTCAGCACGTTCATCCTCCCTGCACCACGAGGACCCTGATTCCTCGCGACAGGACAAACCTGCCGATCGCGATGAGCGCAAGCGTCCATCCCAGTTGGTGAGCAAGGACCATGAACACGTGCGACGGCGGGATTTCGCCCATGTACAGCCGGAACGGAGTATCGACGAGCCCCGCGAACGGCAGGAACGCAAGAATCGACTGAGCCCAGTTCGGGAAAAGCGGAAGCGGTATCAGCATTCCGGAGAAAATCATCACCATCGCAGGGATGAGCCGCGAGACTCCTTCGCCCGATATGGTCCACATCAGGGAGATGTTGATGAGCGTTGAGATGGCGCAGCCGAGAACGATCGCGCCGAGGGTCGCAAGCGCCCATGCTCCTCCGGATGCCGCCGACGGCGGAAACCGCATGCCGAAATAGAGCATGGCCAGAACAAAAATCGGGATCGATCTCAGCAGCGTCGGCGCCGTGCGAGTCGCGACGGACCTCGAATACCAGAGATTGAAAAGGTCGACCGGCCTGAGAAGCTCGTACGCGACGGTGCCCGACCGGATCATGCCTCGGATTTCCTGGTCGGAGTTCCACGGCAGAAGCGCCAGCAAAGCCTGTCCCAGCCAGACATAGGTGATCACGTCCTCAAGCTTCATCGGCTGCGGCGCTGTGGTCGAGCGATAGAATGCCTCGAAAATCATCACCCGGATCAGTCCCCAGAAAATCTGAGTGCCGATGCCTGCCAGGGCCGCAGCGCGGTACTGGAGCAGCATACGGAATCGAGCGCTGATTATTGCGAGGTAGGCTTTCACGGGTCACCTGAAGAGGCTAACTTATGGGGCAGGCTTTCCAGCCTGCCATTGATCGGGTCTTCAGAGCGGCAGGCTGGAAAGCCTGCCCCACTCGTCGGATTACAGCTTCTCCTTCTGATCGCGCGACTGATCCTCCTCGAGCTGCTTGTATAGCCTTGCGATGATTTCCTCGATCGGAGGATTCTCGACGAAAAGGTCGCGGACCGGATATTTCGCGGCGATGCGGCTGATCAGTGTGGCCGCCGGGACAACCTCCGGATCGAATTTCAGGGTCACCTGGCTGCCGTCGCGCCCGACCGGCTCGGCGTCCGGATCCGCGATATCGACCTCACCGTTGACAAGATGGATGATCAGGCGACGTTCGCTCGTGACCCTCGCGCGCAGTCCGGCCAGACTTCCGTCGGAGAGTATCCTGCCGCTGCCGATAACCATGATCCTTTCGCACAGGGCCTCGATATCGTCCATGTCGTGCGTGGTGAGAATGACCGTCACCGACCGATCCCGATTCATCGTCTTTATGAAATCCCTCACCGCGAGCTTGGAGACCGCATCGAGCCCGATCGTGGGCTCGTCCAGAAAAAGCATCATCGGCGAGTGGATCAGGGACGCGGCCAGGTCGCATCGCATGCGCTGTCCGAGACTGAGCTGACGCACCGGCGTGTCGAGAAGCGGCGAGAGACCCAGGAGATCGATCAGCTCGTCGCGCGACTTCCGATATCTGTCGTCCGGGACGTTATAGATGTCCCTGAGGAGGTCGAAGGACTCGATCACCGGCAGGTCCCACCATAACTGGGTGCGCTGTCCGAACACGACACCGATATTGGCGACATGGGCGATCCGGTTTTTCCAGGGCACCCGTCCGAGGATATCCACCTTCCCCGAGTCGGGCACGAGAATTCCTGCCAGCACCTTCACCGTGGTCGATTTGCCCGCCCCGTTGGGTCCGATGTATCCGACGAGCTCGCCCTGTTCGAGCGAAAACGAGATTGAGTCGAGCGCGCGGATCGTCCGGTATCTTCTCAGGGCAAGGCCCTTTACCGCGCCCCATGTGCCGCTCTGGCGCTCCGCGATTTTGAAAGTCTTGACGAGATTCTCCACCACTACCTGGGGCATGGACGTGTCTCCGGAGAAGGGGGCGCAGAATTATAACCCTAAACGCAGACCAGTCAACAGGCGCACGCCAAGGGGCCTTTTCCCAAGGGCAACTAATGCATTCGACTTGTGTCATAATGTATTGGGATCGCCGGCGCAAGCCCAAACCTCTGATGGACCGGCTGCACAACATCGAGAAGAACGTACCGCTTGAAATCCTCGGTGAGGATTACATGCAGCGGGCGCATCCTGAGCTGCCTGTCTGGACCATCACCGGCTCCGGAAAGGATTTCGAGGATAGACGGCACAAGCTCGTTTCGTGGATGTTGCACATGCATCCTCAATCGTTCTTGAGGCTCCCGGAGGGCGAGTCGAAGATCCGGGGAGTCGGAGGCCGCTGGAAGCAGATCGGCCCGTCAGCCTGGATTGTCCCCGGCGATGTGGACATCGAGAAGCTCTATGGAGTCCTCCGCGATGCCGAGTGCGGAGTCTATACCGTGGGAAGGGAGTTCGAGCCCCCCGCATTCGGGCCCGATGAATTCCGCAAGCGACTGATCTGGCTGATGTATGCAGACGCTCCGCTGATGCTGGAGAACCACCACTGGTCCGGCGAATGGCTGTTGGTCCTCAATCCATATCACTCGGTCGGCGAGATATTCGGGGATCGCCCGAGGAAGGCGCATCGTGAAGGTTTCGAAACGGTCGCGAGATTCATGGAAATACTCGCCGCCGGCCTGCTCCTGGGGCGTGACCTTCCCGACAATGAGACGATCGAGTGGTTTGCGCGAGAAGTGACGGACGATGACCGTGTCCGGCTTATCGAAGAGGGACAGAGAATCCTGTCGGAAACCGACGGGGAATCGGTTTCAGTCCCGGGGAAAAGCGAAAGCGGCAACCTTGATGCCCCAGCGCAAAGAGAGCGGCTTCGATCGGTCCTGGGCATCTTCAGGCGCGTTGAGGCGATCCGCGGGGGTGAGGAGAGGTTGTTGAAGGTCGTGGAGGAAGCGGCGCGGGCCCTCACCATTGATCTCTTCCGCAAGCGGATTGCCGCGAGCGTGGAGGGTATTCAGATGCTGTCCCCGGCGCCGTACGAATCGGATGTCAGGGTAAGGATCACGTTCAGCGACAAGGAAAAGGGTGAGATGCCGATCGATAGTCAGATAGAAATGCTTTACATACCAATATTCAGAGACGGAATCCGGATCAAGGAGCAGGAAGTCAGGGAGAACGTGGAACGGGCTTTGCGGACCAGCCTGTCGATCGCGCCGTACTACAAGCTCTACGGAATCCCGAGACCTACGATTGCCGTGGGGTGGCCGATCTACGTTCTCGCGATATTCGTGAGTCTTTTCGGTCTGTACTTGATTATCGCCTCAATGTGGCTTCTATTCTGGGAGTAGTGCTCCAGCTATCCTTTAATGCACATCCATGACCCTAAAAGACAGCGGGGAGTTTTTGCGTGGATTTTCCCCCTCGACCCTTACCTCGGCGGCGCGATGAAGTAAAATATCCACTGAGCAGGCGGGAGAGAAAAAAGCGGGAAAAGTATCATGTGCCTTGCGATTCCTATGGAGATTACGTCGATCGAGGACGACACTGCGATGTGTACGGTCGATGGTGTCAGCCTCAAGGCGTCCCTTTCGCTCGTGCCGCACGCAAAGGTCGGAGACTGGGCGATTGTCCATGCAGGATTCGCAATCGAGCTTCTGGATGAACACGAAGCTCGCGAGACCATCAGGATTTTCGAGGAGATAGAGCGGGCGTATTTGGAGACCAGGGGCGATTGATTTCGATGTTTCATCTTGCTGGGGGTTGAGTTGAATGGAAGAGCATAAGGTTTTCGCGATCCAGCTTGACGGGCTTTTCCCGGAACTGGAGGATTCCCCAAGAGTGCACGGGACCGCCGGCGAGATACTCGAGCGGATAGCGGACGAATGGGGCCTGGTGGAGGATCCGAACGAGGAGCAGGATTTCCCGCTGGATGGGGTCTATCCGAGTTTGCGCGCGTACAAGGCTCACCACATGCTGGAGGACAGGATGGGTAAGCTCGGCGCGTTTCATGAGCTCGATGCGCTCATCGACGCCATGATCCTGGATGGGCTGGCCCGTCCGCTTACCGACGTCGAGTTCGAGGAATGGATGGAGGAGGAGGAGATGGAAGAATACGAGGAGGCGCGAGGGGAGCTGGATGACGAGTGGTCCGACGGGCGCTGGGAGAGTTGACAGGGATTCGACCCTTCGCTTGGCAC
>Ga0315294_10007314_pt1 | contig 12114 bp, 15 predicted proteins | sample YL17G13_40_MG_FD_203626 | JGI IMG/M metagenome (GOLD analysis project Ga0315294, IMG submission 203626) | Sediment microbial communities from Yellowstone Lake, YNP, Wyoming, USA - YL17G13_40 | ecosystem: Environmental > Aquatic > Freshwater > Lake > Sediment | place: USA: Wyoming | collected...
GTTGGTAGCAACATCCAACGGGTATCTTGAAGGATACGAGGGCGGTGCCCTAGTATCCAACGAAACGTTAAACGGGGGATTTGATAGGGTTCATGTGACGGCAATCGCGAACACCCCGCATTCATGTGCTTATGATATAGTTAGTATATACGGTTTCAAGATTCGCCAATATGTAAATCCTGAACCCGCCAATGATGCATGGGGCACCGCCGAATCGGTAACGATACAGTATGTTGTCGGGTCAATCTCATATTCCACAAACGTTTCAGACGCGGATTGCTTGTTTTCAACGCAATGGTACGTGACAGCGGGCGCTTTAAGCAACTACATTTTCAGTTGGAACACGGGCGGCGGATGGGTCAACAATTCATACGTGAACTTCGCGTCGTCTAATATGTCATGGTCAAACGTGACTGAAAACTTAAACGTTGATTCGGGAACATCTATTTCATGGACTATTTACGGCGTTAGCACTTCACCCGCAAGCGTCATGTCGATTCCGATACAAACCTTCACGGTTAACGACACCATGGTTGACTTAATCTTAGGCATAAGCCCCGCTTCATGCAATGTCGTATTTGACGTGAATGGAAGCGTGGTCGCACCGCCTATAACATGGTCTGTCATTAAACATGTCGTGTACAACGTGACCGCCCTGAACGTTTCAAGCGGCGGCGTTGACTTTAAGTATTGGTTGATTGACGGTATCGCAACAGATTTTGACATGTCTAACGAATGGCATATGGACGACGACTTAAACTTGACAGCGACGTATTACCTTGACGTTAACGTGACCGTCACTAGCGTTCCTGAATTGAACTTCGTATTTACGGTGGACGGCGCCTATCAGACGACGCCTTATTCTGCGATGCTGATGAATAGAAGTTATACTTATGTCGCTAAGGAACTTAGCCGTATTGTTGGAATGGACACATACACGTTCGCTTCTTGGGACGTTAACGGTGTTGCTGTGACTACATCTTCATTCTACACAGACACGTTTCAGACGGCGACCAACTTGACTATGACCTATTTAATTACTGAAAACCACACGGTATCCTTCACCGACAATTATGCGATAGGCTTCACTTTCTGTATTTTAGGGCAACCTTCAACATACACGACGCCCATAAGCCTAAGTATTGCCAACGTGACCCACACTTTTGTAGCGTTAGAACTGACTCGAAGCACGGGACTGTATGATTACACGTTTCAATCATGGACTGTTGACGGCTTCATCACTTCAACAACTTCAACAATGACTGGTGATTTTGAAGCCGACGCGGTTGTCGTGTTGAATTATGGCGTCACCATCACACCACCTTATGTTCCACCAACGGGCAACACGTCTTCAATGAGGGTGAACCTATACTTCAGGTCTGACACGCAAACTTCGTATAATATGTTCGGGTATCGGCTATGGGAAAACATGGGGCAAACAAACACAACGAGCTACATGTTTAATCCTGTTTCAGGGTTAGTCTGTCAATATGGCGTGCGTGTGTGGACTCGGGGAAGACTGAACACCACGTATGAATTAACGGGCGGTTCACCCGACGCGATAGTTACGCGCATATCTGACGGGGAAGGCATCCAATCGGCGAACTTTACGATGGCGGGGTATAACGGTCTTGTTGACTGTCTTGTCGTCAAGGTTTATGGGCGCGTCGGCTTAATCGATTGGGCGCTTAGGGCAACGTTTGTGACTAAAACTAAGTGGTTTGTTCGATTGCCCGCTTCAGAATGGACTTTCAGTTACTACACAAAACGTGAAACATCTAGCACGAACAACACTTTCATGTGGGGAAGCCCATCGGTGCCTTCAATGGTGTCCTTAACCGTGGCGGCGGCAACAGCATTTGACGTTATGACCTATAATCTTGGTTCACAAAACTTCATCGGATTCTTGACGGCGCCATGGACGTTCTATCTTGGCGACCTATTCTACGCAATTCTAATCTTATTCTTGAGTGGCACCGTGTGGTTACGCTTCGACAAGTTTGAACCCGTCCTGTTCATTTGGGTACTATTCGGCGGCGCTGGCGGCGTTTTAACATTACTATTGCCCGCGATTGCCCTGAATATCTGCTGGGTGTTTCTTGCGTTGGGATTGAGCATTATTTTCATTCGTCTTATCCGCTGAATGAGTTACGAGACTTAGGCTATACTGAAACGGGTTTATCCCAATACGTTCAAGCACTACTTCACGACTCATAAAAGATTTGAGTTCACGGGGCAATGACATAATGGGGTATCCGCGTTCGTTCCTGATTTTGCGACGCCATAAGCCATTTTTTTCTTCGTTCAAGAACAATCTTCCCTGTAAAGGAATATAACCTAACCCATAAAACAGTTGGGGTTAGGTATCGAGTATGAGAATAGGCGACGTAATAGGTATGCTTGCACTCGTAATTGTGGTTCTCATAGGAATCATAATTGCCGCGAACCTATACACAACTGCAAACGGAATGGACTTGGGCGTTGATGGCAACGCAACAAGAACCACACTGTTCAGCAACACATGGACGGGCTTGACTCTTGCATCCGTCGGCATAATCATCGCCGCGGCTGTTGGACTACTTGCTCTTGTCATGTCTGCGCTGGCACCACATAATACAACTTAGTAGGCAAATCGGCGACAACGCATTCAGGTTCCCCCCCCTTTTTTATTTTGAATACTGTTTTATACTTGAATCTTCGTATTGGTGCCTTATGAACAGCAAACGAATTTTCAGCGTGTCAACGGTGGCGGTCTGTGTTTTGGCGGCGGTCATCAGCGTACAACTTTTATCGTACCATTCGGGCGTTTCATGGTTTGTGATGGCGGCGGACGCAAACGGTGACGATATCACGTATGTTACGGTTAGCCAATACAACAGTACAGATTGGAACCTAATCAAAAACTTCACAACTACGGGCGGAAGCGAACGTGTGCATGATAATTGGCAACTCAGATTTCTTGTTGGCGTCAAGTTTAACAGTACACTAGTGGCTAGCGTGGGTGAGGCGGCAAGTTACACTTGGATTCGTATGAACATCACATATAATGCTGGCGTTGATTATATTTGGACAAACTATAACTTAACATACTTGTCCTATGTGCTGGATGGTGCCTTTTATTATGGCAATTACACGGCGGATTGGAACGCAACCACGGCGACGAACCTATGCGTTGCTGGAACCACATATAATTGCACGGTTGACGCTGGATTCTACTACTAGACGGGATTCGATTTGAAAAGGGCATCAGGGTTCCTTTTCATAGTAGTCTTATTGATTTGTGAATATGCTACCCTTATCCAGATTCCCTCAGTAAATGGGACGGGTTCAAATTGGTTGACGGGGTGGGGCGTCCGCAAAAGTCATGTGATAAACCCCGCTACGGGTGCGGGCGCAAACTATCAGGTTAGAATCATCGTTATGAACGGGTCGTCATATTGCACAAGTGTCGGTGACACCGTATATTTTGACAATCTTACTCAAAACGATTTTGACGACGTCAGATTCACAGACGACGATGGAAATACGACGCTTGATTATTGGACGCAAACCGTGACTGTTGGCGTGTCCGCAACATTTTGGGTTGAAATAGCGGATAGTCTCGAATCAGACGCCCAAACTATCTACGTGTATGTTTCTAACAGTACAGTATCATCGGCAAGTAACGGTGCAAACACGTTCATATTTTTCTATGATTTCGATAATGAATCCTTGCCCGCGACGCTAGTGGGTGTGGCAGGTACTCAAGCCCCCGTTTTTACCCATAGGTGCATACAGGGCACCCATGGGTACGGGGCAAACTACACGGGCGCCACAACAGCCACGACTGACGTAACGGGGTGGGGCTTCACCGTTACATTACCCGCCCTATACGCGGGTGTCAGTATCCGAACGTACCAATTTGGCGGTGACTATCAGGATTATTGGCACCAACACACATTTTATAACGCTACGTTGGTAACTGATTTTTATTCTAATTATGCAAGCAGTTACTATCTTGTGGCGGGGTGGGCATTTTATAACTACACAATCATTCATGCTGGAATCTATACAGTCAAATTAGAATTTCATAAAGACCATTCTGTATATGCTCGGTACAACCCCACACTTGTTATAGATACATTATCCGTATCAAAAGTAGTGTCAGTGGAACCTACACATGGGGCTTGGGCGACAAATTGGAACCATCAATATTTCACGTCGCAGTTGGCGACAAAAGGGTTTAAGCGTCAATACTTGAGCATGGATTTATACAACACGTACACGGGCGCGCTTTGGCTTCAAGGGTGGGGCTATCGTAAAAGCCATGTTATCCGAAATGTGACGGGCGCCGACGTAAATTATCAGGTTCAGATAACGGTCAAAAACGCTTCAGGACTTGATAGCGCGGGCACCGTGTATATAAATAATTTGACCCAAAACGATTTTGACGACGTCAGATTTACAGATGACAACGGCGTCACTCTCCTTGATTATTGGCGGGTAGCCGTGAACGTTAACACTAACGCTACGTTTTGGGTGGAAATCGCGGATAACTTAACTTCGACAAACGTGCAAATCTACATTTATTATGGAAACAGTACGGCGGCAACCTTGAGCAATTTTGATACCACCTTCATTTTTGGCGACCCTTGGGATAATGTAACCTTGAACACGTCACGGTGGACGTCGGTTACAGGAACCCCCACTTATTCGATTGATGCCGCAACGCATATTCTGGACATTTCACAGATGTCCACGTATTCGTGGTTCACCGATGTAGGGTTCAAGAGCAAATCCGTAGTGTTTCCTTCACAATGGATAATAGAAAACGCTTATTCAAACGCGGGCGTGACTTCTTATATGGTTATGACAAGCAAGTTGGACGTGATGGGGCAATGTTTTGATTTAAGAAATGCGTCGGCACTCACCCAAATTTCTACGTATGAAACTGACGCATGGTCGTCGGAAATAAAACTTCAGAAAGGTTGTTCTGTTGGCGCGACATCATGGGCGGGCGCCATTGTTTATTCGGGTTTTTCCATGATTTGCACTATATCCAAATTAGGAGGGTACACTAGCATAGTGGTGGATGGTACTTTACGTGTGAACGCTACGGACGCCTCAGTCTTAACTTCCGTCTTGCTTGAGGGTGCTAGATATGACGCATACACTTTTGGGAATGCTGGTTTTTCCTCATTCAAAATTCGGAAGTATGCAAGTAGTGAACCACAACATTATGTGTGGGGGTGGCAAGAAACATATGCGACATACGCGCGAATTGTACATACTCTTGCGTGGACGTTCAACCTGTTGACGAACCAATGGCACCGTTTAGCATGGCTGTTTGACTTGCAAACAAATGTTTCAATATTATGGAATCATCTATTCTGGACTTTTGACTTGGTAACGATGCAATGGAATCAGCTTGCGTGGACGTTTGACCTGTTGACCCGTCAATGGAACAATCTAGGGTGGACGTTTGACCTGAACACTATGATGTGGAACCCGCAAACTTGGACGTTTGACCTGTTGACCCGTCAATGGAACAATCTAGGGTGGACGTTTGACCTGAACACTATGATGTGGAACCCGCAAACTTGGACGTTTGACCTGTTGGCACGGTATATGTTGAACTCACATGAAATATGGACGTTCGATTTGGGGGCGCGGCAATGGAATAGTTTATCATGGGTCTTCGACGCCGCTACAATGCAATGGAACAGGTTATCATGGGTGTTTGACCAACTAACTATGGGGTGGAACCGTCAGGATTGGACTTTTGACCTTGACGTTATGGGATGGAACGGTCAAATGTGGACTTTCGCGCTTAACACGATGCAATGGAATAGTCAGTTCTGGACGGTTATCTTCGGTGAAGTTGGGACGTTTCCTTTCATTCTTATCGTGATGGCTTTCTTAGTGTTCGGCATGGGCTTCACCGTCGTGGAAATCCATGAACGGCGGGAACGAAGTGAAGAATGAAGGTAAAATGTTTTAAGCAAATCTTTCATAGTATCTGTTGACTCAAGAATGATTGATGTTGAAGCATATATCGTGTTCTTGACCGCCATATTTTTCACAATGTTGGCATTGGCGAAACGGGGCGTCACCCTATACGCCTTCGCATATGCAAGTTGGCAAACGTTGGCGGTGCTATGGCTGTTCCTTGTGAACGCACCCGTCAGCTACGGCGGATACATGGTCGCATTGTTGTTTCAGGGCTTCAGCATAGTGTTTCTTGTCGCGACAATCATGGAAATTTTTGAGTGGATTAAAGTTCGTCGCTTAGGCGACGACTTAGGGGACGCCGCTTGACCGACGAAATGAACAGCGCAATCATGGCGATTTTTGAAAAGTCTGTTCAGTCAAGTGAAATGTCGCCAACTAGCCCTGACGAACAAGCGCAAGTGTTGGGTCATGCGTACTATCTGTTAAAGGATGAACAGACGATGGCATTGCTTCTTGGCGACCCACAACTTACGATTTTATTGCCCGCGCTTAGTCATCTTGTCAGGACGTCAAGGAAGGACAAGCACGGAATCGAACTTGCAAAACTTCATTGGCGTCGCGCATTGCGGATTCAGTTGCTTGTGAAACAGCGTCCCGCCTTGGTCAATGTCGCCCGTTATGATTCGTGGCTTATCTTCGGATACACGGCATTGGACGACACGCTTGAAGGGTGGCGGGGCAAACTGATTACTGAACGGATTAAGACGTATAAAATTGAGAACGCGCAGACCAAAACGGGTGGACTGTTCGGGTGGCTTAAAAGATGATGGATGTTTCAGACATTATTTTCTTCACGACGCTTGGTCTTGTCGCCCTAGTTGGCGGATACTTTTACGTACGCATGAACAAACCGAAGAAAACCCAAATGGAAGCTGAATAAACATGGATGTTATGACATCGTTCTATGAAATCGAAATCGTAGTGGGTATTGTAGTCACATTGGCGGGTGTTCCCCTGTTAGTCTTCTTCTGGAAGCGTATGCTTCCGTTGCCCGCACGAACAATATTCTGGGGCAAACGACGCAACTTGCCCTTAGCTTTCATCTGTCACGATAGTGGACGCGGCGTTTTACACACGATTACAGAACGACGCGGTGAAGGCGTCGTAGTTACCGACCATGGCAAATACAAAATCTTGCCGCGGTACCTTGAAGATAAAGAAGTGGTGGAAGTTACTGAAGAAATACAACAGGGAACAAGCTCGGATGGGCAAGAAACACCACAAGCGACCAAGGTGACTCGGAGAGTTCTCGGGCGCTTGAAGGATTATAGTTCATGGATAGTGAAACGCACCACATTATACGGATATGAAGCGCCATTCTTTTTGGGATACTCAGGAAAGATTTGCCTTATGAATCCCGAAGCTCTTGCCCTATACGAACTTGGCGACATGATGATTAAGACGGAAGACAAGACCCTGTTTAACCCACATGGTATTGACGGCAAAAGGGTTGAGGACGCGCTTCAACCGTTGCTTTTGATTGACCCCAAGGTTATCAAGCAAGCCATTCCCGAAGGATATGATGACAGTCAAATCGCGGCAATCACCCGTGACAGCGAAGAAATTGGGCAATTCGGACGCGGCTTCGGCAAGTTCACGCTTCCTATCGTGATTATCGTCATCGCCATCGTCGGCGTGTTGGCGGCAATCTTCATCTTGCCTCAAATCATGGGTGGCGGCGAAAAGAAACAGCAAACCGCCTTAACGTTGCTTAGGCTAGCTTGGGCAAAATGGGGACTGTAAAAACGATGAAAAAGTTTGACCCGTTGTCGGCGGCACAGGTTCGTTTTGTCCTGTACAGCGTTGCTTTAGCATGTGGTATGAGTGGCGCCGTGTCCCTATCCATATTTGCTCACGCTGTAGTTCAGGACGGGTTCATTTTGGCGGTGGCGCGTCTTCAAATCGTGTTGTGGCTTGCGACCATATCCATTTTCATGGGCGCGTTGGCGTTAACATTGAAGGATTATCCTGAACTTTTACGGCGTCCCCACTTGGGCAAGTTTAATTTCAAGCGGGGCGGATGGCGTCGTCTGCGACACCACACGCCCCCCATAAAAGATATCGAAAAAGAAGGGGAAATCATTGAAAAATACTAGCATCATGAACCCGAACAGTATTGACCCGCGTTTGCGGAAAATTATCGGTGAAGACAAGTGGCGTCAACTACAAAAAGATAATAAACAACTTGATACAAACTATTATATTTGCCGCTGTGACACTTGCCGTAAAGTTTTCTTTAACGAACCGTTACGCGCGGTTCAGACAATGGTGACGAAGGGTATATGGCATTTGGATTGTCCTCAACCTTGGTACGTTGAAGCGGCGCGACATTGGATTGGCGCCAAGTTTCATAGTATCCGCGTTGTCATTTCAGACCGTGTTTCCGACGAAAGCTTAGTCAAGGACGAACATGGAAATGTTAAGGGGGACTTATCTGCAACGTGGACGACACTAGCCAAGGATTTTGCAAAACAGAACGCGAAGATAAGTCTGGACGACGCCATGAACGCTGAACTTGACGATATTGAAAGGCGCGCCAAGTATTGACGGTGACCATAATGGCACAAAAAACAGGAAAGAAAATAGACAAGCATAAAGTTGTCCCGAAAGCTATTCCAAAACCTGAAGCGAAGGTTGACAAGCATAAGGACGCCAAGAAGCAATAAACGCGACGGCGGAAAGAGATTCGCCGTTCCCCTTTTTGTCTGGGCTATTTCATGGTTTTTACTTTTGATTGCACCCCTAATAATCTTCAGCCTTTACGCATTTGTGACGGGTACAATGACGGTAGCGTGGATAAATCGTGATGGCGAACTCGTTAATTCGTCAACGTTTCCCATGATGGTATTTGAACTCATGTGGGTCTTCATGATTACCATGCTGATGTTCGAAGATGAAGGAAAAGATATCGTGTTCATTCGGGGGTTCAGGTGGGTGAAACGGAAACTTGTGGGGTTCAAGAAATATTGGGGGAATAAGTAACATGGGGATACGTTTGTTGAGGGTAGCCGTAAAGTTTTTGGTGGATGAATTTCTATTATTCATTTCCGCCATGGGCGACTTTATTCATCAGTGTGAAAAATGGGCATGGGAACGAGAACTTCAGGACGCGCGTGAACGTTCTCGAGAAAGGTTAAGGGGAAAACAAAATGCGTAACCCGCTTCGGGGACTACAAAAAGAAGTGTCGTTTTGCCCGAGATGCCACCGATTAATCATTGGACACTTCAGGAAACTTCAGCATGAAAGCCGATGCCGAAAGAAGCGCCGACGAAAAGATTAGTCTTCTGGAAGCGGCACAAGTAGCTTCGCGAAGTATCGTCGCCACGCTAGGTGAAGGTACGTGTCAAGTTGTCCCGACGCGCCCCCTTGACCCATCGCCGACAATGTTGTTTTGAAAGTCCACCCCGCGATTGCCGTTAAGTCAAAAGGGTCAAGATTATAGTTTTCCACTAAGTGACTGATACGATAATGCCGAAGCGAATGGGTGTGGATATGCGGGTCAAGCTGATGTAATTCCCGCGTGACTATCGCCCACACCATTTGGCGTGACAGGTCAAAATTCAGGTTTCCATGATGTTCAATATGCTTCAACAGGGAACCCGTCCACGGTTCATACTTCGGCGTCGTCGGCAATGCAATCATTTTGTACACGACCCGCCGAGTTCCTTCAGGGTCGTCTTCGCCCTTGCGCTGTTTCACCTTCCGCTTCGCAACAGCCATCTTCATAAGCAAAACCTTTTCAATCTTCGTTTTGGTCACATGAAATTCGGGAAGTGACCACCCCATATATGACCCGTAATTCCACGATTGAAGATGGTCACGGTCATACTTGCCGACCCGCGTCACAACTTCGCTGACTCTTGCCGCGGACAAGTACAGAAACTTTATCAGAACTTGGTTGCGATGGTCAACAATTCTTTCTACCGCGTCCCTGAAATCCATCATTGATGGCACGTTTATTTCTGACATGGTGTTTGCCCCGTCACCCACCATATAATTTGAACCATCTTATTAACGTTGACAGTTTAACTGAACTGGTTAGGGGCAACATTGAATGGTGATTTGCGAATGTTGTCGCCGAAAAACAAAATTGTTGCGAAAACTTTACCTAAAAGATTATATTGTCGCTTAACCCACTCTCCAAGGGTGGGGTAGTCTGTATGTTTTGGCGGTCTTACACTATACGTGCATATCCCATATGCCTTGAAGCATACCGAATATGCTTCAATATGCTTGAGAGCATATTGGATATGCCTCAATAAGAGGGGACGGAATGGCTAAGAAGATTATGGAATGTCTGCAACTTGGATGGAAGATAAACGACAGCTTCCAATTTGACTCGTTCTTCGGGCTTGTTGTTGAAGGGCGTCAACGTATAGGCAAGAGTTCTTATGTGAGTCAAGCCCTTGCCGAAGCGGAAGGGCGCTACGAGTATGACCCTGTCATCAGAAGTGTCACGCAAGATTATGACGCCATAAAGAAGTGGATAGTGTTTCGCCCAAAAGAGTTCCTTGACCGTGTCCTGTCAATCAAGGATAAAGCCAAATGTTTGATTTGGGACGACGCGGGTTTTTGGTTGTTCGCGCTGGATTGGTATGAAGCATTTGTCAAAACTGTTGCACGTTATATTCAACTGTGTGGACGGCAATTCGGATGTTTAATATTGACGTCGCCTTCACAAAAGATGATTAGCGGCAAGGTGTTGGAAGCGTTGCCCGACATGCTAGTGTGTCGTATCCGTGAAGAAGGCATGGATAGCCTTAGGATTCGCCCTAGGGAAGCCCGCGTGTTCAGACGGTGGGATTATCCTGACGGTAAAAAAGGCGGCGTCCGCAAGTTGTTCGTTGACCATTTCAACGCGATTAGCCCCGACGATTATTGGAGATGGTACCGCCCTAAGTCAGACGAATATATGGCGATTGGACTTTCAATTTTGAAGCGGGAAGTCACGAAGATGACTCGAAAACTGGACAAGGGTGAAGTTGAAGACCAAGTTCACGACGTCGAAAAAGTTGTGGGTGACCCCGATAAACTCATTGAGCTTCAAGAAATCATTGCGAACTTGGAGAAATCAAAGGCGCCTTAACCTTGCCACGGCGGTTCGTCCATGCGTCACCGTCCTTCATCATCAGGTCAAGCGCATAAGTTGCGACGCCATATTTGGTGATGGAAGCTATGATGTACCGACTGACACGCATGTTGAAATAGTCTGAGGGAAGCCGCGCCATGTCGCGTAGAAACCGCTGTTTAACTTCGGCTTCCCGTCGAAGAAGATACCTTTCTGCGCGAAGCAAAACTTGATACGTGTTTCGTCTTTCAAAAGATATAAGGTGATATTCTTTCGGTTCAGGTTTTACCATCATTCAAATCTTCCGTTTTCTTTTGAGTTCATCCTTTATAATGGCGACATAGTTTCCCGATTGGAACCCTTCCCTGATGAATCCGCGTCCTTCACACTTGGGGCATGTGACTCTCGAGATGGAAATGCTCGACGACACTATAACGTAGCCTAACCCGCGGCATGTGACACAGTCCTTCACGATTCCACCTTACCATCGGAATATGCTTCCGTAAGACCTGTTTGGGTTTCTGGAAACAGGGTTGTGGGCTTCGTGGGTTTAACGGGGTTGGCGATTTTCCACGCGTCACTCATGTGCCTTTTTACCGTATGTTTTGAGGCGCTTCTTGTCCGCTTCGTTTCCATTTCTTCATAAGTTCTAGGTCTTGTTGACTGTTTCATTTCATGTTCGCCTCATTACAGATACACGCTGACAAGTCTTGATGACACCCTGAACATTCGCATGGGTCTTTTGTTTCGTGAACGCTAGAAGTTTTGCTAGGTCGAAAAACAATTTTGCATTTATTGCATTTCACTAGAAATTGTCCAAACTCGTTCCAGTCAAACGTGTTGCCTTTGTCGTTTCCACAGTAAGGACAACTCATTTCGAAGTCTCCTTAGCCTAAATATTCGAAGTTTGCCTATCCTGACTATTCGAAGCCTCAAGCAATTTTTTTAGAGGTTTATGCTGAACCAAGTCGCAACTGTCACAAGCGACAAGCTCTTGGAATACGCAACGATGTACAGTTTCTTTTTTACAGATTGGACAATGCCAAATAAAATG
>Ga0315294_10007319_pt1 | contig 12110 bp, 5 predicted proteins | sample YL17G13_40_MG_FD_203626 | JGI IMG/M metagenome (GOLD analysis project Ga0315294, IMG submission 203626) | Sediment microbial communities from Yellowstone Lake, YNP, Wyoming, USA - YL17G13_40 | ecosystem: Environmental > Aquatic > Freshwater > Lake > Sediment | place: USA: Wyoming | collected...
TTGCGTTTACCATTTTTAACCGTCGTCCGAAGTAAGTGATTTTCCTGTGACAAGATAAAAGAAGGACAATAGGTAACAGATGTGCATTATTACAAACAAAAGGCCATATGCTTCATTAAATAAGATGGCATGAAGGCCCTCATTCATACTTCCTCCAACAAGCTTGTCGAGCATAATCGGAACCCCATATGCGTAATTCAATAATTGATCCTTTAACTTGATGATCGATCCCAGTCCGATAACATTTAATAATTCTGTCACGGCATCTGCTTTTGTTTCTGCCAGGGAGGTAGGATTCAATGTCCCGTTCATCCCCGTGACAAATACCCCTTCATAGTTCTGTTTATATTCGAGCTTGTTCAATAAGTTATAGGATGGATCTGTTGTGTCAGACAAGCTTGGAAATGCCTGTATCATTATGCCTACCATAATGTTCATGAGCATCATCCAGACCATTATCTTGAATATTGTTTTCATTTTAGTGTCGACTCATGTTCTTTCCACCAGGCAAATGCTGTGAACACAACTGAAAGGGCTAGGACTCCAGCTAACCCTCCTGGAAGCCAGCCCATCTTAACAAGGAAGAACCCTATGATGACTATGATAAATGCCGTGAAGTTTGCCGTCTGTATGGTTGCAAATATTGCGAATATGCTGATGAACAAGAGTAGCACCCATTGCGTCGCAGAGCTGCTTAAGAATCCGGCTTCTGGAGGGTTTGCAAAGGGCTTGCCAAAGATATTTGACAACTTTCCAATAACCTCATTGTATACATTGTCTGAAAGATGAGTACTCCCCATGCTGTGGGTTACAACTACATGCCCATATAATGATTGATTCATGTAAGACGTTAGATTATATATACTGGTAAAATTAGTGGATGTGGTGGTCATCGTATAGAATGGGGCAGCTGTAGGGGTCCCTGCCCTAATCTCCCACAATACGCTGGTTGTACCATTAAGAGAATCGCTGTAATACAAAACTGCCATAGTATCATTCTTAACCTGCACCTTTCCGTGGGTATATGTAACCCCAGAATAGAATGTCGTTGGTTTCAACTCCCTTGTGCTGATGTCATACAGCCTCAACACACGATCCCCGCTGGAATCAGCAATAAAGTTGCCCAAGGTTTTTGTAGCCAGATTGGTGCTGTGGACCTCGAACATATACTCATCATATTGGATGAGGAACGCAAGAACCTTATCTTCAATATCTGCATAATCTGCAGTTATTTGCACCAACTCGGTCCCAATCAACTTGTATACCCAGACTGATGTGGTCTGGTACCTATCAAATAAATCATCTATAACAAATGAGGATTCCACTGATTGGGTAGTTGTCAAGTCTATTAGATAGATATCCACATTCATTAAGGCATCTGGCTGCAGAATGAATGTCCTATAATAGGTCACTGCAGGGTATTCAATAACAAACCTAAATCTTTGGTAGTCGCAAGTGATTGGAAGCGAAGGTGTGGTTGAGTTTATTACTGTAACAATAGTCTCATTTGGGCAGAATAACTGGAAGGTCACTCGGTCAGTGGCCAATAAGTTGAATGCTGCATATGTTCTTTCATCCAATAGGAAAAAGTTTGTTGTGATCGACACGAGTGTTACAATAGTCCTGTTATCAAGATAACTTATTGTGGCATTTCCAGATGTAGTAATCATGCCTGGGGCTTCCAATATGTATGAATAGTTTCCTGCATTGATGAAAGTTGTTGTTGTATTGGTGTTATTGTCCCCATACCATTTAGTTGTTATATTTGATGTTAAGTCAATAAGAGTTACATTCAGTGACTTGAACCATTCTCCTGTCTTAACGCTTTGTGCAGCAAATCTTATTATCGCTTGGTATGATGTGAAGTTATCATATTGCAGGCTTTGTGAAACTGAATATGTTGGCTTAGACTGGTTAAAGTATCTTCCAAGAGTCTCATAATAGCTAATGGAGTATGTCCCGTTAGATATATTTTTCCACATCAAGCTTACGGGCGTACCTGATAATAAGGTGGAGTTTAATGCAGGGAAAGCGTTTAATGCAGTGATTACAGCATACCAGTTTCCAAATGATGCATTGCTATAATTATTTGTTCCTGTCATGTTCACTGCGCTTCCAATGTAGAACTCATAGGTTATGTTCTCTACATTGGTCCCACCAATTGACTCAAAAGTGATGGTATTTATATCCTCTTTAGATGTTATCTCAACTATATAGGAATAGGGGTCATTCTCAATAATTGTGTACCCATTTATTCCCTTATCTATCATGTTCTTCTCGTTGAAATCAACCCATGTTCCTGTGTGGGTATCTGGGTTCCAGACAACAAAGTGCCCATAATACTTCTTGACCTTATTTCCCTTGGAATCAAAAACATATCCTGTTCTGGGGTAGATCCTAGATCCTTTCATTGATTCTATTAGGAACTGCCTTTCTGTTGATTTATCTGCAAAATCAAAAGTAAAACCATAGCGATCAATTCTTTTTTCTGTGGTGACTTCATTGACAAATTTTGGTACCTCAATTATCTTCCCGCCAAGCTCCCCTTGTTTCTCCCCTGCCTTTATTGTTGCAGCAGTCTCTGTGCTAATGGCGGTAATCCTAACCTGATCTTCATTATCAGTTGTGAACTCAATGCCGTTGTCGATCTTCTCTTCTGTGTAGGTGCCAATGGTGTTAGACGTATGATCATCGCTTCCAGAGATAATCACATAACATTTCTGCGGGGGCAGATTGCTAATGTTCACCGTGCTATTCATCACATAATAGCTTGTGTTGATGTCCAGAATCTCACTATAAGATATGCCTCCGCTTAAGACGCATGATACATTTGCAGACAATTGGAATAAGTTAAAATCATAGGCGTATACACTCAATGAGACATTATATAGTGCATTGCTGATAACCGAGAGGTTGTTTGAATTAAAGCTGTTGGTGTAAGCCAAGCCCATTGCAGGGAAAGTGGTATCCCTAACCTTGAATGTTGTAACTGTGCTGGTATTGGAATTGCTTGCGCTGTCATTGCAGACTATGCGCCAAGCAATGACTGAAGATGCTGCAAGGCTGTAGTTCTGTATCTGGTATTGGAACACAACATAGGCTGTCTTTGCGTGTATATGTTTTGTCTCTTTGTTGGTGTATGTCCCAGTATCATTCATCTGCAGGACACAATCATCTATTGATGTTAAATCTTCTGCGACAGTTGTATTCAATGTGATTGTGTCTCCAATCTCAGGAAAATATGTGTCTGCATCGGTTGAGGATGCTGTGAAATATGGCGGCAGGATGTGTGCGGTGTAATTATATGATGGGCTTGAGATTGGAGTTCCATCACCAGTAGCTGTGCAGCTTACGCTCCAGAGATAATATCCGTCTACCGCTGGAAATCCTCCGCTAGTTGCCCACTCTAAGGTTCCATTTGCAACAACCTTGTCTGTAAGGTTCACCTGCGTAATGGTTGTGTGGGGACCACCCGTAAAGTTAAAAGTTGTTGAATAATCTGTTGAGTCTCCAGCATATGTGCATGTGGAATTTGGACATTCTGTTGCGGTTCCTGCAGCGCAGGTTAATGCTGCATATTTTCCTGAATCTGCATTACAAGCGCATATATCAATATTATCCTTTCTATATACAATTGGGTAGCAGGTTCCTAATGTTGCGTTTGTCCCGGTAAATGTTTGTCCTTCTGGAGCTCTACAAGTAGTTACTGATCTTCTTCCAACATACATCCTATTACCAGGGGAATTTAACTTGTTAGGAACTCCACAAGCTGCGCCTGCTGAGTAGAATACTGTGTTTATATCGAAGCTTGTTGACTCACCATAACAATTGCTGCTAGTTGTATATGTTGCCATTGCATAATCTGCACCACATGCAGAGTAGGTAGGTGGTGATGTTCCACCAGTTGAGCATTGGTCAAATACTGGGGGGTAATAGGACTCCCCATGGTCATATTTTCCATTGTTGTTGGTTAAATTCATCGACATATACCCTACCCTCTTCCAATGGATCCTTACCTTATACAAACTATTTGTGACAAGATCAGATGAGTTAAATGTAGCAGTCGAGAGAGTGCTTCCAGAGCCATAGTTTCCGGAAGTATAAATTCTGCAAGTTGTTGGCACTACAACATTAGTTGAGTCTACAAGGCATACCTGAAGGTCATAAGTTGATGTTGCACTAAGATTAACATCACCATAGCACCCATCATCCATCTTCATTGATAACAACGCATAGTTAAAAGATATGCCGACTGCATTGCTATAGTTAACACCACTTTGCAAAGTATAGGTCCCAACTACTGTCCCATTAAGGTTTATATTGCAGGATATCCCTTCATCAAAGTCAACAACATCCCAGGATGCCTGGAGATACTGGTTGCTTTCGGTCCCATTTGGCGGGCTATAAACAGTTAGGTTCTCTAGTGGATGCACCGATCTTATTGTGCTATTCAACCCTGTGGACCAAAGTGGAGTTGTTGCAACTGCCTGGCATCGGTAAAAAGAATAATTTTCAAGGTTTCCAGTAAAGCTTCCGGTACCATTTGTGGTGGTATACACCTGGTTGGAAGTTGCTAATTGATATACATAATCATAAGTCTGGACACGGAACCATGTTATATTGTTAGTGCTGTTAAACCAGCTTATTGATACATTGAATGGTGTTGGTTCTGTGACATTAAATGTGCAGTGGAGATAATCATTCCATTTGGGATAAGTTGGTGCTAGGCTGACAGAGTTTACTGTTGGGGCGACCATATCTAAAATAATTGTCCTATTTTCGGTTTTAACCCCATATGAATTAGTTGTAGAACTGCAATTGATGTTCCATAGATAGATGCCATCAGTATATAATACTGGACTGCCAAGACTTATATTAGCACCAGAAACTGGGTTCCCAGACTGATTTTTTATTCCATTTACATTTAGATCGCAAGTCAAACCTTCATCTTTGTCTATAACTGTAAAATAGTCGTATAGGGGCTCTATTGTCACTAAAAAATCCTCTGGCTGCCATATTGTCAAGTTTTCAAGGGGATATATATTGACTTGGGTGGTATTAGTCTTATTTGTCATATTCCCCGTGTTAAGTGTTACCTGGCATATCCAATTGGTGTAGTTTGCAAAAGACAATACGCTTCCTGTACCTGATCCGGTGGTGTACCATTGATTAGATGTTATTCCAACATAAGTATAATCATATGCGCTTACATTTGTCCATACACCATTATCATTTGCCTTGTCCCATGTGATTGATACATTGGTTTGAACCCCTGATGGAACAGTAATGTTAAAGCTGCAGTTGATAAAATCCTTTTCAGGATATGTTGGGACGATTGCAACCTGATTGAATATTGGACCCTGGATTATTACAGCGGATGAATTTGTCTTTCCTGTTGCAGTGGAACCCTGGCAGATCCATAAGTCCCCAACTCCTAGTGGCGCAACAACGCTTCCATTGCCTGCAACAGTTGTCAAATTGCTTGTGGAGTTAGAGGATACACTATAGGCGGCAACTGGGAGATAGACAGATGCTCCTGTAAACTTTCTGAACCATGTCACTGAGATAGTTGTTACATCCGATGTTATAACGGAGCATGTTAGGTTGCTTTTTTCATTAGACGATGTTGGAGAGATTGTAACAGAACTTATTGTTACCGGATCAACATTAAAAGTATAATTTGAAGCACCCCAAGTTGTCTGTGCAGATGTGTCGTTGCACCATACATTCCATATATATCTTGCAACGCCCAAAGTTAGGTAGGCAAAACTATTTGTCCCATTCTTGACGGTGGTGTTGGTTATGTTTCCTGCCCAAGTCCCAGAGAAGTTGCCCCACAATTGACATGCAGCCACATTGGAAGCAGTTAGGTTGAATACAAACTCATTGCTTGTTATAGATGTATTATAATTATTTGTGGGTGTTGTAAGGGTGACGGTTGGTGCTGGAGCAGCTGGAGCAGCAGTCGAACCATCAATTATAGAGATAACTCCGTGTAGTCTATTAGCAGATGTCCAACCACTGCAAAGATTTTGGTTATCAACAGAATCAACTTCATCATTACAATAGTATTCATGCCCATTGATAACATCTTTATACTGCGCAGTATTCGTTGGTGTACCATTGACCATAAAAGTAACATAATAAGTATAAGACTTGTCAAAATCAAAGGTTATTGCGTCGCTAGTAAACTCCCCTACAGTCTTAGCTCCACTATGCCTCTTACCACCATTAAAAGTAACCTGGGTCTGGGTACTGGTAATACAACTGCCATTAATAGTTGTTTGTGCCCTGCAAATACTTACTTTCTTAAAGGATGTTCCTGGAGAACCCATTCCCTTGAACATAACTTTGATAGTGGACAAAGATTGATTAATATAAGTCAAGCCTATCTCTTCTTTTACTGGTCTTAACTCATTCAGGTCTGCATAAGTATACTCTCCAGCCCCCATCTGAGTAGTTACATTCCAGACATAATTTAATGCTGATACATTTGGGATAGCAACTATTAATACAAATAATATGAAAAATATTTTTTTCACAGTACTATCCTCCGGGTTGAGTTAGGTGGTTGCATTGGCATAACTCCACCTACTGCTGGCGTGTCTTATTATATTTTCCTCTTGTAAATGCAACACACCGTTTGCTGCTGTTGCTATATACAGTTCCTACAGGACAAACATTTTCGGATGTCGAAACTGGCGCAGCATATGTTCTTGGAGGAGCTTGCATTGTGGGGGTTGGTATTGATGAAGGCATTGTTGGCATTGAGGATGTCATCCCGCCAAGTCCTAGTGCTTCAGAAACTTTTGCTTCTGCAGGAGTCATTGATCCCCTGGACATCTGTGCCATTCCCATGCCACTCGAAGGGATTGCGGAAGTCATCATGATTCCCCCGCCAGCCTGTCCTAAGTTGGCGGATTGCATTGCGCCCATTCCGGAGAGGCCGAAGTTAAACCCGCCTCCACTTGTGGGGCCTCCCCATCTTGCTTGGGCTGCTCCTATTTGCCCTTGAGATTTTGCTTGTGCAGCACCAATTGATTGCTGAGCTGCTACTTTTGCAAGTTCCACTCTATTTTCTTGCTGTAACCTAGCAATTTGTAATTGTTTGTATATGTCTACATTTCTGCCTTTTTCATCAACTCCATACGCACCCATCTCTCTTTGTTGCCTTTCCCAAGGAGTCATAAACTTTTCTCTTATAGCATTAACTGCTCTATTTTGTGCATAGTCTCCAACATTTTTATATTTTCCAGAAACATAACCACCAACCGCTTGGGCTTGGCCTCCAATATACTTTCCAACATCTCCTGCTTTAGTCTTAATAGCATTACCTGCATCCTTAACCAAGTTGATATTATACTTAGCTCTAGCAGATCTCAATATAGCTTCCTGCTCTGATTTAGGAAAAGATCTTGTGTTATATTGTTGCAAAGTATTTATGTCATAAGTAGTTGGTTCATTAGATTCTTCTGGTACTGTTTCATATGTCTCAACACTTTCATGAAATGTGGGTTGGGGTGTTGAATCTGCATTGTATTCCTCAAAGGGTTGTGTAGTATCTTCATCATTACTTTCAGCATCCTGCACACTAATCTCCTCCCCCTGCAGATACTCTTCCGGACCCTGCCTCTTGCGGTTCAGGGGCTGGCAATCTAGCATGTTGATCACACCATCCCGGTCAGTATCTCCCATGAGGCCGATGCCTAGATAATTCTTTATCTGAATAGATGGATCTTTAGTCTTTGCCCTTTTTTCCATCCCGAAGAGTGTTGCCTTGAATGCACCGCCAGCTAGGTTAGGGCCCTTGCCCATGGAAACTCCCATTATATCGGATGCCGACATAGTATCCTTGTTTCGGGTTCCGCCAAGAAAGCCCTTGGCTTTCCCACCCATAGAGCCCATACCGCCCATGCCCAGGCTTGGCACCATTGAGTTATTGGATTTAGACCCCATGTTGAGCATTGAAGCCTTCTTTTCAGCACCCCACCCCTTGACTTTTGGCAAGCCGTATTCTTTTGGCATTGTAGGCATTTTCATTTTAGTCAAACCTCCACCCCTCTTTTCTATAGAGCTAACGCCTGAAGAACCCTTCTTCAGGACAGCTATCTCCTTAAAGTTCAGTTTAGGAATCTCAAAAGTTGCAATCTTTTGTCCTGCTGGATACATTGGTCCTTTGTTATCGTCCATCTTTTTCACCTTTTTTAACTCATACCTGATTCTCCTTCTTTCCTTATGGCAGCAATTATCATATATAATACTACAATAAAGAATAGGATGAACGGCAGATCGTCAAAATAGGACATGTACTGGTCAATCCCGGCATTTACTTCGGCCTGGGTTGCCGGATCTATTTTGGTAGGCATCGTGCTCCCATTGACCATATTCTTGATTATAGGGACAAGGTTAGCCTTGAACACTTGCGAGAATACAATATATAGGACTCCGATTCCGAAGAGCATGACAAGACCAAAGACCCAACTGAAACCTGTACTATATCCTTTCTTAGTGGTAACAAACATATCCCTAAAGGTTCCTCTCCTCTTCTTTAAGGGAATCCTGAGTTCTTTGACCATTTAAATCATCCTCGCAATATTTTTAGGCATACTAGGCATCTTGGGCATTGAAGGCATACCCTTGGCCTTGCCAAGACCAGTCATCATGCCTGCTCCACCCATTGTACCAACCATTGATACCCCCCTGTTGCCTGGGTTGCCAGCTGCCCATTCTCCTGCAATATCCCGGATCATGTTGGTGACTGACCATTGTTTGGTGTATCTACGGCCACCAAATCCTGGGTACCCGCTAGGTATACCTGCAGCTCCTCCTAACATAAAAAAAGATGGACCACTTAAAGGCATCTTTATTGATAGACCTAATTCTGTTATCGCAGATGGATATGTAAAATAGTTAGAAATATCATTTGTGGTAACTGCTCCAACATCGGTGATATCCCCTGCAAAATAATTACTTGTGCTCATAATTGTAGAACCTGCCTCTGATTTTCCCCAGTCAGTAATATCCTTTATGGGAGATTCAAATTTGGTATTGATAATATCTTCTGCATCAGATTTACTTCCACCCAAAATATCTCCCATAGGTATTGTTGGTGCAAGTGGTTCAATCATTGGTCCTGTATTAGATGTTGTACCTATAATTGAAAGGGGGATATCCATCCAACCAGCTGGTACATGTGGTCCACCTATACTAAGTCCTTCACTCATCATACCGGGAGGGGCATTCCGTGGTACTACTCTATTTTTTGGTAATGAGATTTCTATAGGCTTAGGGGGTGTAGTCTCAATCACATTTGAACTTGGTTGTTCAGTCCATGGACTTCTTGACATACCCTTATCAGACCTGGTTAAAACATCTTCTCCTAGATCAAGAAATGATTCTCCTAGATAGGATGGTTCAACATACCCAGTTATAGATTCCATCCCAGTTCTAGTAGTGGATTTTATTTTACTATTTCCCTTAACCCTATTTTTTATACCCCACTTAATTTTATTTGCATAATTAGAAACCGTCCTTCCTGCACCTTGCGCTTTTTCCTTTGTAATTTCCATTGCATTCTTTAAAGATTTAGCTAAATCAAAACGCCTAACCATAACAATATTATTTCTTGTAAATTCTCCTTGTCTTACAACTTCTGCCGTCTTATCTCCACTAGGCAACTCGCTAATTTCAAATCTTGGAACATCACTTGTGGGAATAGGTTCTGAACTAATAGCCTGAGAAGTAGTTATTTTGGTACCATCAGGTAATTGTGTTATCCTAGTCTTTGTCATTTTAGATGTGGCACCAAGATCTTGTCCATAATTTTTATCTGTAAGAATATTTCTTCCTTCATCTGATCTTGTTATAATATTTTTAGATAGATCAATTCTTTCAGCGGATACAGCTCCCTCTATTGTTGGATTCACAAAACTTTTACCAACAACATCAACGGAAGAAACTTGTTTTGTTGCTACTTCTGGTTTCCAATAAAATTGAAAAGGACCAAGTTTGGTTCCAACTTTTTCAGAGTATGCTAAGTTAGGATCTACTACAAACTTATCTGGGGTAACTCTTCCACCTTCAGCTACTTGGGCTACGCCAGTATTACCAGTAATTATACCCTCCTTTTTTCCAATAATTCTACCAGAAGCATCCATTAATTTTACTATATATGAACCTTCCCCTGTACCACTACTTGGGAATCTACTTAATTTAACAACCCTAATAGTCTGAGGATTCTTTGCCTTATTCATATAAGTATATGTTTCTGTTAAATAGTCCATATTCCCTTTTGTATAACTAAATCTATTAGGATTGGACATAGTACCTTCAGCAACATTTATATCATTAGATTTTGATATTGCCCCTTTAGCCAATGCCATTGATCCTATAATCAAAATATCATTAGCCAATCCTTGAGAGGTTGTTGGGTTAAACATTGCTTTAACGGATTCTCCTAATTCTTTACCACTTGGCAATGCAGTTCCTAATCCTTCTGTACCATAAACTGCAACTCTACCCCCTACAAGATATGATTTGTATAAACCCAAAGCTGCTCTTTCAGCTACTGAAGGAATTTGATTAGGGACAATTGTTGCAATATTCCTAACTACTCCACGTACTGACCATTTTGGGTCACTTAATCCTTCATTCAATCCAGGAACTGCTCTCAAAGCTTCTCCTACTCTCTTAGATCTTTCTTCAGCTCCAGCTTGCCATCTATTAGCAAATTCTACTTGTCCTTCATATTTTTCTCTTTGTGCTTCCTCTGTAGGATTTCTTATTGTAGAAGGATAATTTTGCCGATTAATTCCCAATTCTCCAGCTAATTCTTCTTGTTTAGAGGGATATGATGTTGATATAGCTACTGGTGTAATCAGGTTAGGTATCTCAATATTGGATTGCCTAGTCATATTGGATTGCCTAGTCATTGTAGATTGTACATTATTAACTGGTAGGGGTGGAGCAACCATTTCAGTTGTAGAAATTGGCCTATAGGAATAAGGTGGTTTAGGTAATTCAGATAAATTAAGTCTTTGTGGTTGAGATGTAAACATAACACTCCTAGGCCCCCCAGATATAATCTCCTGCCCGGTCTGCACAAATGATGGAACCTCAACCCTGCTTTGGGTTTCTCCAGAACTATAAAGAGGAGTACTCTGTTCGGTTGTCCTTACTACACTGGTCTGTTCAGGAGGAGCTTCGCCCCCAGTTTGTTGTCTTTCTCGCCATTGAGCAGCCCTGGTCTGGAAACCAAGCATAGGACCTTTACCAGTACTAACAACGGTTGTAGCCATAGAAACCACCTCTTTGAGAATAAAGAATTATGCCCATGAAAGCATATAAACTAATGTCCTTTATATATATATTTACAGAAATTGATCAGTATATCTTGGATAGGATATTTGAAGGGCTTAACATCCCTCCAGTCTTTTTTGGACGCTGCACAGAAAGCACTTGAGATATCCCACTCTGCCCGCTTGACTTGGGTCTGGATACCTGCATAACCTTCTGCACAGGATTCCTATTGGCCTGCACCATCCTGACACCATACAATTCCGGATAGCCTCCAGGCAATGGTGCAGATATTTTGGCACTTAACATCCTAGAAGTTGACGGGAACTCATTTTCCACCTGAACCTCCCTCTCAACCTCACCTTTCTTATTAATTAGTTTAACAGTAGAATAAGTTGGTTTAGTGCTGAATTTATATTCTTCCAATCCAGTAAGTTCTCCCCTGTCATATGTCTTTTCTGATGCAAGTTCTGTCCTGCCAATTCTTTCCCTTAACACATTCTTATAATCTTGGGACTTCACAATCCTGCCATACTTATCATATTGGGTAACCTGAGAAGGATAAACATATCTTTGGGTGTTGAGGTCGCCAACATTTGATGTGCCAACACCATATCTATACTCCATAAAAGTATCATCTGGGTAAACTATGATCTCATGCGGAGAATAAGATGTATAGTCATAATTCTCACCATGCTTCTCAATCCAGTCCCGAACAGGCTTCTTGCTGATGCGCTTCTTGCCAGATGAATCTGAGCTGATAGTATAATCTGGATTGGACATATATTGCATGTAAGAAGGTGGTGCAGGCTCCC
>Ga0315294_10007325_pt1 | contig 12105 bp, 5 predicted proteins | sample YL17G13_40_MG_FD_203626 | JGI IMG/M metagenome (GOLD analysis project Ga0315294, IMG submission 203626) | Sediment microbial communities from Yellowstone Lake, YNP, Wyoming, USA - YL17G13_40 | ecosystem: Environmental > Aquatic > Freshwater > Lake > Sediment | place: USA: Wyoming | collected...
CCTCCTTAATCCTTAATCCTTCCGCCTTCATCCTTCATCCTTCCGCCTTCATCCTTCATCCTTCCGCCTTCATCCTTCATCCTTCCGCCTTCATCCTTCATCCTTCCGCCTTCATCCTTCATCCTTCCGCTTCCATCCTCCTCAAGGGCTTTGTCCATGATCTTGAAGAGTTCGAACGCCTTGCTGAGGGAAGTGTCGAGTTTGAAGTGCAGTTCGGGCAGGCGCTTGATCACGATTCGAGACGCCAACAAGCGCTTGATGTAACCTTTCCCCGCCTCGAGCGCGGCCATGGTCTCGGCGCCGGATTCGGGATCGTCGTTCAGAACGCTCACGTGCACCACGGCCTCGCGAAGATCCTTGCTGATCTTGACGTGGGTGGGCGTGACCATCTCGATGCGCGGGTCCCGCATCTCGTAGGCCAGTATCCTGGCGAGTTCGTGCTGGATTTCCTGTTCCACTCGCTTGAGGCGGGAGTGCAGCATGGCATTGCTTTCCATCTACAGTATTTCAATCTGCGCGTCGAGGAGTTCGATGCCGTTGCGGCTGCTGACGTGGCGTCTGGCCTCGCGCAACGTGTTCTCCACGAGGTTTTTGTCGTTGGAGACGGTGGCCACGGCCAGGATGGCGCTGCGCCAGATGTCCTGGTCTCCCACCTCCGCAACCGCCAGGTTCCACTGTTTCCGAAGGAAGTGGATGCAGGGCTTGAGCGCGCTGCGCTTCTCCTTGAGGGAGTTGCACAACGGGATTCGCAACTCCAGGTGCATCACGCCGAGGATGGTGGTGGGGAGATCGCGCATACAATCAGGCTTGAGACTTGAGGCTTGAGACTTGAGGACTCCAAACTCCTGACTCCAGCCTCAAGTCTCAAGTCTCAAGCCTCAAGTCTCAAGCCTCACTAAAGGGTTTGATCCACTTCCTCAAAGCCGTAGGTTTCGATGACGTCGCCTTCCTTGATGTCCTGGTAGTCGCGAATGGTGATCCCGCACTCGTAGCCGCTCTGCACCGAAGACACGTCGTCCTTGATGCGCCGCAACGAGGACAGTTCGCCTTCGTGGACAACCGCGCCGTCCCGCACCAGCCGCATCTTGTCGCCGCGCGAGACGGCGCCGTGAGTGACGTAACAGCCGGCGATGTTGCCCATCCGGGAGACGCGGAAGACCTGGCGGATTTCGGCGGAGCCGCGAGCCACTTCGCGGAATTTCTTGTCCAGCATGCCGAGCATGGCCGCGTGGAGCTCCTCCAGCAGGTTGTAGATGATGCGGTAGGTCTTGACCTCGATGCCTTCGGTGCGGGCGAGATCGGCGGCCCCGGCGTCCGGCCGCACGTTGAAACCGATGATGATCGCGTCCGAGGCCATGGCCAGCTGCACGTCCGATTCGGTCACGGCGCCCACTCCGCCGTGCAGAATGTTGATGGTGACCTTGCCGGTGCTGAGGCGGTTCATGGACTGGGAGACGGCCTCGACGGAGCCCTGAACGTCCGCCTTGAGAATCAGGTTGAGGACCTTGGGCTTGTCGTCCTGGTTGAGATAGTCGGCCAGGCCTTCGAGGGTGACGTGCGGGCGCAGGGCGGCGTTCTGGACCTGACGGCGGCGGCGGACCTCGCGGACTTGCGCGATCTGGCGCGCCTGGCGTTCGCTTTCCACCACCAGGAATTTCTCGCCCACCTGGGGGCATCCGTCCAGCCCCAGGATTTCCACGGGGTGCGCGGGCGGGGCGTCTTGGACGAGATTGCCTCTGTCGTTCCGCATCTGGCGCACTCGCCCACTCACGTCCCCGCACACGAACGGATTGCCTGCCTTCAAAGTACCCTGCTGGATCAGAACCGTCGCGTTGATGCCGCGCTGCGGGTCAATCTTGGACTCGATCACCACGCCTTGGGCGGGGATGCCCGGGTTGGCCTTGAGTTCCATGATCTCGGCCTGCAGAAGGATCATCTCGAGCAGATTGTCAATCCCGATGACCTTCTTGGCGGAAATCTCGCAGATGATCGTATCGCCGCCCAGTTCCTCGCCGAGCAGGCTGTACTGCATCAGTTCCGTGCGGACCTTGTGGATGTTGGCCCCGGGCAGGTCAATCTTGTTGATCGCGACGAGAATGGGGACCTTGGCCGCGCGGGCGTGGTTGATCGCCTCCACCGTTTGCGGCATCAGTCCGTCATCCGCCGCCACGGTCAGGACCACGATGTCCGTGACGCCGGCGCCGCGGGCGCGCATGGCCGTGAAAGCCTCGTGTCCGGGGGTGTCCAGAAACACGATCTCTCCACGCTCCGTCTCGACGTGATAAGCGCCGATATGCTGGGTGATCCCGCCGAACTCCCCCTCGGCCACGTTTGTCTTGCGGATCGCGTCGAGCAGGGTTGTCTTGCCGTGGTCCACGTGGCCCATGATGGTGACGACGGGAGGCCGGGGTTTGAGGTGGGCGGGGTCCGCGTCCGCGGGGAGGAGGGCCTTGATATCGTACTCGTCCCCTTCCGGGATAACCTCGACTCTCACCTCGAAGGCGGCGGCCAGAAGCTCGCACATCTCGGAGGAAATCAGTTTGTTGACCGTGAGCATTTCTCCCATTTCAAAAGCCTTCGAGATGATCTCGGCAGGCGTGACGTTCATTTTTTCCGCGAACTCGCCGACGGTGAGATCGCCATAGATCTTGACAACCTTGGGGATGGGGGCCAGCGTGGGCCGCAGGGAGCGCTTGAGAGGCGGAAGCTTCTCGCGGCCCGTGAGAACGGTGGCGCGCGGGCGGATGACGCGCTTGCCCGTATCAACGTCAATGACCGTCTCTTCGAGGTTTTCGAGATTGATGAAACGCCCCGGACGGATGCGTTTCTCGCCGCCTGAAGTCCCCTTGGTGCGCAGCCCTTTCTTCCGGGCCGCTTTCTCCTCCTCGGTCTCCGTGCGCTTGCCGCCTCCCGGCCGCCGGGTGGGCCGGAGTTTCATCACCTCGATCGAAGGCGGAATCGTGAGATCCGGGATTTTCTTGCGGGGACCGTGAGACGGGGCCGGGGTTCTCTTGGGAAGGGAAGGCAGCTGCTCCAATTCCACGGTCCGGCGCCGCATGTCCGGTCTGGACGGGCGAGGCCGCTGCTCGGCAGGGGCGGGCGCGGCGGGCTTTTCCCGGGCTTCGGGTTTGCGCTCCGCCGGCACCGGCGTCGCCGTGCCGACCGGGACTCCCATGGCTGGCGGCACCGAAGGCGGCTGCACGTGGGGCTTTTCCGCCCCCAAGTCCACCCTTTGAGGTTTGGGAGGGGCGAGAGCGGTTTTGTCCGGTGCGGCCGGCTTCTCTTCCACTTCGGCCTGTTGCTGCCGTTGGACTTGGTCGCGCTTTCTGGCCTTTGCGCGGGCGATGGCCTCCAGGGCAATGGCACGCGCGTCGATCCTTGGAGGCGCTTCCTTGGGAGGCTCGGGCACCATCTTGGCCTTCGGGGGTTTGCGGGGCGCGGCTACCTTCTGGATCTTCTTATCCGCCTCTTCCTTTGCCGGAGCGGCCGGGGCCTTCTTCTTCTCTTCCTGTTCGAAGACAAGGCGGACGGCTTTGTCGTCTATAGACGACGAGTGGCTCTTCACCTCCACTCCCAAGTCGTGGAGGCGGTCAAGAAGTTCCTTGTTGCTGACGCCCAGTTGCTTCGCTAGCTCATAAACCCGCATGTAGTGGTCCTCGGTCCCTTCTCCTTCGGCCTGCCCGCGCTCGTTGAAAACCCAGTGTTCCGCCTCTGGCAATCCGCGCCGGTTTTTCATTAAATCGCTTCAGGGCTGGAAATGTCAAGCAGGGAATCTCCCGCCTCTACCCCGCGCTACGCATGCGCCGCGTCCGACGCGAAGGAAAAAAGGCGTGGGCCGGATCCTTCCTCCGGCGGACTCCCTCAGCTTTCCTGACCTTCATCCGGTTTGCCGGCGGCATCCTCCTGGCTGGTTTGTTCAGGTTGCTCCTGTTCAGCCGCATCCTTGCTCTGAGCCTCTGCTTCCGGTTGCTCCTGTTCAGCCGCATCCTTGCTCTGAGCCTCTGCTTCCGGTTGCTCCTGTCCAGCCGCTTCAGGGCTCTGCGCCCCTGCTTCCGGTTGCTCCTGTCCAGCCGCTTCAGGGCTCTGCGCCCCTGCTTCCGGTTGCCCCTGTCCAGCCGCTTCAGGGCTCTGCGCCCCTGCTTCCGGTTGCCCCTGTCCAGCCGCTTCAGGGCTCTGCGCCCCTGCTTCCGGTTGCTCGCCTTGCGCGGCGGCGTTACCTTCCGCCATCGCTTCCTCGAACTCGGAGGGGATGAAGAATCCGGGCGCCAGGCCGCGGCGCTTGCGCTCGCTTTGGATCTCGTCCAGAGCTTCCATGTATTCGCGTGCGCCGTGGACCAGATGCTCGGCCAGCTCGATCTCGTCGTTCGTGAAAGCCAGCAGGTCGGCCGGATTGGAGCGGGCGATTTTGTTGACCGTGTTCACGTTGGAGCGAAGAAGCGCTTCACGGGCCAGGTTGGAAAGACCCGTGATCTGAAGCAGGAAATCCTCGAGGTAGCGCACCTGGATTTCCTCGAAGCTGAGGCCGTCTTCCTCTTCGGACCGGATGTCGAGCCGCCAGCCGGTGAGACGGGCGGCCAGTTTCGAGTTTTGCCCCTTGCGTCCGATTGCGATCGCGAGGCTGCCGCGCGCCACGATCACCTCGGCCCGCTTCTCCTTGTCGTTCAGATGGATGCTCAGGATCTTGGCCGGGTTGAGGGCCGAGGTGACGAAGCGGGTCGGATCCACGCTGTACGGGACAATATCAATCTTCTCGTTGTCGAGTTCGCGGACCACCATCTGCACCCTCGAACCCTTCATACCCACGCAGGCGCCCACGGGGTCCACGTCCGCGCTCGAGCTGGTGACGGCGATCTTGGTGCGCACTCCCGCCTCCCGCGCCACCCCGATGATCTTCACCGTGCCGTCGGCGATCTCGGGCACTTCCTGCTCGAAGAGCTTGACGACCAGGTTCGGGCTCTTGCGCGACAGGACGATCATCGGGCCCTTGGGGGTCTCGCGAACGTCCTGGATCAGGACTTTGAGCCGGTCGTTGTGCTTGAAATGCACCCCCATGGGCTGCTCATAGACCGGCATTATGCCTTCGGCGCGCCCGATATTCATGATCACGTCGCGGCGCTCGAAGCGCTGAACCGTGCCCGTGAGGACGTGCCCAACGCGGTGCGAGAACTCCTCGTAGGTCCGCTTGCGCTCGGCGTCGCGGATCCGCTGCATCACAATCTGGCGGGCCGACTGGGCGGCGATGCGACCGAACGCCGAAGGCGAGATCGGAATCTCCACCACGTCGCCGTATTCGAGTTTCTTGTCTTTGAGTTCCTTGCGGGCGTCGCGCCGGGTGACCTCCAGGCGCTCGTTCTCCACGGTCTCCACAACCGTTTTCCTGACCAGGAGGTTGAGTTCCCCGGTCTCCATGTTCAGCTCCGCGCGGGCGTCAACGAAATGAGAAAGGTTCTTCTTGGATGCCGCGATCAGGGCGTATTCGATCGCCTCCTTTATGATCGCCACGTCCAGGTCTTTTTCCTTGGCCACCGCGTTCACGTAAGCCTTGAGATTAGTGAAATCCATGATGTTTGTCCTTATCCGGTTTCTCCTGCCGAATGCAAAATAAAAAGTGGGCGAACGCCCACTTGTTAGTCAAGGTATCAGACCGCCACAAACCACGCAAGCTTTATTTTGGCCCATTATTTCAGCCCTAGCCAAAACCAAACGATACGATCAGAAAAGGCCCCCATCCGTGATGGCAAACGGATGGGGGCGTCGGCTTCAATCTGAAGAATGGCGGCAATAGCCGCTTTTGTCATTCATAGAGCGGCCAATCCTTGACTGTGGCGGGCTCCGAGGACGCGAAGACCGCGGTCAGGGTCATATCCTCGGTGACGTTCCTGACGGTCAGCGGGTTGTCGGTCGAGTAGTCCGCGCCGCCCTTTGTCCACCTAACGAAACGGTAGCCCTCGGGCGCGTTGGCCGTCACAGGCGAGCAGTCATCGCCGTGCGCCACCGTTTGCGATGTCGCGCCGTCCAGCGTGGCCCCCGGCTTGCCGTCGGTCTGGAACGACACCGTGTAGGTGTTGATGGCGAAGGTGGCCGTCACGGTGAGGTCGCCCGTCACGTTCGTGTCCGTGCGGGCAGCGGTCAGGACGCCGTCGCTCCACTGGACGAAGTGGTAGCCGGTTTCGGGAACGGCGACGACCGTGCTGCCGGCGCCGTCGTGATTCACTGTCTGCGGAGTCTCGCCGCTGATCGAGCCGCTGGCTCCGGCGTTGTAGGTCAGCATGTATTGGTTGATCGCGAAATTCGCCGTCACGGTGATGTCCCCGGTCACGTTCGAGTCGGTCCTGGGGTTCTCCATGCTGCCGTCGCTCCATCCAGCGAAATGATAGCCCGTTGCAGGAACCGCGTTCACCGCGCTGCCGCTGCCGCCGTAGCTGACCGTCTGCGGGGTATCGCCCGTGATCGAGCCGTTGGCGCCGGCGTCGTAGGTCAGCGTGAGGCTGTTGATGGCGAAGGTCGCCATCACGCTGTGGTCGGCGGTCACATTGACGTCGGTTCTGGGGTTTTCAACGCTGCCGTCGCTCCAGTTCACGAAGTGATAGCCGAGGTCCGCGACCGCCGTCACTGGGCTGCCGTCCGCGCCGCGCGTGACTGTCTGGGGAGTATCGCCCGTGATTGAGCCGTTCGGCCCGGCCGTGTAACTCAGGGTGTAGGTGTCCACACTGTTGATTGCGAAATTCGCGGTCACGGTGAGGTCCCCGGTCACGCCCCAGTCGATCCTGAGGTTCGCTGTGCTCCCATCGCTCCAACTCACGAAATGGTAGCCGGTATCGGGGACAGCCATCACCGCGCTGCCGTTCGCGCCATGCTCGACCGTCTGCGGCGTCGTGCCGCTGATGGAGCCGTTGGGCCCGGCGTTGTAAGTCAGGGTGTATTGGTTGATAGCGAAGTTCGCCGTCACGCTGATGTCGCCGGTCACGTTCGAGTCGGTCCTGGGGTTTGCCGTGCTCCCGTCGCTCCAGTTGACAAAGTGGTAGCCGAGGGCGGGAACCGCAACCACCACGCTGCCGCTCGTGCCATAATCCACCGTCTGCGGAGTATCGCCCGTGATCGAACCGTTGGCGCCCGCGGCATAGGTCAGCGTGTATTGGTTGATCGCGAAGCTCGCCGTAACGGTAATGTCGGTGGTCACGTTCGAGTCGGTCCTCGGATTATCCGCCTTTCCGTCGCTCCACAGGACAAAATGATATCCGGTGTCGGAAACCGCCGTGACTTCTGCGCCGTTCGTTCCGTAATCAATCGTCTGGGGCGACGTGCCGGTGATCGAGCCGTTTGCCTCGGCCGTGTAAGTCAGCGTGTAGGTGTTGATGGCGAAGGTGGCCGTCACGGTGATATTCGCCGTTACGTTGGTGTCGGTGCGCGGATTGGCCGTCGAGGCGTCGCTCCACTGGACAAAGTGGTATCCCGCCGCCGGAACCGCCGTCACCTCAGCTCCGTCCGAACCGTGATCCACCGTCTGTGGCGACGGGCCGGTGATCGAGCCGTTTGCCTCGGCCGTGTAAGTCAGCGTGTAAGTGTTGATGGCGAAGGTGGCCGTCACGGTGAGGTCGCCCGTCACGTTCGTGTCCGTGCGGGCAGCGGTCAGGACGCCGTCGCTCCACTGGACGAAGTGGTAGCCGGTTTCGGGAACGGCGACGACCGTGCTGCCGGCGCCGTCGTGATTCACTGTCTGCGGAGTCTCGCCGCTGATCGAGCCGCTGGCTCCGGCGTTGTAGGTCAGCATGTATTGGTTGATCGCGAAATTCGCCGTCACGGTGATGTCCCCGGTCACGTTCGAGTCGGTCCTGGGGTTCTCCATGCTGCCGTCGCTCCATCCAGCGAAATGATAGCCCGTTGCAGGAACCGCGTTCACCGCGCTGCCGCTGCCGCCGTAGCTGACCGTCTGCGGGGTATCGCCCGTGATCGAGCCGTTGGCGCCGGCGTCGTAGGTCAGCGTGAGGCTGTTGATGGCGAAGGTCGCCATCACGCTGTGGTCGGCGGTCACATTGACGTCGGTTCTGGGGTTTTCAACGCTGCCGTCGCTCCAGTTCACGAAGTGATAGCCGAGGTCCGCGACCGCCGTCACTGGGCTGCCGTCCGCGCCGCGCGTGACTGTCTGGGGAGTATCGCCCGTGATTGAGCCGTTCGGCCCGGCCGTGTAACTCAGGGTGTAGGTGTCCACACTGTTGATTGCGAAATTCGCGGTCACGGTGAGGTCCCCGGTCACGCCCCAGTCGATCCTGAGGTTCGCTGTGCTCCCATCGCTCCAACTCACGAAATGGTAGCCGGTATCGGGGACAGCCATCACCGCGCTGCCGTTCGCGCCATGCTCGACCGTCTGCGGCGTCGTGCCGCTGATGGAGCCGTTGGGCCCGGCGTTGTAAGTCAGGGTGTATTGGTTGATAGCGAAGTTCGCCGTCACGCTGATGTCGCCGGTCACGTTCGAGTCGGTCCTGGGGTTTGCCGTGCTCCCGTCGCTCCAGTTGACAAAGTGGTAGCCGAGGGTGGGAACAGCAACCACTGCGCTGCCGTTCATCCCATAATCCACCGTCTGCGGAGTATCGCCCGTGATCGAACCGTTAGGGCCGGCGTAGTAGGTCAGGATGCGGGGCGCATAAGTTGTTTGTCCGCTGCCGCCCGTGCCCATTGCCGTTTCCTGGTTCACTCCATTGCGCGCCTTCGCGGTGAACGTGTAGTTCGTGTTTTCGGCAAGGCCGGTCACGGTTTTCGTGCCCCAGCCCGCGGCGGTCTGCCAAACCGCGCTTGCGCCAAGCAAACCGTTGGCCTGCACCCAGGAGTTCCCGCCGACCGCCGGAGAAATCCGAATGGCGTATTGCGTTCCTGCGGGATTGCCATCCCCCGCGCCGATCGCCACGTCGAGCGACGCCGCCGTCGGGTTGTTCACCGTCGGCGCGGCGGGAACCGCCGCCAGAGTCCAGGCGGTGTAGTTGGGGGTCTTGGCGCTGTCGCCATAAGTGTTGGTCGCTGCCACTTGGAAGGCGTATTCGGTGTTCGGCTGAAGGGGGCTCATGGTCCAATAGGTCGCATTCGCCGCCGTGGTGGTTTGGAGAGTGGTTGGGGCCGCGCTGCCAGGGTCTGACCAGACCTTGAATCCGGTTTCACCGGCGGATTGATCCGACCAGGTCCAGCGAATCGTCGTTGCCGTGATGGAATCAGCCCCGGGATTCGTCGGCCGGCTGGGCGTGAAGTCGAATTGGGCGTAATATCTCTGTGGTTTTCCGCCGATGGTCGTGAAACCGCCACCCACATAGACCTTTGTCTCCGAAACCGCAAGGGCATTGACGCCGGGGGCGCCAGCGCTGGGATTCCAGGCGGTCGCGTTGTTGGTGTTGAGCGTGGCATCGAGGCCGGCGACATAGTTCCGCGTCTGCCCGCCAATGAAGGTGAAGGAACCGCCGGCATAGACCGTTGAACCGGAGACCAGCAGAGCCGTAACGGCGCCGTCTGCGCTGGGATTCCAGATGGTGGCAGCGCCCGTGGCGTCGAGCGCGGCGATCCGGTTGAGTGCCTGCCCGCCGATGTTTGTGAAGTCACCCCCTGCATAGACCGTCGTTCCGGAGACGGCAAGGGCATAGACGTAGGTGTTGTTCGCATTCGGGTCCCAGGCAGTGGCAGCGCCCGTCGCGTCGAGCGCGGCGATCCGGTTGCGGGTCTGTCCGCCTATGCTCGTGAAGTTTCCCCCCGCATAGACCGTCGTGCCCGAGACTGCCAGGGCACGGACATTAGCCGCGTTGGGGGCGGGATTCCAGTTCATGGCGGCGTTGTTGGTGTTGAGTGTGGCGTCGAGCGCGGCGATCCCGTTGCGCGTCTGTCCGCCGATACTCGTGAAGGCGCCCCCCGCGTAGACCGTCGTGCCCGAGACCGCAAGGGCATAGATCACGCCGTTCGCGTTGGGATTCCAAAGGGTGGCGTTGTTGGTGTCAATCTCGGCGTCGAGCGCGGCGATGTACATACGCGCCAACCCGCCGATGTTCGTGAAGCCCCCCCCCGCATAGACGGTCGTGCCCGAAACCACAAGGGCATAGATCGCGCCGTTCGCGTTGGGGTTCCAAGGAGTGGCGGCGCCCGAAGCGTCCAATGCGGCGATGCGGTTGCGCGCCTTTCCACCGATGCTCGGGAAGAGGCCGCCCGCGTAAACCGTCGTGCCCGAGACCGCAAGGGTATAGATCTGGTCGGTCGCGTTGGGGTTCCAAGGAGTGGCGGCGCCCGAGGCGTCCAGCGCGGCGATCCGGTTTCGTGCCTGCCCGCCGATGATAGTGAAACTGCCCCCCGCATAGACCGTCGTGCCCGAAACCGCAAGGGCATAGATCACGCCGTTCGCGTTGGGGTTCCAAGGAGTGGCGGCGCCCGAGGCGTCCAGCGCGACGATCCGGTTTCGTGCCTGCCCGCTGATGCTCGTGAAACTGCCGCCCACATAGACGGTCGTGCCCGAAACCGCAAGGGCATAGATCACGGCGCTCGCGTTGGGATCCCAAGGAGTGGCGGCGCCCGAGGCGTCCAGCGCGGCGATCCGGTTTCGTGCCTGCCCCCCGATGTTAGTGAAACTGCCCCCCGCATAGACCGTCGTGCCCGAAACCGCAAGGGCATAAATCAGGTTGTTCGCGTTGGGGTTCCAGGCGGTCGCGTTGTTGATGTTGAGCGTGGTGTCCAGCGCGGCGATCCGGTTTCGCGTCTGCCCGCCGATGCTAGTGAAACCGCCCCCCGCATAGACTGTCGCGCCCGAGACCGCAAGGGCAAGGACTGAGCCGTTCGCGCCAGGGTTCCAGGCGGTGGCGTTGCCCGTTGCGCTGTCGAGGGCGGCGATGTACATACGCGTCTGCCCGCCGATGCTCGTGAAGTTGCCCCCCACATAGACTGTCGTGCCCGAGACCGCAAGGGCAAACACTAGGTTGTTCGGGCTAGGGTTCCAGGAGGTATCCACAGTGCCATTGGAAAGGATATGGGCGATGCGGTTTCGCGGCATTGTCCCCACCTGGGTGAAATTGCCGCCGACATACCAGCCCCCCGAGCCGTCGGGAATGGATACATTTACGTCCCCCAGTACCTTTGGGTAGGTGGCGACCGGCTGTCCCGTCGAGGCTGTGAGCGGAACTCCTTGCCCCGTGTTGGGTCCCACGTAGGTGAAATCACCGCCGATATACGTTATGTCCCCCGACTGGGCGATTGCCCTGACGATGCCGTTGGTTACCCAGGCGTCGGGATTGGCGGTGGAACTCTGGGCAGGGGCGCTGGAAACACCGGGGCCGACAAACACCCCCGCCCACAGGCAGGCCAGCAGGGTCATCATCTTCCGAAAGGTTCTCGTGCCTTGCATGGCTCATCTCCCCTGAGAATGCGTGGTACATCACGATGTGTGGTACATTGCTTAGTCGAAGAGTCCCAATCTCACCCGGCGAAAGCCGGAAACCGGAGAGCCCGACGCGGCAGTCAGGCGCCATGAAGGGGACTTTCATTACGTCGCCGGATGCTTCACCCTGGTCCTCCGCTTTCATCAAGTCTTCAGACGATGCTACGGAAACCGACAAATGACAATCTAGTACGGACTATAAGCCTGCCGCTCTCTCCCTGTCAAGAGGTGTTTGCGGATTTGCGCATCTTTTTTCGTGTGCGGCGGGGCCTTACCGATTGCGGATTGGGGATTGCGGATTGCGGATTGGGGATTGCGGATTGCGGATTGGGGATTGGGGATTGGGGATTGGGGATTGCGGATTGGGGATTGGGGATTGCGGATTGGGGATTGCGGATTGCGGATTGGGGATTGCGGATTGCGGATTGGGGATTGCGGATTGCGGATTGGGGATTGCGGAATGGACAGAAGGCGGCCATGGAAAGCGGGGAAAATGGGGGCAGGGTCTGACTCAAGGCCGCCGGACGAGCGAGAAAACGCCTCCTGGTCCGGCCAGGCCCGGGTCGCACCCTTCCGCAACACGAGTCTGGGCTGCCCATTTTTGGGAATGTCAAGCCCCAATAGGAGTGTCTTGCGAAATGACGCATTTGCTCTGGCGGGATGAGTGGCGCGGGCTTTCCAGCCTGCGTTTTCGCCGTGTTATCATGACC
>Ga0315294_10007329_pt1 | contig 12100 bp, 6 predicted proteins | sample YL17G13_40_MG_FD_203626 | JGI IMG/M metagenome (GOLD analysis project Ga0315294, IMG submission 203626) | Sediment microbial communities from Yellowstone Lake, YNP, Wyoming, USA - YL17G13_40 | ecosystem: Environmental > Aquatic > Freshwater > Lake > Sediment | place: USA: Wyoming | collected...
GGCAGACCTGCCCTTTCCATCTCTTCGATGGTTTCCGGAGAACATTCCTGAAGCACTATAGCCCCATCCACCTTCCACGGCGGCAGTTCGCAGCGGTTCCCCGTCAGATTGGGAACGGACATGCAAACATCATAGTTGCCCGTGTGCAGCTCGCGAACGCAGGATTCGATAATGGCCTGGTATATGTTGCCGGGAAATCCCAAAGCAATGTTACAGCCGAGAATTGCTATTACCTGTGTCTGGCGTCTGACAAGATTCTTGGCCGCGAGATTGGGGCGATACCCAAGCGAATTTGCGATATCGACAATACGCTGATGAACTTCACGTCTGACGGAAAAACCATGCTTGAAATTACCGTTCAATACCCGGCTAACAGTCGCCTGGCTTACGCCGCAATGAGAAGCAACCTCCCTGATGGTCGGCACGCCGTTGCTTCGAGGGGTACTCATTTCTTCTTCACCTTAATCCAATTACATACATCTAAAAACCTGAAACCGTTAACAGGTTTCTATTCACTATATATTGCTTTTTCTTATGCTTTTTGTTAATCTATTTGGAAGGCAACCAAGGTTTGCTTCGCATAAGATTGCATATATTCAAATTTGCGAAGAGCGTTATACCTCTGAACGTCCAGTAAACGTTTACTTATACATTATCATCATCCCTCATCTATGTCCAGCTTTTTTTTAATTTTTTTTTATTTGCCCAAAAAAACCGCCCCAAAATTTGCCATATTGCCAATCCCGGGACAAAAAAGGCCTTTTTTACGAAATAATCGGCGGTCTAAAGCCAAAAAGCAGGCCTCCCTGCCAATTTAAACTGGTCAAAACACAAAAGATTTTACCGTTGCGTCCCTAAACTCGCTGGCAGCAGCCGGCACTCAAACACGAATGGCAGGCCTCCGGGATGGCATTCCGACCCCATACACACAATCTACGAGCCATTTATTTTCACGAATATATGCTTGACTAACCACATAAATTAGGGTATAAATACAGTGTTCAGTAATCGTTTACTGCCATCGTCACAAAGGCGGGGGCCGGACGAATTGGCCGGCTTTCCACACCTCCGGCCCTGCGATGGGCGATTAAATTGTGGGCTTGCATGGGCGGAATGTGATGAAAAAGAGCAAAAAAGCCATATCCTTTGGGTATCCAACTTATGTGTTCTTAATCTTAATCCTGACATTAGGAACATCCTATGGCGATGTAAACAACGTTCTGACTAATCCCGGCTTTGAAAGCAGCGCAACCGGCAACTGGACTGCGAGAAGCTGCACTTACGCAAGAACTACAAGCCAAAAGTACAGCGGTTCTTACAGCGGAAGGGCATCCAGCAGAACCGCGACCTGGCAGGGAATTCAGCAGAATGTGTTAGGCAAAATGGTAATTGACCAAACCTACGCGGTATCCGGCTGGGTTAGAACGAGCACTTCCGCCAATTCCGATGTCCATCTGACTTTTCAGAAAACAGACGGCAGCGGAACTACTTATTCCTGGGCAGCCAGCGGCACTGCCAGCAACAGTGGCTGGACATATATCTCAGGAAGTTACACCCTGACTGTTAATGGCACTCTTACAGAACTGCTGGTGTACGTCGAAGGCCCAGCATCAGGAATAGATATATATTTAGACGACGCGAATGTATTTGGCCAAGTGCCCGCTACTGCTGGCCCCAATGTCGCAGGTCAGGTAAATTTCAATGTTACACATCAAACTCTTGAAGGTTTCGGCGCCGCTGGCGCCTACTATGAAAACTGGCTGACGGCCCACCCGAATAAAAGTCAGGTTTATGACATTCTCTTCGGTCAACTTGGTCTTGACATATATCGTCTGCGCAACACTTATGACCAGGATAGCGGCACCGATTATATGAGCCGGTCAGACGAAATAGTCACCGCCGCCGGGACGTCATTAGGTCGTCCGATAAAAATTTTGATTTCCGCGTGGTCACCTCCGGCATATCTCAAGAGCAATAACGACACAAATGGCTACCCGTCTCCGGCGACACTTAAAAAAGACGCCAACGGTGTGTATGTATATGGAGCATACGCGGACTGGTGGGCTGACAGTATAACCGCGTGGTCCGGTTACGGGATAAATGCTGACTATATCAGTATGCAAAATGAGCCGGATTATGAGGCCACCTGGGACTCGTGCCGATATGAACCTGCGCAGACAACCAGTTATGCCAGCTATAACCAGGCATTTGAAGCCGTCTATAATGAGCTCTATTCGCGGATGGGTTCGTCTATGCCGAAAATGCTTGCACCCGAAGCAACCGGTTTTAACGGTGCAAGCGGAAGCAATTTGGCCACTTACGTATCATCATTGACCAACCAGTCCCACGTCTATGGTTATGCACACCATCTTTACAACCCCGGCAACGGCGGCACTCCCGACGGGTATCTGGCAGCTATGGCCAGCTTCGCCGCCTCTTACGGCAGCAAGCCGCTTTTCCAGACGGAATATTCGTACAATAATACCACCTTTGCGGACGCGATGAACCTGGCGATTTTGATGCATAATGCTCTCACTGTCGAAAGCGTCGCATCATATATGTACTGGGACCTGTTCTGGGAGACCCCAGGCGGACTGGTATCTTTTCCCAGTTACGGCAGCGCCAGTTATACAATCAATCCCGTCTATTATGCCTTTAAACATTATTCTAAATTTACAGACCCCAACTGGCAGAGGATTGATGCCAACACTACCTCATCATCGGATTTGAGAATATCGGCCTACAAGGACCCCTGTGAGCCAAACGCGGCGATTGTGATAATCAACACCTCAACCACTACCGACGTCAATCTGACGCTTTCTTTGAGCGGCTTTAATCCGCAAAACTCCGGGATATACCAATCTAAATCTAACGCGAACTTCGCGTATATCGGGACATTCAATACATCGACCCCGGTATTCCTGCCCAAACAGTCAATAACGACAATTCATCTTGCAGGGATTATAAATTGCGCCGATGTTCAGGCCGGCGGCTATAAGCTCGACTCCGACCTTAACAGTGATTGTTATGTTGACTATGAAGACCTTGCGATAATTGCCTACTACTGGCTGCATACCGATTGTATCGCGCCGGGTAATTGCCAGGGTGCGGACTTTGCGCCGACGGACGGTACGGTTGATTTCTTCGACTTTGCTGACTTTGGGCCGGAGTGGATGCAGTGTAATAACCCGCAGGATGCCGGCTGCACTCCAAACTGGTAAAGGTAAAAGTAACTTGTGACGGATTTATTTGGCCGGATTTGTTCGCAAATTCGGTGCGATACGCAATCGTAATACGCAGTCAATAAAAACTGGTCATCCATCTTTGAGTAAGGGTTATTATGAGCCACGGGACTCACAATCGAATTGTTTTCACCAAAGCTATATCTGGGACATTTCTGGCATTATGCCTGTTTCTTGGAGGTTCGACGGCTAAAGGCGACTGGAAAAGCGACGCCAACGCCAGAATTGAGCAGAACCGCAAAAGGAACGCTCAGATAACGGTAGTTGATATGAATGGACAGCCGGTCCAGGATATCAATGTGCAAATCGCGCAGGTTAAGCACAGCTTCGCCTTCGGCACGTGCATCGCCTATACACCTTTGAACAGCAATGCCAATTACAGAAATTTCATCCTCAATCACTTCGAGTGGGCGGTCTGCGAAAATGAGTCAAAATGGCCAGCCAATGAGCCATCACGCGACAGTGAAACTTATACGCAGGCGGATTATATCTACAACTGGTGTAACACTAATGGAATCACTATGCGGGGCCATACTCTTTTTTGGGAACAGACCTCAATGGTGCCGTCGTGGGCAACGTCCCTTTCCTGCACCGAGTTACAGGGAGAAGTTAACGAGCGTATTGACAATGGGGTAGGTCACTTCAAAGATAAATTCCGCCACTGGGACGTCGATAATGAAATGCTGAGTAACGATTTCTATGGCACCTGCCTCGGTAACCCGGGAAGGGCCGATATGTTCAAGCGGGCCAACACCGTGGACCCCAACTGCAAACTGTTTATGAATGAGTATAACGGCAATTCATTCGGGGGCTACGACGCCGGGCCTTATGTAACTCGCGCAAATCAATTGATAGCCCTGGGAGCGCCGATTCACGGCATTGGCATTCAAGGGCACGTCAACTCGCCTTTCGATCCCGTAAGCTATTGGACTAATGTTCTCGAACCTCTAAGGACGGGGCTTGGCCTGCCAATCTGGGTTACAGAATATGATTCCTCGACGACAAACGTAACTCAGCGGGCAACCGACCTTGAAAACTTCTACCGGATATGCTTCAGCCACTCTTCCGTTGAAGGCATACTAATGTGGGGATTCTGGGACGGCTCCCAATGGAGAGCCGACGCGCAGCTTGTGGAAACCGACTGGACAGTCAACGAAGCCGGCCTTCGATATGAATCGCTGTTGAATGAATGGACAACCAACGACGCTAATTACACCGACCCAAATGGCAAGGTGAATTTCAGGGGCTTCCACGGCTCTTACGAGATAACTCTTTCCGCACCCGGCCAGACCGCCGAGGTCCACGCAATAGAGCTGGCACCCGGAACAACTCCTCTCCAATTCACGCTGGCAACCGGCCTTCATAGTCCCGTGCCGGAATTTAACGCCCCAACGCCGAACCCGATGACATGGTCAACTGCTCCCACCGCAATCGGGGCATCATCAATCACAATGACCGCGGCCACTGCTGCCGACGAAACACCGCCGGTCCAGTATTATTTCGAATGCACCAACCACGGTGAAGCCAACAGCACATGGCAGACAAGCTCGACATACATCGCCCAGGGCCTCACACCTTCAACTTTATACTCGTTCAGGGTCAAGGCACGCGACAGCGCCTCTTCTCATAATGAAACGGGCTGGTCAAACATCCTATCGGCAACAACTCAACCGCCGGGCACAGATGTTAATATTGTCGGTTCATGGGCAACAGGCACCAGCCATACTAAAGAAAACGGCTACAACCGTGCTTTGATTTTCATTGCACACGAAGAATCTATCAGCGGCACCCCAACTTTGACTTCGGTATCCTACGGCGGGCAGGCAATGACCAAAGTCATTGAAATTAGCGCCGTCTCGGGCTACGGGAATTACGTTGCGGCTTTCATCCTCAACGAGTCAGGCGTCGCCGCCGCGACCAATAACACTTTTGTCCCCACCTGGAGCGCCACAACAAGCAGCGTTGCATACGCCAGTGTATTCCTTCAAAATGTCAATCAAACGACTTCCATCGGAGCAACTGCCAGTAATAGCACGACAAGCAGCACGCCGAATCCTATCACGACCGCTGCACTTGCCACAAATGCCGGGGATATGGTTATTGTCGGGGTAACTTGCGGTAACAATGGCTCATATACATTAAACAGCGGTTTTACTGAAGGAACCGACCAATCGGTTGGGACTAACGGGCTTACCGGTGCAGCCGGCTATAAATTAGCAACAGGAGCAGCCGAAACACCAAGCGCTACTTACAACACCGGCCCGAACCGTCAGGCGATTATTGGATTTGTAGTTCAGGCCGCCCAGATACCGCCCACCTATCCTGACTGTAACGCGGTTCAGGCCGGCGGGTATCAGCTCGCATCAGACCTCAACGGCGATTGTTATGTTGACTTGCCGGACCTTGGGATAATCGCCTACTACTGGCTGCACACGGATTGTATCGCACCGGGCAATTGCCAGGGTGCGGACTTTGCGCCGACGGACGGTGTGGTTGATTTCTTCGACTTCAGCGACTTTGGACCACAGTGGAGACAGTGCAACAATCCGCAGGATGCCGGCTGCGCTCCAAACTGGTAAAAAACCCGCCACAACCTGTCGCTGTTTAGAGGTCCGTTTTCGGCCGGTAAACCGGCTCTCTAAGAAACAGGCCCCGCCTTTTATAATTTTGGCTTGACAGCAGGATATTATACGGTATCATTCTCCATCTTATTTTATTAAGGAATAATAGGTGAAAAGTAAAAAAGACATTGAAATTGTGGCCGCGGGGCATACCTGCCTGGACCTGATACCGGCTTTCACAATCGAGGGAAAAGTTGACAAGATGACCGACGTCCTTGTGCCCGGCAAAATGATAAATATGGGCAATTGCGTCGTCGTAGGAGGCGGCCCTGTTACAAATGCCGGGGTATCAATCAGGCGTTTGGGCGTGAAAACCGAGCTAATCGGTAAAATCGGCGACGACGACTTCGGCAAACAGATTCTTCAATGGTATGAGGAACACGAAGGCCATTTCAAAGGCATTCATATGGTCAAAGGGGAATCGACGTCATATACAATCGCGATTTGCATCCCCGGAATCGACCGGTTTTATCTGCATCATTGCGGGGCGAACGATACCTTCGGCTATGATGATATGGATTTCGACCTTGTCGGTCGGTCGAAACTGATGCTGTTTGGCTATCCGCCGTGGATGAAGAAACTATATGAAAACACCGGCGCCGAGCTGACAAAAATCCTCAAAAAGACCAAGGACTTGGGGACAACGACCGTCCTCGACCTCTCGCTGCCAGATGTCAGTTACGCGAACCAGTTCAACTGGAAGGCGATTCTTACCGACTGGGTGCCGCTATCGGATATTATGGTCCCAAGCGCCGAAGAGATATATTACTTTCTGTATAAGGAAAGGTTCCTTGAGAAGAAGGCGAAACTCGGCCCCAAGGAAAGCGTGCTTGACCATATGACCGTAAAAGAGATTTCTACTCTCGGAAGTGATTTGTTGAAGATGGGTGCCGGCGTAGCAATGGTCAAATGCGGCCACAGGGGATTGTATATCCGGACAGGCGAGAAAGACCGGCTCAAAAAGTTCGGTGCAGCCGGCTGCAAGGACCTCGATAACTGGGCAAATCGCGAGCTGTGGTTCCCGGTTTACCAGGAAGAAAAATTCGTCGGGGCACTTGGCTCGGGCGACTCGGCGATTGCGGGATTCCTTTCCGCGTTCGTCAGGGAGCATACAATCGAATCCTGTTTAAGATACGCAAACGCCGCGGGAAGTATGAACGTTACCGTTCCCGACGGGCTGACGTGGAATAAAGGATTCGATGATTTAACAAAGCGGGTTAAAGCGGGCTGGAAGACAAAGGATTTGCAAATAGACGAAAAGGGCTGGAAGAAAGAACGCGAATTCTGGGTGGGGCCTGATAACCGCGGTAAATGGGAATCATAAACAAACCGAAAAACGGGAGATAAAAAATGGCGAAGAAAAGCGATGCGAAAAGAGACGCTTTTGTAAGCAAGAAATTAGCGAAGATGACGCTGGAAGAAAAAGTAGGCCAGCTTTTAACATTTACCCGGCGCGGCGCAATGTTGACACCGAGCGGCATTGAACAAATCACAAAATTGCAATGCGGCGGTCTTTGCCTTGAGCCATACGCCGTCGAGACCTGCAAAAACCTTTACTGGGGCAATTCCCAGATTGACAAGACCTTCAAGCCGCCGAAAGATTACTTCAAAATCGCCAACACTTATTTTGCCGGCAAGAACTTCGGTATCAGCATAACGCCGGGCGATTACACCAAGGACCTGAATAAATTACAGAAAATCGCGATGGCCAGACCCTCCGGGATTCCTCTGCATATGACCATCGATTTCGAGGGCGACTTCAAGAACGATTATATGGCAGGCGGCATAAGGCAGTTCCCGCCTCCAATGGGTATGGCCGCCATCGGCGACCCCAAGCTCACCTACAAAATTAATAATACCATCGCAAAACAACTCAGCAATATCGGCGTAACGCAGATGTATTCGCCGGTTTGCGACGTGAATATCAATCCTAAGAACCCGGAAATCGGCGTCAGGTCATTCGGCGACGACCCCGAGGTTTGCGCAAAACACGCCGTCGCCTTCATTCAGGGCTTACAGGACGGCGGTATCGCCGCGACAGCAAAGCACTTCCCCGGCAGAGGCGACTCAGGAACCGACGCCCACGACGTGCTGGATATTATCAGGGCCGACAAGAAAAGAATGCAGGAAGTAGAGCTTGTTCCCTTCAAGGCGGCAATTGCGGCGGGCGTAAAGGCCATTATGACGGGCCATTCGGTTTACCCGGCATACGACGATAAATACCCAACGACTATATCCGTAAAGCTCCTTACAGGGCTATTGAGAGAAGAACTGGGCTTCGACGGCGTAATTGTTTCAGACGCGATTGGTATGGCCGCGATTCTCAAACAATGGCCTCTTCCGACTGCCTGCGCGATGGCGATAAAGGCGGGTTGCGATACGATACTCCTTAAGGCCGATGATGAATCACGGTCGCAGTGCTTCTTTGGAATCAAGCAGGCCGTCGAAAACGGCGAGATTTCAGAGGAACGTCTCAATGAAGCGGTAACGCACCTCCTGAGAATGAAATATGACCAGGGCCTGTTTAAAACAGCAGGTAAGAAAGACCCGAAGAAGGCACAGGATTACGCACTGAGCAAGCCCGTGGTTGATTTCTGCTGGGACGTCTCGAAGAAAGCCTTAATGGTCCTGCGAGACGACAAAAAGATGCTGCCCTTGAGCACCACGGAAAAGACACTGGTAATCGAACAGCGTATCCCATACGAATTCTGCGGCAAAGACCCCTATATGCATCAGCATATGTTCTGCGAGGATATGGTGGCACATAACCAGAACCTGGTTCTGGTCGATACCGATTTCGCAGCGAATGAAGATGAGTTTAAGGAATGCCTCGAATTGGCCAGGCAGGTGGATTTGGTTGTTATGACCAATTATTACGCCCGAATCGTAAAGACGGGCAATAACCGGCTGCTTGTCAAGAAGCTAAAAGAAATGGGCAAGAAAGTCGTTGTCATGACCAACTTCCCATACGTCGAAGGCACAACCGTTGAGGCCGACGCCGTGATATGCAATTTCAGCGGCACGCCGGATTCGATAAAAGCCGCGGTTGAGCTGATGTATGGCAAGATTAAACAGTCGCCCAAGACAAAGCTGCCCATAAAGCTCGGCGCTCAGAAAGAATCCGCCGTAAAAGCGCCCCCGAAGAAGCAATCTACTCTGGACCTGTCGTATTGTTAATAACGCGCAAAATCCGGGGCTTCTTCATCATTTCATTATGAATGTTCTGGCCTAATACCGGCGTAAAGGCGGATAAAAGGTCTTTACCCGAAATAAATGATTATGTTTGAAACAAGAGGAGACGTTGAATGCCAAAGGCAAACAGTTTGAAAATCAGCGACGTTTTTACAATATCAGGGTCGCAAATTTCCGAGATTTACGTCAAGAATAAAATGATGGTCCATTTTCAGGGAATGTCAAAAACCCTGCAATTCCCCCATACTATTTTCCTTCAGGGCGCCCCCACCTGCTCGATAGGCATATCTCCCGATGGTTTATACAATCGGCTTAATAATGCAGGCCGGCTGGTCTTATTAAATCAAAACGCGATTCAATTCGCCTCGGCGCCGTTTATCCGGCTCGATGATAAATTTGTTATGCTCACTGCAAAAAATCCCAGTACGGTTGAAGGTCCTGATGATGTGCCTGCCTTGAAAAATTATTACCATCCCGTCATACCCGAAAAGCAAACTTCAATTTCTCTCGCCACGCCTCTGGCGGAATTGGGTTATAGATTAGAAAATGTCAAAGTTACGAGAAAAATGATTTCTCCATTCCTGTCCGGAAACGCGCAGGCCCTGATGCCCGTTGGCGTAGAGGAGTATGAGGTTGAGAATACTTCGAAAAAAGAGCGGCAGATTACTTTGGTAATACCCAGACCGTCGCTGGTAAATCTTCAGGAAAAGGAATTAAAGCCGACGGACCAGGACACTGTTTATATATGCTCAACGCCCGTGAAAGGTCACGTTCATAAAAATTTCAGAGATGCCGGCATAAGAGGCGTGGTTATGGGTAGCACCGAATCCCAGGACAGGATGGTTATCGCTGTGCCGGAAATGAGCGGCGTCAAAATAGATACGCAACCTTATTTTTGCTTAAACCGGCTTAAACAGGATTTATTGTTGAATGATGACGGAAGTTTTTACGAAAAGAGAACGCCTATCCTCAATCAGGATTATGGAGCAGCCATAAGCGTTACTTTTACTCTGAAGCCGAAGGAAACAATGACGATTCCGGTTGCCGTTGTTTTGGACTTCCCGCAGCAGAGGTTTATCGACGGGAAACTATTTGAACGTAAATACGTTAAAAGTTTCAAGGACAAAGACACAAGAGCCGTCGATATGGCAAAACTTGCACTCGATAATTATCCTAAATGGCTGAGCCGGACCGAAACAATCCAGAGCAGGATATTCGAACAGATACAACAAAGTCCTTCCTATAAAAATGACAGGGCCGGCGCGTTAATGCTGACCAGATTGATTTTTAACGAATTCAGCTTCCCATTGTCAAACGCCGCCGTCTGGGTCGAAGACGAGAAAGGCGACGACAGGGCCAGGTTCCTCGAATGTTTTGACTATGCCTATATCGACCCATCGGACGTGGACTGGTATTCGATGGTGCTGATGATACTGTTTCCCAATATAGAACGGGAGCTTTGCCAGCGGTTCATTGACTCGATTCTGGCGGAGGACCTCACAAAGCGTTACTATCATTACCACGCCTCTTTTGTTGAAGCAAGAAAGCATTTTGAAGAGCATCCGGAAGAATACGAGGGCGTGACACTGACCCAGATAAGAGACGACTTTAAGGTCAAGGGCAGCGTCGCCCATGATGTAGGCGCTTTGCCGAAAGGTCATGCCCTGCGTAACGTAAGCGATTACGCCTGGTACAACAATAACTACTGGGTCGACCTTTTCCCGAAGCTGGTCTTAAGGACGCTACGCGACGTAAAGTTCCTCGGCGATACGGATTTCCTGAAGAAAAACTGGAATACGCTTAAATTCGGGTTCGAGCATTCGCTGGAGCTTGATATAGACGGAGACGGCGTCCCCGAAGGCAATCCCGAAGAAGTTAAGAATACCTTTGATAATCTGACCCTTTTCGGCGCAGATGCTTACGATACTACTACATACCTCGCCGGCTGTCAGGCAATGATTCGAATGGCAGAGATGATGAAAGATAATCAAGCCAAAAAACAATACGAGGAGTGCTTTGAAAAGGCCTCCGTTGTTTTTGAGAAATTATGGCGAGACAAGAAAAACAAAAGCGGCCGCAGGATGCAGTATTATATTACCTGCTACGACCCGGTGACGGGAAAAACAAACACCGACGTCTGGACCAATCAGCTCGATGCCTTGTGGTATTTGATTGCGATGGGAGAAGAGCCGTTTATCCCCGCCGAAAGGGCAAAACAAATCCTCAGAACAATTTATGACAATAACCGGACCACTATGGGCTGGGCTATGGCCCGGACAGAAAACGGCAAGCCGGTGGAATCGGACCAGGGAAAAGACGTATATACGACGTCCAATTATGTTTTTGCACAGCTTCTTGATTATTATGGAATGGTCAAAGAAAGCAAGGAAGTTTATAAGGCAATGGATAAGGTCGTCTTCCAGCACGCCAATTCCTTAATAACGCCGGACAACCTCAGGGCTGAGTTGGAAAAAGAGGAGGGAGAGTCAACCAAGAGGCCCCATTATATCGTAGCCGCTTATCCCAGGCCAGGCGCAATATTAACGCAAATAGTGATACAATTCATTAAAGAAATTCAAAAGCGAACGGCTTCTGCGACAATTGACTCTCAGCAATTGAATCCTTTTGTAACTGCTTTAATGAAGTAAGCTTTGCGGCAACGTTATGGCCGGCAATTCCTCACGGGACCAGGACCTGCGAAAAGTCCTGCTTCACGTCAAGTGCTCATACCGACACAACCGCGATACAGCGCAAAAGAAAAGCGCCCTCGCGTTTCCGACTGAACGTTCCAACGTCAGAATCGCGCTGGCGCTTTTTTCATTTTAACAGCCGATACTCAGGCGTCTAATTAGCGTTTCCTGCGAATCAAAGCAAGACCGCCGAGTCCCAGCAGAGCCATTGTCGCCGGCTCTGGAACCAGATACACACCCAAGGGCGCGGCACGATGGTTGCCATTGATGTAATCACGATAATCACCGTTCGCGGTAGTTGCCTTATACATAGAGCCGCCCGTGTAAATATCAGCGTCCCGCTTCCACCAGAACC
>Ga0315294_10007330_pt1 | contig 12098 bp, 6 predicted proteins | sample YL17G13_40_MG_FD_203626 | JGI IMG/M metagenome (GOLD analysis project Ga0315294, IMG submission 203626) | Sediment microbial communities from Yellowstone Lake, YNP, Wyoming, USA - YL17G13_40 | ecosystem: Environmental > Aquatic > Freshwater > Lake > Sediment | place: USA: Wyoming | collected...
CTGGGCAACGTCTGCCGGGTGCGGTCAGCCGTGCCCCTGACGATCACGTTCCAAGGGAAGGCCGTCGCGGCCGCGAAGCCCGAGAGCGGCGTCGTCGAGTTCAAGACGGCGTCCGGCGGGACGTACATCCTCGCGGCGGAAAAGTAGCTCGGACGGTGGACAGACGGAGATTCCTGATGACGGCCGGGGCCGGCGCCCTCGGAACCGGGGCGCTTCGGGGATTCGGATCCGGTCCCTGCGCCCCGGCGAACCCGGCCGCCGGGCCCCCGCTCGACGGCCGGAGGATCCTGACCTTCAATTCGATCATCCGGGTGAACCAGATCGAGGTCTCGCGGACGCGCAACGAGGGCTTCGACGAAGCCGACCGGCACACTCCGGAAAACGTCAAGGCTCTCCGCGCCGCCTTCGCCGCCGGCTGGCCCGGCGCGCCCATGACCTGGGCGTTCAGCTGGCGGGCCCTCTTCGACGAGCGCGAAAATTACCGCCGCATCCGGGCCCTCGTCGCCGAATTCCACGGCGCGCACGGAGACGATGTGACCTTCATTCCCGGCGCGTATTTCGCCAACGCCTACAATACGCGCCAGCAGGTCAACCGCGATCTCCATGAGGGCCTGGCGCGCGTGTCGGAGATCATGGGCGGAGGCTTCCGCCCCAAGAGCGTCATCGCCGGCTTTCTGGCCGCGGCCAACCAGAAATTCCTGGCCGAGGAGGAAGGGATCCACGTCTGCCAGGGCGGCATCTGGAGCCAATACGCCATCGACAACCAGGACGGCGACGGGTCGGTCTGTTATCCCTACTATCCCTCGACCGAGCACTTCTGCAAGCCGGCCCAGGGCCGCGGCGATTTCATCGATGCCGTCTGCCTCGACGGCTGGACGTGCGATTTCGTCGCCGCCCGGGGCGAAGGCCTGGATTGGGCGAAAAACCGGAACAGCCGCCTGGGGGTGGGGCCGATAGAGACGATCGGCTGGTTCGGCCCGGAGGTCGGACTGGCCCAGATGGTCGAGACGACGGCCGCTCATTTCGACGCGGGCTTCAAGCTCAACGGCTGGGCGTGGGTCACGAACTGCTGGGAGGTTTCTCTCGTCCCCCAGATCGGGAACCTGGACGTCCTGACGCGCTGGGCAAAGCGGATCCGCGAGCGCTGGCCCGGAGCCGAATGCCTGACCCTGGGCGATTTCGGGAACGCCTTCCGGGCGCAGCACAAGGACAACGAGGGCTGGCGCTATCGCTTCGCCCAGCGGGGGACGGGGATCGGGGGATCCGACCGCCAGCTCGAGGTCCGATGGTTCATGAGCCGGGAATTCCGTCTCGCCCTCGAGCGGGACTGGAAAGCGAAGGAGAAGGAGCGGGTCATCGATTTCACCCGTTACGACGTTCCCGCCCGCGAACCCGCCGATGCGACGCGGCGCTGGAGCCTGATGGGCCGGATCAACCAGAAGCGGACGCGTCCCCAGGACGCGCCGGTCCCGCTGGATTCGCTCCTGCCGGACGAGCGGGAGCTCATCGTCCGGCGGTTTCCGGAGCTCCAAGCCTCATCGTCAAAGGAGTCTTCATGAAATTCCGCGCCCCTTTGATCATCCTCGGCGCCATCGCCGGTTGTCTCGCCGGATGCGGGTCGCCCGTCAAGCAAGCCGACGTCCCTTATGCCGGGCAGGCCTGGCCGTCCCAGATCTGGAAATCCGAAGTCCCCGAAGGCTGCCCCTTCGAGCCTTCGAAGGACGTCACCGCGGTGGCCTTCACCCGGAATTACGTCGCCTACACGGATGCCGATACCTGGTATCCTTCCTGGGCGCCCGACGGAAACATGTACAGCGGCTGGACGGACGGCGAGATCGGGGAGGAGAGCGTCCATTCCAACGGGAAGAAGGCGCGCACCGGGAACGCCAAGATCGTGGGCGACGATCCCCTGCGCTTGACGGTCACGTCTCTGGGGTCGGAGGCCGCTTCCGCCGATCCATACGGAGGCCGGTATCCGAGCGCCAATCTCGTCTATAACGGGATCTGGTATTACGGGACGTATTGCGTCGATTTCGATCTATCCAAGCCCGAATATCGGGATCAATACAGCTGGGCCATCGGTGGTCCGCTGCCCGGCTTCCGCATCTCCAAGGACTACGGCCGGACCTGGATCGCGAGCCCCCTCACCCCCGAGAAGCCGCTCTTCCCGGAGTCGGGGAAAAACGGGAAGCAGGTGAAGATGGGCACGCCCCATTTCGTCGATTTCGGGAAGAACCTGGAGCACTCGCCCGACGGGAAGGCGTATCTCGTCGGCCACGGCTACCTCGAGAACGACCCGGCGCCGCGGATCGCGGGCAACAGCTGGATCGCGGGCGACGCCGCGTATCTGGCCCGCGTGACGCCGAGCCCGGCCAACATCAACGACGTCCGGGCCTACGAATTCTTCGCGGGCCGCGGCGCGGACGGAAAGCCCGTCTGGTCGCGGAATTTTGCCGACATCAAACCGCTCGCCGCTTGGCTCCACAGGATGGGCTGCACGACGATCACCTATGACGCGCCTCTCAAGAAATATCTGATGTGCGTTACGGACGGCTGGCCGGGGGTCGAGGACATGAACTCCTATCTCCTCGAAGCCGATGAGCTCACCGGGCCCTACCGGCTGATCACGTTCATGGCCAAGTTCGGCCGGCAGGGCTATTTCCTGACGTTCCCCTCTAAATTCATCGCCGCCGACGGCCGGACCGCCTGGCTCAGCTATTCGGCGAATTTCCACAAAAGCTATTTCGGCAACCGGACCGTGGCCGAGCCGATCGGGAGCCGCTACGCCTGGACCCTCCAGGAGGTCAAGCTCCTCGACCCGGCCGGGGCGGCCGCGCTCGCGGCCGGGGCGGGCCCGACGCCGGCCGATCCGCTCAAGAGCGAGGCCAACATCGCCCTCCGGGCCCGGGTCAATGTCTCCTCGGTCCACAAGAAGACCAAGCCCTTCACGGAATTGATCGAATATTTCGGGGAAGGAGCGGTGGACGGGATCGTCGATCCCACGGACCAGATCAACCCCCGGGCCTGGGTGAGTCTCGGCGAGAAGGAGACCGCCATGCTCCGTCTCAGCTGGGATTCCCCCCAGACCGTCCGCCGGGTCTGGCTGTTCGATCTTCCGGGCCTGAAGGACCACATCACCTCGGCCGTGCTCACGTTCAGCGACGGGAGCGCCGTCAAGGTGGGCGAGTTTCCGAACGACGCGAAGTCGGCCCGGGAGATCGCGTTTCCGGCGAAGCAGGTCTCCTGGATCGTGTTCGCGGTGGATACCGTGTCCAAGGAGACGCGGAACGCGGGACTGGCCGAGATCGCCGTGTTCCGGGATTGAGGCGGAGACTCCTCATTCCCGGATGATCTTGAAAGAGGACCGGATATTTTGGATATTGCCTCGAACAAGGAGAACCGTCGCATGAAGAAAATGAGAATTTCGAGCCTGCTCGCTTTGTCCCTTCTATTCCTGGCCGGATGGTCGGGCGCTCAGGACAAGCCCGCCGACCCCGGAACCCTGACCCTAGAGAGGATCTTCGGCTCCCGCGAGTTCGCCGCCGAGCGTTTCGGCCCGGCCCGCTGGATGTCCGACGGCGATTCCTATGCGACCCTGGAACCGGCGGCGGCCGGCGGCGGCCGCGACCTGGTCCTCTATCGGGCCGCAACCGGCCAGCGCGAGATCCTCGTTCCGGCGGCCAAGCTCGTGCCGCCGGGGGCGTCCGCCCCGATCGCCATCGAGGACTATGCCTGGTCTCCGGACAGCAAGGTCCTGATCGTCATGACCAATTCCCGGCGCGTCTGGCGGCAGAACACCCGCGGCGATTTCTGGACCTACGACCTGGCCTCTGGAAAGCTCCGCAAGCTGGGCCCGGAGTTCGAACCGTCGACCCTCATGTTCGCCAAGCTCTCGCCCGACGGCCGCATGGCCGCTTATGTGGTGAAGCACAACATCTACGTCGAGGATCTGGCCGACGGCGCGGTCCGGGCTCTGACCGCGGACGGCTCGGAGGACATCATCAACGGGACGTCGGACTGGGTCAACGAGGAGGAGTTCGGCATCCGCGACGGGTTCCGCTGGAGCCCGGACAGCCGCCTCATCGCCTTCTGGCAATTCGACACCCGCGGCGTGCCCGTCTTCACCATGATCAACAATACGGATGCTCTTTATCCCAAGACCATCGCCTTCAAGCATCCCAAGGCCGGGCAGCCGAATTCCGCGGTCCGCGTGGGCGTCGTCCCCGCGGCCGGCGGGCCCGTCGTCTGGATGAAAGCTCCGGGGGATCCGCACGACATCTATATCCCCCTCATCGATTGGGCCGGCAATTCCAAGGAGGTGGTCTTCCAGCAGCTCAACCGTCTCCAAAACACCAACCACGTCCAGCTCGGCGACGCGGCCACGGGCGACATACGGACGATGTATGTCGACAAGGACGAAGCCTGGCTCGACGACATGGCGAGGTTCGTTTGGCTGGAAGGGGGGAAAGGCCTGTTCTGGCTGAGCGAGCGCGACGGCTGGCGCCACGCCTACTACGTTTCGCGGGACGGAAAAGACGTCCGGCTCATGACCCCCGGCGAGTATGACGTCATGAGCGTCGACGCCATCGACGAGAAGAACGGCCTGCTCTACGTGACCGCCTCGCCCGAGGATGCGACCAAGCGGTTCGAGTACCGAGTCCGCATGGATGGGAAGGGCAAGCCCGAGCGGGTGGGCCCTCCCGGGCAGACGGGCGTTCACCGTTACGATGTCTCGCCCACGGCCCGCTGGGCGTTCCATAGCTTTTCGAGCCTCGACACGCCCCCCCATACCGAGCTCGTCCGCCTGCCGGGAGGAGAGGCGGTCCGGACCCTGGCGGCCAACGCCGCTCTGCGGGCCAAGGTCGAAGCGATCCGGCGGAACCGCGTCGAGTACACGAAGCTCGACATCGACGGCGGGATCAAGGTGGATTCCTGGCGCATCCTGCCGCCCGGCTTCGACCCGAAGAAGAAATACCCGCTATTCGTCTACGTCTACGGTGAGCCCGCGGGCCAGACCGTTCAAGACAGCTGGGGAGGCAACAACTATCTCTGGCACCTGATGCTCGCCCAGCAGGGCTATGTCGTCGCGAGCTTCGACAACCGCGGCACGCCCGCCCCGCGCGGCCGCGCCTGGCGGAAGAGCGTCTACCGCCAGATCGGCATCCTGGCCTCGGCCGACCAAGCCGCGGCGGTTCGGGCGGCCATCGCCGCCTGGCCCTTCATCGACGCCGAGCGGATCGGATCCTGGGGCTGGAGCGGCGGCGGACAGATGACCCTCAACGCGATCTTCCGCTATCCTGAACTTTACAAGACCGGCCTGGCCGTTGCTTTCGTCTCCGATCAGAAGCTCTACGACACGATCTACCAGGAGCGGTTCATGGGCCTTCCCCAGGACAACGCCGACGGATACAAGAACGGTTCGCCCATCACCTTCGCCAAGAACCTCAAAGGCAACCTCCTCATCGTCCACGGGACGGGCGACGACAACGTCCATTACCAGAGCTTCGAGATGCTCGTCAACGAGCTCATCGCCAACGGAAAGCAGTTCACCATGATGTCCTACCCGAACCGGTCCCACGGCATCTCGGAAGGGCGGGGGACGACGATGCATCTCTACAATCTGTTGACATCGTACCTCAAGACCCACCTGACCCCCGGAGGGCGATAATCGGGGAGAACGGCGTCCGGGGCCTGCGTCATAGAAGTGGGGTAAATCATGCGACTCGGGCGTCCGGTCGTTCTTGCTTTTCGGCGGCGCTGGATTTAGTATTTAGGGTTGGTACGTTGAATTTGATCAAGAGGAGTTGCCGGGTGAAACATCGTTCTGCCCTCATCCTGGGCGCGGCCGTCCTCTGCCTCTATTCCCTCGCCGACGCGGATTCTCAAAAGGTCCAGCTGCCGGACCGCTACCAAAAATGGCTGAACGAGGAGGTCGTTTATATCATCACCCCGCTCGAACGCGATGTCTTCCTGAAGCTCAAGTCCGACCGGGAGCGGGACCTCTTCACCGAGGCCTTCTGGAAGCATCGCGACCCGACGCCAGACACGGCGGAGAACGAATTCAAGGTCGAACATTACCGCCGGATCAACTACGCCAACAAGAACTTCGGACGCTCGGCGCCGCTCCCCGGCTGGAAGACCGACCGGGGCCGGATGTACATCATCCTCGGGGAGCCGAACGAAATGCAGCGGTTCGACGGCAAGCAGGGCCTTTATCCCTGCCAGCTCTGGTTCTACCAGGGCAAAGACGATTTGAGTCTGCCGAACGGCTTTTATCTGATGTTCTGGCAGGAGCGGGGGATCGGGGATTATAAGCTCTACAGTCCCGTCAAGGACGGCCCCCAGGCCCTTCTGACCGCCCACATCGGAGATCCGACCGATTACCTTGCGGCCTACGAGAAGATCCTCGACATCGAGCCGATTCTAGCCGAGCGCTCCATGTCCCTGATCGAAGGCGAAAGCTCCTCGGGGCTGGGGCGTCCCTCGCTGACCTCGGATATGCTCCTGCAGAAGATCGAGAACGTCCCCCAAAAGCAGGTCGAAGAACGATATGCCCGGAAATTTCTCGAATACAAGGATTCCGTCGAAGTCGAGTATTCAACCAATTATCTCGACAGCGACGCGATCGTCAAAATCGCCAAGGAACCGGCCGGCCCCTATTTCGTCCATTACGCGATCGAGCCCAAGCGGCTTTCGGTGAACGCATACAACGACCAGTATTCGACGATCCTCAAGGTCAACGGGATCGTGTCCGCGCCAGACGGAAAGACGGTCTTTCAGTTCGACCGGACAGCGACGCTGAAGATCGATAAAGCCCAGATGAAGTTGGCCGACCAGCAGCCGTTCGATTATCACGACATGTTCCCCCTCATTCCGGGCACCTACAAAGTGAGCATCATCCTGAAAAATGAAGCCTCTAAGGAGTTCTCGTCGCTGGAGAAGACGCTCGTCATTCCCGGCGATGCGCCGGCCCTTCAAATGACCTCGCCTTTCCTCGGATACAGGAACGCCCCGCGGGACACGGCGAAACGAAGGCTCAAGCCCTTTCAATTCGGAGACGTCCAGGTCTATGGAGAGCCGGGCCGCGTCTTTGTCAAAAAGGACACGTTGACCGTGGCCTTCCAGCTGTTCGGCCTGACCCCCGCCCAAAGGAAGACGGGGATCCTCCGTTATGCCTTCTCCCGAAACGACCAGCCGGCCTTCGACCGGACCCGGGCCGTCCGGGACTATCCGGAGGGGATGAATTTCCTCGAGGAATTCCCCCTGGCCGAGGCCCTGCCGGCGCATTACCGCCTCAAGGTCGCGTTCATCGCGGACGGGCGCGAGCTCGTCGCCGCTTCCGAGGAATTCGACGTTTCGCACCAGGAGGCCGTGCCCCGTCCCTGGATCTGTTCGCAACTTTTACCTGAAGCCTCGGATCCCCTTTACAGCCAGCAGATCGGGAATCAACTTTTCCATGCGGGGCGACTCTCGGAGGCTCGCGGATATCTGGAGAACGCGCAGCGGCAGAGGCCGGCTGCGCCGGACGCGGCCCTCGACTTGAGCCTGTTCTATTTGGCGGCCGGCGAGCCGGCCCACATACCGCCGCTTCTTGCCCCCTTCCTGGGATCGGCCGCGCTGCCGAAATACGAACTCCTCGTACTGGCCGCCGAAGCGTATCTGAAGCTCGGTGAATATGCCAAAGCCATGGACGTTCTGAACCGGGCGTTGGCCGGCTACGGCGTCAATGCGGAGCTCCTCAACGCGCTCGGCGACGGCTACACGAAGATGGGGAACATGAAGGAGGCGCTCGCGGCCTGGGACAAATCCCTCCAGCTCAACCCCGCTCAGCCCGACATCAAGAAAAAGGCTGATGCGGCCCGGTCCAGGAAATAAGCCTTTGTCGGAAGGCGGGCCCGGGCCCGCCCGGGGCGCCGCCGTTCGGCCCGGCTGATCACATGATTCGCCGCCGCAAAATTTTCGGTCCCAAGGAGATCACCTGTCATGAATAAACCGATGCCCCGAAGGGCCGTCCGGAAACCGGCTACGAATCACGGAGGCAGAAGATTCGGCGCCGAAATCCTCGGCGGACTGATCTGCGGCGGCTTGGTCATCCTGCTGACCGGGTGTTTCCCGGCGAAAAAGCCGCTCGTCATCCTCCAGGGCGTCCCGGCGGACGGCGTTCTCGCCTATGCCGCGGATGAAATCTCCTCTTTCCTCGGGAATCGATATGCGGTCCTCCGCGACAGGGGCGCCGGCGCCGAAGCCGGGATCTCCCTAAAAACCCTCGACGCGCCGCCCGCGCCCGCCGAGAAAAAGAAGTGAGCGCCATGAAGAACTGCCTTTTCGCTCTCCTCGTTCTCGTCCTTGCGGCCGGGGCGATGAATCCCGGCCCCCCGGCATCCCTTGGAACGAATCCGGCCGGAGAGCCGGCTGGCCAGAGCGCCGCGAAGCTTGGGGCGGGGTTGAAGGATTACGGCTTGAAGGATTACATCGGCCTCTCCAGGGACCTTCCCCATTCGGAGAGCGCCGCCTGGAAGCTCGTCGCCCGCATGCCGTACAACTGCCACTTTCAACCCTGGATTGAGCTCGAAGCCCCGGCGGGCCTGGTGGTCCGTCTCAACTCCAGCAATCCGCTCGTCCTGTATCTGACGCCCACGGAGACGTATACGACCGTGGACGGCGTGCAGACGTACGAGGCGAAGAACTGGGTCAGCGGCGAGGGCGCGATCTATACGATCCCGGCCGGCGTGACGGTCAAGGCCGTCAAGTATCGGGAAACGGGATACGACACGACGCTGGCCGGTTCGTTCGAGTGCAACGACAGCGACTACAACATTCTTTGGCAAAAAGCGGCCCGGACGGTCTATATCTGCATGCGGGACCATTACTACGACTGCCCCGACCGGGAACGGGTCGGCTTCTGGGGCGACGGGACGCCGGAGATGAACCAGTGCTTCTATGCCTTCGATGCGGCCTCCCACCGGCTGGCCAAGGAGCTCGTGCTGAGGAAGCTCGAGCCGAAGTTCTATCCAGGACAGCACCTGGAATTTCTCGGCGAATACGGCCTGTGGTTTTATTACCTGCACACGGGCGATCTGGAGTCCATCAAGGCCGTGTACGACCCGACCAAGACGTTTCTCCTCGAAACCTACCGGCTCGGCAATCCCCGGCAATGGTTCGATTGGGGAAAGGAAGCCAAGGATCTCCCCGTCATCGAAACCTGCTTCTTGTACATCGACCTGAACACCTTGAAGAAGATGGCGGCCTTGACCGGCCATGAAGCGGATCTCCCCGTCATCGAGACCCGGCTCGAGGCTATTCGGCGGACGTTCGACGAGAAATATTGGAAAGGAGACGGCTATCGGTCGGGGAACGTCTCCGCCCCGGACGACCGGGCGAACGCCATGGCGGTCAACGCCGGGCTGGCTGACAAATCCAAATGGGCTGCGATCTACGACAACGTCCTGACGAAGACGACGAACGCCAGTTGCTTCTTCGACCGGTGGGTCTTTGAAGCGCTGTGCACCATGGGAAAACAGGATTATGCCCTGCTCCGCATGGCTGATCGCTACAAAACCATGATCCCGTGCTCCTTCACGACGCTGTGGGAGCACTACGACCGGTGGTGGGCGACCCGCCTCAACGCCTTCGATGCCGGCTCGTCCCTCAATCACGGCTGGAATCCGCCCGTCCTCAATCTCTCCCAGACCATCGCCGGCGTCGCCCCGGAGGCCCCGGGTTGGAGCACCTACCACGTCCTGCCCAAGGAGGCATTTCTGACTTCGATCAAGGTCGTCGTTCCGTCGGTCAAGGGCCCGGTGAAAGTCCAATTGAAAAAGACAGCCAGTGAATATTCCTTGGGCCTGGTTTCGCCCCCGAACACCCAGGCCATCGTCGGCATTCCCAAGGGTTCGTTTTTGAGTCTCACGGCCGTCCGGGTCAACGGCTCGACCGTTTGGGACGGGGCCTTTCGCCCCGGGCCCACCGGCCTTTCATGGGGCGGAGAGGACGATTCCTATCTCAAATTCAAGGTCGATCCGGGCGCCTGGAATTTTTCCGGACGGGGCGTTCTGCCGCTGGATTCCCCCAAGCCTCCGCCGCCCCCGCCTGCGAGCGAGATTCCCCTCGATAAAAGATCGTGGGCGGCTTCGGCCTCCGTCGAAGACGGGGTTTTCCTATTCAGCGGCGCGAAAATCCCGATCGACGTCGGGGCGGCCAATGCCATTGACGGCGATCATTGGACCGGCTGGAGGGACCTGACGAATAAGCAGTACAGGGGACAATGGTTCCAGGTCGATATGAAGCGGGACGAAACGTTTCACAAAATCGTCCTCGACAACACCTGGGCTCTGTGGGATTCTCCCGTAACCTATAGCGTTTCCGTCTCCCGGGACGGCCTCTCGTGGGGAAATCCCGTCGCCATCGGATTGGGACAGTTGGGCATTACGACTATCATTTTTCCGACCCAGAAGGCGCGCTGCATCCGCATCACTCAGACCGGCGACGAACCAACCTGCAATTGGTCGATCTATGAGCTGGATGTCTATCGCTGATCGCGGCCCAAGTTCATTCAAGTTACTAACGACATGTAAGCTCACGGAGGGCTGCTCGTGCGCAAGCGGAAGAAAAGATCCCGGGCGTCGAATCCTTCTTCCAACCCCGCAAATGGCGGAGCCTGGGCGGAGAGCACGCGCGTCTGTGTGCCGCCGGAGCGGAAGTTGGCAAAAAAAGGTGCACTCCGGTCTTTGAGCACGGCAATCCCAACTCCGTATCTTCGGCAAAATTCCGACACCCATATCGGCCTCCCCCTCCATTCCGCGGGATGAAAATACGTAAAAAAATCGCTTGACACCGAGTTTTAATATTGATAACTTTCTTGTGTTAAGTAAGGTTATGTCGGCGATCAGTGAAAATCGAATCGCTTCTCGACATTCAATCGTGTTGAGTCCCTATCGTTTCCGTTTCTTCTTTTCGCCCCCCATCTCTGCCCGCGAGGGCTTCACATAGAAGAATGAAGCTATACGAGGAGGTTTCATGAGAATTTTGAAAGGAATGCTTTTTGTCGTCCTGGGCCTGGCGATGATTTCATCGCTCAGCGCCCAGATAGGTCAGACAGGATCGATCCGCGGGCACGTTTGGGACGCGCAGAAAGCGCCCCTGCCCGGCGCGACCGTCACCGTCTCCGGCCCCGCGCTCATGGGCAAGCAGAGCGTCGTGGCCGGCGTCGACGGCAACTACAAGTTCCAGCCGATCCTGCCTCCGGGCGTCTACAAAGTCGTCGCGGAGCTGCAGGGCTTCAGCGCGGTGACGCGGGAAAACGTCACGGTCCGGGTCGGCGCGATCGTCGAGGTGAGCATCGATATGCAGCAGGAGATGATCAACAAGGAAGTCACGGTCGTGGCGCCCTCGCCCGTGGTGGACGTCGTTTCGACCGCCATCTCCCAGAATGCCACGAACGAGATCATTGAGACCCTGCCGTTCGCCAACCGCGACGTGTGGACGTTCGCCGGACGCTTAGCGGCCGGATCGCGCAACAACCGGCCCGAGATCCACGGCGAAGGCCCGGCGGCGTTCACCTTCACGATCGACGGCATCCAGGCCACGGCCTCGGACCAGAACTATTCCGAGAACTCGGTCGACATGGAGACCGTCCAGGAAGTCGAGTTCCAGACGGGCGGCGTTGACTCCTCGGCCTACGGCGCCCGGTCGGGATTCATGAACGTTGTCACGAAGTCGGGCGGCAACGCGTTCCACGGGATGGCCCAGTTCTACTATACGGGCAAGAGCCTGCAGCAGGTCCTCCCCGCAGCCGAGCAGTTGGCCGCCCTCGGCATCTCCGCGCCGACCTTCGCCGATTACAGCTACGACACGTCGGCCACGCTGGGCGGACCGATCCTCAACGACAAGCTTTGGTTCTTCGGGAGCTTCAAATACTACGCGAACAAGGCGTTTATCGCCTACAACCCGATCACGATCACGGATCCCTACACGCAAAAGGCGATCTATTACGGCCCTTACGACCAGATCAATACGCGGCCTTACTACTTCGGGAAGCTGACCTACCAGATCAATCCGAGCCTCAAGATCTTCGGATTCCTGAGCTACGTCGACGACAA
>Ga0315294_10007331_pt1 | contig 12098 bp, 4 predicted proteins | sample YL17G13_40_MG_FD_203626 | JGI IMG/M metagenome (GOLD analysis project Ga0315294, IMG submission 203626) | Sediment microbial communities from Yellowstone Lake, YNP, Wyoming, USA - YL17G13_40 | ecosystem: Environmental > Aquatic > Freshwater > Lake > Sediment | place: USA: Wyoming | collected...
CCTTATGGTCCCGATGGCTGGTTCATCGATTACTATTTAGACAAAATGGAGGCAGCTTCCGTCGCCGCAGGTAAACGACTGTTAGACGTTCTTGACGTGCACTGGTATCCGGAGGCACAGGACGGCGCCGGTCACAGGATTTTAGATAATATAAATACCAACGCAATGTATAACGCACGTATGCAGGCGCCGAGGTCGCTTTGGGATTACGATTTCCACGAAATAAGCTGGATAGAAACTTGGCTTGGCAAGTATCTGCCGTTGCTTCCGCCACTTTGGAATTCCATCAATACACAATATCCCGGCACGAAACTTGCAATTACCGAATACGATTATGGCGGACAAACCCATTGGTCAGGCGGTATAGCCACCGCGGATGTTCTGGGTATCTTCGGCAAATACGGAGTTTACATAGCTAACTACTGGGGTGATGGCAACTATGTTGACGCCGCAATAAATATGTACACAAACTACGACGGCGCAAAATCCACATTCGGAGACACCGAAGTTTATGCAACGGACTCCAACAAGGTGGATAGCTCTATCTATGCCTCTGTATTCAATGGCTACACCTGTGAGCTTCACCTGATAGTTATCAATAAGAACCTCGATAACTCAATCACCGGAACTTTTAATATAACCAGCCCGCAAAACTTCACTTCAGGCAGCGTCTGGAAATTCGACAACACCAGCCCCACCATCACAACGACTACCGCAATTTCCAGCATCACAAACAACTCATTTACTTACACTGTTCCTAAAACGAGTGTCTGCCACATAGTGCTTCAGGCCGACCCGCCGATGGGGGACTTGAGCGGTAATGACTGTCACGTGGATATCTATGACCTTGATACCTTCGCCGACTGGTGGCTTGACGATGACGAGAATTATTTCGTAAACTTCGGGCACTTTGCCTCATTTGGCTCGGAATGGGGTATGTAACACATAAGAAACATGGCAAAAAATACTCCTGAACCGTAAGAGAACAGGCAAACAAAACCTTTTTTGCCGCCTGCCTGTTTCAGGAAGCGACTAACATAAATATGAGTAAATTATGCCAGACAGTCAAAGACACGCCTGTCAACGCTTTTTTACTAAGCTTTGGTCTGGCCGCGATTTTATTATGTCTGTTTTGCTCCAGGGCATCGGCTGCCGATAACCTCGTTACAAATCCCGGCTTTGAATCAGGAACTACAGGATGGTATGGCACTGGCTGCAATTTCACAACATCAACAACTGTCTTCCACAGCGGCAGCCGAAGCGGGTACGCTTACAGCAGAACCAATACCTGGAGTTCAATAAGACAATCAATGTTGGGCAAGATGGAAGCCGGCAAGACCTACTATATTTCCGGCTGGATGAAACTCGAAGGCGCTTCGAGCGGCAATATCAATGTAACGGTTATAAAAACAGACGGCAGCGGCACAAGCTATACATGGGTGGCATCGACAACGGGATATGATAATCAGTGGACCAAACTTGAAGGCTATTATACTGTTAATGTAACTGGGACACTCACGGAGCTTGCAATTTACTTTGAAGGGCCGGCGGCCGGCGTTAATTACTACCTCGACGATGTGAATGTCGTTGATGCAGGCGGCTGGGAAGAAGAAGCCAACGCAAGAATAGAGCAGATACGAAAAAGGAACGCACAAATTACCGTAGTAAATCAATTTGGTTCACCGGTTGCCGGTGTTGAGGTGGACATTAACCAGGTTAAACACCAATTCGCATTCGGCTCCTGCATCAATTACAGGGTTCTCAGTGACGCAAATTACGCCAGCTTCTTCAAAGACCATTTTGAGTGGGCGGTAATGGAAAACGAGTCCAAGTGGTATTCGAACGAATACACTCAAGGCAATGTAACCTATACGACTGCCGACAATATCTATAACTGGTGTGCCGCCAACGAAATTACAATGCGAGGCCATTGTATTTATTGGGAAGTAGAGTCGGCTGTGCAGGACTGGATTAAAAATCTGGCTTATGCCCCCCTGCCGGCAACAAGTCCTCTGCGGACCGCCGTCGAAAATCGCATGAATAGCGCAGTAAACCACTTCAAGGGCAAGTTCGTCCACTGGGACGTTGATAATGAAATGCTTCACGGCTCATTCTACAAAGACCGTCTGGGTGATGCCATCCATCCGTGGATGTTTCAGGCGGCACACGCGATTGACCCCAACTGCAAACTGTTTGTGAACGATTACAGTGTTGTATCAGGCGGTGAGACCGAGGCATACAAGGCACAAATTCAGGACCTTATAGACAACAACGCACCTGTGCAGGGTATTGGCGCACAGTGCCATATGGGCGCAATCGAGCCATTAACGGTTTATAGCCGATTGGAAAGTTTGGCGGATATGAACCTTCCAATATGGTGCACAGAATATGACTTTGCAGCAGCAGATGAAAACGTCCGGGCTGACGGCCTTGAGAAATTCTATCGCACGGCTTTCAGCCATCCCTCCGTGGAAGGAATTTTGATGTGGGGATTCTGGGAAAATTCACATTGGCGTGATGACTGTCATATTGTCAACGCTGATTGGACCTTAAACGAAGCCGGAAGAAGATTCGAAGCGCTGATGAACGAATGGACAACAAACGACGCTAATATCTCGGATTCCGCAGGAAAGGTAAATTTCAAAGGATTTCATGGCTCTTATGAAATTACTCTCACTGTTCCCGGTGTGATTACCAAAACGAGCACAATTGAGCTTGAACCGGGGCAAACAACTGCGGAATATACCCTTGTGCTGGATTGCGGCCTGACCTGGGACCTTAACAGCGACTGCCATGTAAATATCATCGACCTCGATAGTTTCGCTAACGGCTGGCTTACCTCTTATGATTTCGTTGACTTTGCTTCATTTGGATCCTCGTGGGGTATGTAATACGCCACTATTTTTATGTGGGGTTGTCATTCTACTGCCATTTCCAAAAAGGTAGTGTAGCATTTTGTCATTCCCGCGAAATTTATCCGCCTGTGGCGGAGCGGGAATCCAGGTTTTTTAATCTGGATTCCGGGTCAAGCCCGGAATGACACTACACAAAAAAGTTATGCTTCTTTAATAGAAACGGCACTACATATCCAACCCCCGGTAAAACCGGGAGGTAAATATCTGTCTGCGCGCCTCCTCGACTCCGCATATTAGAGCATCTAATGCTCTAAATTATCTGTGAACAAGGGGCTTGCAGTTTCCCGTCTGACCGCGTATAAGGTTTCAATCGCTAACATTCAGGAAAAAACTCGATGTTGTGACAGGAGAAGAAATTATGCCGATATCCGGAAAAGTTACCGCGGTTTCGATTCTGTACTTGTCGGTGACAATCGCGGCGTTGTTTGTAAGCGGTTGCGGCACGGCGGCGGGTGAGCAGGTTGTTTCGCTAAACGGCAAGTGGCTGTTCACAATCGACAAAAAAAACGAAGGAACGGACGCCAGGTGGTTCGAACAAAAATGCGACCGTTCCGGGTGGCAGGAAGTGAAGGTCCCGCACACATGGCAGGTTATGAACGGGCTAGAGGAATATTATGGTCTCGCGTGGTATGCGCGGAGCATAAAGCTGGATTGTCCGCTCAAAGGGAAGGTTTTGAAGCTGGATTTCGACGCCGTCAGTCGGGACACAACAGTTTGGGTCAATGGCATAAATATAGGCGAACATAATGGCAGCGCATCGACGCCTTTTAGCTTCGTTGTGCCGGATTCGGTCGGGCAGAAAGGCGATTTAGAGATTGTTGTGCGAACGTCCAACGCGTTTTCGAAGAAGGCGCTGCCGTTTGGCCGGTCCTTCGACTGGAGCAACGACGGGGGTATCACGCGAGGGGTTCGGCTCAGAGTGCTGCCTGAGACGCATATAGAACGATTGCTGGTGAACGCGGAGCCAACGGCCGATTTTACAAAAGCGAAAATAAACGCACGCGTGATGATACAAGCGGCCAGGGGCAAGCCAAACGGCTTGTCCGTCAGCGGAATAATACTGGACGCGTCGGACAACCTGGTGGCGACGGTCTCGGCGCCGATAAAAAATAACGACGGCAACCTCGCGGCGGAATTGTCGTGCGATATCGAAAAACCGCAGCTCTGGCATTTCGATAAGCCGCAGCTTTACCGGCTGGTTTGCCGGCTTATGGACAACGGGACAGTCATACACGAGAGGGAGACAACATTTGGAATTCGAAAGGTGGAGGTCAAAAACGGGTTTTACGTATTGAACGGCGAGCGGATGCGGCTGATGGGCGTTGAGTGGATGCCGGGAAGCGACCCGCGATACGGAATGGCCGAGAGTCCGGAATTTATTCGCCGAATTCTGCGGGATATGAAGGAACTGAACTGCGTCCTCACGCGCTTCCACTGGCAGCAGGACGAAACCGCCCTCGAATTCTGCGACCGCGAAGGGATGCTGCTTCAGGAGGAGCTGCCGACCTGGGGCCCCGAGACCCGAATGGAGCAAGTTCACGACATACAGGATATGCAGATGCGAGAAATGATACTGTCGCACTACAACCATCCTTCAATATACGCGTGGGGACTGTGCAACGAGATTGCGGGCGGGACGCCTGAGGGGCACAAGTTTGTGCAAAACGGAATCAGGACGGCGCGCGAGCTGAATCCCGGGCGTTTGCTGACCTACGCTTCAAACACGGTGCATTATAATCCCAAAGAGGACGCGTCGAAGTTTGTGGACTTTATCGAGCTCAACGAGTACTTCGGGTCGTGGATGGGCGGAGACGTGTCGAATCTGGCGTGGTACATCGGCGTCATCACGAAGGCATATCCCGAAAAAACGCTGGTAATATCAGAGTACGGACTTTGCGAATGTTCGAAAGACCACCCGAGGGGAGACCCGAACAGGATTGAGATACTTCAGACGCACACCGACTGTTTCCGAAAATTCAGGGAAATAGCCGGGGCGATATTTTTCTGCTACAACGACTATAGAACTCATATGGGAGACAAGTGCGAGGGCGCGTTCCGGCAGCGGCTGATGGGCGTCGTGGATTTGCTGAGCAGCAGAAAACCGTCGTGGCAGGCGTTGCGGGAAGAGTCGTCGCCCGTCAAATCAATCGCCATTACGCAGCATCAGGCAAACAGTTTCAATATCGAGATTGTAACGAGGTCGCTGGAAAATGACCTTCCCGCCTATACGCTGCGTGATTATTCTCTCATCTGGACGGCATATAACAAGGATGACCAGCCGATTGAATCGGGCAGGAATATACTATCTGAACTGGCTCCCGGGACAAGACACAGCGAAGTTGTTGAAGTATCGCACGGGACCGTATCACGGCTAAAGGCGGAGGTATTTCGGCCCACGGGTTACTCGGTGTTAGACACACAATGGACCGCCCCCGCCGCGGGAGAAATCGGCAAATGAGGTTGTTTAGGCGCCGACTCAGTGAGCCGGTTTAATCGTTCATTGTTGAAAAACGCGATTCCCCGGCAGGATTAGTTGAACCCGCATAAATTATGGAATTGGCCGGTTTTTTGTGGCATTTACACAAATTTGTGGCGTTTACGCAAATTTGCCCCGGCTAATCCGCATAACTACAGTAATAACAACAAGTTACGATGCTTACGTTTTATTTCATCCGTGACAACAACTCGGTTTTATCGCCTAACATCTTGTCAACAAAAAAGTTATGTAAAATGTTGACGTCACTTAGTCCCAAAAACTTTGCAAAATCACAGAAAATACTTGATTTTTCAGTATTGGTCTGATATGATACTCCTTGGGTTGTATGAAATAAGGCTTGGCGGCGTCCGTCAGGCATACATAGTTTCATAAGTAGAAGGCTAAGTAGTGTTTTTTATGGTGATAAGGAGGAAACATAATGTTTAGGAAAAGTGTCTTTATTATGTTCTTTGTATGCCTGCCGGCAATGAGTTCGGTTGCCATGGCGGCATACCCGTGGGATAACCAGCAGGAATGGAAATCTACCGCTGGCGATGCCAACTGGTACAATCCCGCCAACTGGGCACAGCAGGGAGCTCTTCCAGTTCCACCTGACGGTACCGGTCCGGGTCCAACATTTTACTGTGCGGTTCTTCCAAACCAGCCGGGCCCGCGAATCAATGGCAACGCCACATGTTCAATGCTTTCCCTGAATCCCTGGGACCCAACTTCATGGGGTGGCCAGGACTGCAACATGATAATCGAAGCGACCGCCGGCGACTGCAACTTTGGTACGGCCATCCAAATCAACTCCCAGAGTGACTATGACTCATACTTAGGCACCAACTACCTCGCCAGCAGAGCCATCCTCAACGTATATGGCGGCACAGTCACTACGCCACGCAAGGTCAACACAACTAACATGGGCGGTATCACCGTCGGTGGAGGCGGCTCCAACTTCGGTTTGTCCTATGGTATGCTGAATATATATGGCGGTGAAGTCAACGTCCCCAGAGTCGCAATCTACTTCGGCGAAGTCGGCCTTTATGGCGGCACTCTGCACATCAGCACTGACACGAACTTTGTTTTGAGCACGCAACACCCCGAAAACAAGGTTAAAATCAACGGCGGCACGTTTATACTTGATGGCAACCAAATAGCCGCTATTGCCGCTCTTGTCACGAGCGGCAACATTCTCTGCGAGCGCGGTGTCCTTAGAGCGCCCGTCTATGACGCTGGCCCCAACACGACAACACTCATAGCCGATGTCAACTACTGCGCCTGGAACCCACAGCCGGCCAACATCGCAACAAACATTCATTACAAGACAGCCGATGTCTGCAGTGTTACGCTTAGCTGGCAGCCGAGCACTTTTGACGACATTGATGCAAATGACGACGTGTATTTCGGGACGGCCTTTGCCGACGTCAATACCGCAACAAAGGCATCAGTTGCCTACAAAGGTACCAGATATGACGCAAACGGCGACCCGTGCAGCTGGACCATCAAAGAACCAAATGTTTTCAATGTGGGAGCCACCTATTACTGGAGAGCTGACGAAATAAATAACCTTAACATTGTAAAGAAAGGCATAGTTTGGAGGTTCACAGCCCATAACGGCCTGGCCTACAATCCCAAGCCGGCAGATTTAAGCACCGGAGGATTGAGCCAGCCGTTGCAGTTAAGCTGGACGGCAGGCGACTGGGCAAACAGCCACAGGGTATACTTTAGCACAACCACCCCCGTCAGCACCAGCACCGCTGACCCTATCGTGTACAGAGGCACGCAGAGCGGTACTACATACAGTCTCAAAAACTTACTGCCAGACTATACTTTAACGCCCGGGGCAACCTACTACTGGCGAGTAGTGGAAGTGAACACTACTTATGGTACGGCATTGGCAAACAGCACCGTCTGGCGCTTTACCCCTGCTGCGTACATCAACATCGACGACTTTGATGATTCCCAGAGCACCATCGATGTAAACGCCAACTGGCCGGATGGTTATACGCCGATTACCGGTTGCACCGATAACACCTTGATCGCCAATGCTAGACGCGTTTTGATACGAGATCAAACCGGGAAGTATCTGCGATATATATATAAAAACGCCGGCGGATATGGGGCACCCTTCTCAGAGGCCAAACGTCCGTACAGCGGTGGCACCACTTTTACAGGCGGTGGCGTTATTTCTCCCGCGCCTAAGGCATTGCGAATCGATTATCGCGGCTACTCAATTAACGGGGCTGATCCTGTTTACGACAGGATGTATGTGGCACTTGAAGATACAGCGGGTAATGTAAGCGTTTACCAGAATCCAGATGGCAATGCTGCGCAGGTCGGTAACTGGACATCGTGGTACAGCAATCTCTACGACATCAACGCCGCAGGCCTTCCACTTCCTGTAAAACTGGAAGCGATAAGCGGCTTCGCCATAGGTTTTGGTCAGCGTTGCAACAACTGGGATTTCAGTGGCGGCGACGGCAACGTGATGTTCGACAATATCCGGCTGTACGCCTCGACGTGCGTTCCGGCATTCGGCCCAGCGGCTGACCTGGACGAGGACTGCGACGTTGACATCAACGATATGGACCGCCTTGCGAACGAATGGCTCTATAAAGCTGAGGAATTCAATTATGCTGTAACGCAACCCGCACCTCCGATACTTTGGTACAAGTTTAACGAGTCCGGCCAAACTCTTAACCCTGTCGACTCGGGAACAGGCGACGCGAACGACTATGCAGGCACCATCACAAACTTTCTCGCGCAAAACTGGGACGTTGACGGTGGCCGTGATGGTAACGGCTGTATCTACCTGCCTCCAGGCGGTGTGTGCTATGTTGTAGCCCCGGTAACGGCGTTGAGCTTTATGGCTGACGCCACTCATGATACACCTGGCGGCGGCGGCATAAGCTTCGCGGTCTGGACTAACGCGGACCTGACTGACAATGAGTTCCTTGTTCAATGGTGCGGGCTTTTCGGCACCTGGGACGCGAATATCAGCACCGAGACACTGGAAATCCACTGTCCGTCAAATCTACCGCTGGGTTCTACCACCGGAAACGTCAACTTCTACAAGAGGACCAATGGTCCCGTAGACTATTATGTACAATCAGCCGGCAGGCAATTGTCGGACTTTGGCGGCCGCTGGAACCACTGGGCCTTCATCAAGGAACCCTCTAGGATGTCCATTTACCTTAACGGTCAATCGATTGCGCATGCTGATGCGAATGGGCAACCTGGGGATCCGAATGCAGGTGTCTATGGGCCGTTGATTAACAAGGCCGTGGGAGCATTCCGAATCGGCACACGCGGCACCAACTGGGCCTATTGGGTCGGCAGAATGGACGACTTCCAGGTATATGACTATGCTCTGTCAGCGGCTGAAGTGGCTTACATAGCAACTGACGGTACGGGGTATGTCTTCCTACCGCTGGTTTCCACAGCTAATCTCAAGAATGACGGCACACCAATACAGCAGATCATCAACTTTGGTGATTTGGCTATAATGGGACAACAGTGGCATACACAGATACTCTGGCCGTAGTAAACGCAACTTGTTAATTAGTGTTTTCTTCGGGGCCTGCAACGCCGATTAGGCGGGGCAGGCCCCGCTTATTTTACGGGATATGAAACCCTCCCCTTTTTACTTTTAAGACCCCAGGATGCCTGATAGAATAGACCCCAACGCTAATATGATGGAACGTGTTTCAATCGCAAAACAAATTTGATAACGCAGGAAAGGCGTAAATGAAAAAATTCATTGTTCTGCTCGTAACAATGGCCTCAACAATAGCGATAGCACATGCTGAAACTTTAACCCGGCAATCCGACTCGATGTTTAAATCCTTCGTTTATGCCCGCGGCGACAAACTGATGGACGAAACCGGCGAGTTTCGCTTCATAAGTTTTAACGTCCCCTGCATTCACTATGACGAGGACAATGTGCCTTTTACCGAAATGAACCCATTGCGGCTGACAAATGAGTTCGAGATTGCCGATGCGCTCGAATCCGTCAGGCAAATGGGGGGCCAGGTCGCTCGTATTTACACACTATCCGTCCGCAGCCCCGGAGAGAACCCCAATATCCCCCGGCACATAATTGGGCCGGCCCGATTCAATGACGAGGCCTACAAATCACTCGATATGACTTTGGCTATCGCAAATCGAAAGGGCATTCGTATAATTTTCCCCTTCATCGACAACGCCAGATGGTGGGGCGGAATCGAGGCCTGTGCCGCTTTCAGGGGTAAAACAAGGGAGGACTTCTGGACCGACCCGAATCTCTTTGAGGATTACAAAGCAATTGTCAATTCCGTAGTAAACCGCACCAATTCAATCACGGGCATAAAGTACCGGGATGACAAGGCCATCCTCGCCTGGGAGACCGGCAATGAGCTTATGTGTCCTCCTGAATGGACGGCAAAGGCCGCCGCATACATAAAAAGCATCGACCAGAATCATCTCGTTATGGACGGCTACCACCTGACTCCCGTCCGCGACCAGTCGCTGGAGGACAAAAATATCGATATCGTTACGACTCACCACTACCCGATTATGTTTCGCGTGGTTATAAGTCCCGCTGATATAATTGAACAGATTAAAAAAACCGCAGCTCTTGCCCGCGGCAAAAAGGCCTATGTGGTCGGCGAGTTCGGTTTTATCCCCACCAAAGACGTCGAGTCCCTCCTTAATGCCGTGATGAATGAAAAGATAAGCGGCGTTTTAATCTGGTCGCTGCGTTTCCACAACCGCGATGGGGGCTTTTACTGGCACAGTGAGCCGTATGGCGGCGACATTTACAAGGCCTACCACTGGCCGGGCTTTGCGTCGGGTAATAGTTTCGATGAAACCCGGCTTTTATCCCTGATGCGTCGAAAGGCCTTCGAAATCCGAAATATGCCTGTTCCGGCCATCGAAAAACCCGCAGCGCCTGTTCTTCTCGAAACAAAAGACGTGGCGACGATTTCCTGGCAAGGCAGCGCAGGCACTTCCGGCTACACAGTTGAAAAAGCGGAAAACAAAAGTGGCCCGTGGCAAATCGCGGGACAAAATATATCCGACGCAGATTTCCAATACCGGCCACTGTTCAATGACACCGGAGTCGAGATTGGCAAGAGCTATTTTTACCGTGTTACAGCAGGAAATTCCGCGGGCGAATCCAAGCCCTCAAACATCGTTGGCCCTGTGTCTGTAACCTGCAAAACACTTGTGGATGAAATGCAGGATTTCAAATTAATCGGTAATCGCGAAGGGGCTTTATCTTTAGAGACAAAAGAGTCGCGTAAATTCAAAGAGGACATACATCGGCTGAAAGGCATAAAAGGCAGCTCCATCATCTACAAAATCGAATCGCCGATTGTTTCGTGGAAGGTTTATTCGTTCTTTCCACAGGTCGTTTCAGATTTCAATTTCTATGAATCCGCCGACGGTCAAAACTTCAAACTCATCAAGTTCGCACGCCACGATTACTTCACGGGCAAAGGCGATTACAATTACTGCCTTCCTGTCCTTTACACAGGCACAGAAATTGGCAGTGATGCACAATATTTGAAAATAGAATACACGGGCGAAGCACAAATTTCCCGCGTGGAAATAAAATACGGGAAACACAACTGACCGGAGAAATGACTATGCTTAAAAAATTCGTACTCTGTCCCGCCAAACGAACGGCGGGTAAACTTCTGCCACTGGTCCTCAGCGTTCTTAGCGTACTCTGCGGTGAGATTACAGCGGCGGAAGTCAATACACCCTCTGCATTTTCGCATACAAGCTCGCCGACCGGATTTATAAAGGGGCATAGCTGGGGCTGGCCGGGGGTACGTGGTGATTATTCAGGCCCAAATGCCGTTGACTCGATGAAAAAAATTACAGAAACCGGCGCCAACTGGGTCTGCATCTCTTTTGCCGGCGAAATGATGAAGTCCAATGAGCCGAATATCTTCTGGGCCGATGATGACCCCTGTATGGTAACAGACGCCGAGATTCGCCGGGCAATCGACCTCGCCCGTCAGAACAACATGAAAATCATTCTCAAGCCCGTGGTGAACGTCCGCGACGGCACTTGGCGCGGCTTTATCGATTTCAGAATGCCGGACAACAAATCAGACGCTAACGCCTGGGACAAGTGGTTTGCCGATTTTGACAAGTTCCTGCTGCACTACGCAAAAATCGCTCAGGAAACCAAATGCGAAATGTTTTGCCTCGGCTGCGAAATGAGCACGACCGAAAAGTTTATGAACAACTGGCGAAGCGTCGTTGCCGACGTGCGAAAAGTATATACGGGCGCCATCACCTACAACGCTAATCACGGCAACGAAGAGAAGGTCCGATGGTGGGACGCCGTTGACGTTATCGGCATGAGCGGCTATTACCCAGTGGGCGCGGATATGAACAAGCCCAACGACGACCCCTGCAAAGTCCCCAATGACAGCTCGGTCGAAGGAATGAAAAAAAGATGGACGCCAATCAAGCAAAAACTCAAATACGTAAGTAAACAGGCCAACAGGCCCGTGTTTTTCATTGAAATTGGCGTTTGCAGCGCCAAAGGCAACACCTCAATACCATGGCAGCATCCGGATAAAAACGCCGTTTACGACGCGGATGAGCAGGCAAGGTTCTATCAGGCCGTTTTGGAGACATTCTGGGATGAACCCTGGTTCTTCGGATTCGCCTGGTGGGATTGGCCCGCCAACCTGTATTCGCTG
>Ga0315294_10007334_pt1 | contig 12094 bp, 8 predicted proteins | sample YL17G13_40_MG_FD_203626 | JGI IMG/M metagenome (GOLD analysis project Ga0315294, IMG submission 203626) | Sediment microbial communities from Yellowstone Lake, YNP, Wyoming, USA - YL17G13_40 | ecosystem: Environmental > Aquatic > Freshwater > Lake > Sediment | place: USA: Wyoming | collected...
GTTCGCCATCATAGTCGCTCCCATCGCGGCGCTCATGATCCAGTTGGCGATCTCGCGTTCGAGGGAGTATCAGGCCGATGCGACAGGCGCCCGGATAAGCGGAAAGCCGCTCGGCCTGGCGAGCGCGCTGCAGAAGCTGGAGCATGCCTCGCAGTATGCTCCGGTCCAGGCGAGCCCCGAAACCGCGCACATGTTCATCGTGAACCCGCTGCGCGGCGGGATCGGCAGCCTCTTCAGCACGCATCCGCCGATTCCGGAGCGGGTGAGTCGGCTCGAGGCGATCGCGCGCACCATGGGCCAGCGTTAGACGATAGCACGTTCCGGACCCCGGCCAGTCGCAGAGGCGTCGGGGCTTCTTGCCTGCAACGAAATGCCCTCCATATTGGTGAAATGCTCCGAAGCGGTGCGTCATAACCCGGGGCCTGTCTGGCGTCGTGCAGGACCGCGGACACAGGTGCGAAACAGGTCTTTAACCACACTGGAGTCGGAGGCCTGGCATGCCAGGGTCAAGGACAGACACGGTCGAATCTTTGATGCCTCACCTCCCCGAGCTCGTAAACGGGATCGAGCCGCAGATTCTTACGCGTTTCCTGAAGGATGCTGATGGCCTGAGGTCCGCGGTGCTTCGCGGGTTCAGGGCAACTGCTCAAACCGTGAAGATGCCCGTTGTGAGGCAGCGCCTGATCAAGGAAGCCGAGAAAGACCGCGTGCTCCTTGAGATGCTGGGCGTGCTCTGGATTGACAGCAACCGTGCGCTGTGGGCCCGCGTGTCGCTCAGCTCGGTGAAGGAGCTGAGGAACTCTCTGGACGAGCTTGGGGCGGAGTACGGCGCATCCGCGGTACGCATCGCCATGCTTCTGGACGACAGGCAGAGCGTGATGCGCCTGGGTGACAAGCTCAAGGCTGAGCCGATGCGCCCGAGCGCGAGCAGACCTTCATCGCCAGCGCGCAAGGTCTCGCAGAGAGAAAAGAAGGCTGCCGCGCCGAGGATCTCCGCCGAGCAACTGACGGAGGAGAACCGACAGCTCAAAGACAAAGTACGGCAGCTCCAGGGCCGGATCCGCGATATCGAGCGTCTCATGGAGCAGCGCGAGCATGGAATCCACCAGGCACAGGTGGATTCCCGTTCCTTGAAGCGGCAGATCGCCGACCAGCAGAGGCAGGTTGAAAAGGCGGAGAAGCTCGCCGATCGCCTCCGACGAGGGAAGGAGGCCGCTGACGAGAGAAGCGTTGCCCGTGAACGCGAGTTGAAGCAGGCGAGCAAGGAGATGGAGGTCCTGCGGGCCGAGGCCGCAGTCAAAGAGAGTCCGGCCAAGCCTGCTCCCGAGTCGGCCAGCCCGAGCTGGGTCAATGTGGTTGCCGCCATGGTCAAGCAGGGCGACTACGGCGCGGCCCAGGCGTTCTGTGAGACGCTGAAAAAGATGAGCCCGGAAGACCTCCGCGCCAGGCTGGCGCTGGAGCACGTTTACGGGAAGATCGGCAACCGCGAGGCGCGACTTGAGGAGTGCCTGTGGATAGCGGATCAGTTGAGCAAGCGAGGTCAGTTGGCCCGGGCTTGTGCGTTCTGCTGCCGTGCACTGGAACTGTCTCCCGAAAACCATGGCGCGCAGGTGCAGTTCCGGCGCGTGGTGGAGAAAATCAAACTCTCCGATGACTTCGTTGCCTCCGCTGTCCGGATTGTGCTCAGCAGGCTCAGGGTATCCAGTCCGCCGGCCTTCCGCGAGGCGCACAAGGTCATCAAGCAATTGGGCAAGCAGTACGTCCCGGCGCTTGAGGGCCAGCCGAAAGCGCTCCATGTTGACAAAGTACTCGACCTGAACGACGGTCGCCGGGCGATGCAGATCTCTCTGCGGCAGATGATCGAGGCTGCTGACACCAACGATGTTGAGCTCGTTGAGTTTATTCGGGGTGGGCTCCACACACTCAGGGGATCAAACCCCGGGCTTCGTTGCAGCATTATAGAGAGCCTGGAAGCGAGTGATCGTTCCTGTGTGGAGGCGATAATGCGCGGCGGCCAGCCCGTGATAGTTGATGGAAGCAACGTCGCCTGGCACGAGAGTCGGGACAAGGCCCGTCTGCAGAATATACTCGACGTGCGAAGAGAGCTGCGCAGCGAGGGGTACTTCCCCGTGTACATCTACGTGGACGCCGCGCTGCCGTACCAGGTTGACCAACAGTCCGCGCTCCAGAATCTCATAGACACCGGAGCCGTGCTGGCGGCTGACAGCCGTACCGACGCGGACGAGGCGATAACAGCGCAGGCCAGGCTCCTGTCGTGCCCGGTCATTACCAACGACCGGATGGCCGATTGGGACCCGGAAGGCGAAATCGTCAAGTTCCGGTTTGACCTCGACCGCTCCGGGGTCACAATCTACGATCGGTGAATCACCGGTACCTGCCGAACTCCTTCGCTGCGTCGTACATCGCGCTGATGTTCTCCTCCGGAATCCCCGGCGACAGGTTGTTCGCCTCCCGCAGAACGAACTTCCCGCCTTCCATGATGCCGGTGGACAGGATGCGCCTGACCTCCTCGCGTACCTCCTCCGGAGTGGCCCGCGCCAGAAACTGGACAGTCGGCCCGCCGTTGATCTGCACGTCCGGCCCGAGCTCCTGCCTCAGCCGGCCGAAGTCCACCGGGAAGCCGGTGTCGAATGCAGTCACGTTCAGCTCGTCGCGGATCGTCTTGAAATGGCGGGTCGCGTCGCCGCAGAGATGGATGCTGTGCGGCCCCGGCCCGGCAAGCTCGTCAAACAGCCGCTTGTGGCACGGAAGCACGAACTCCCGGTACATATCGCACGAGAGAAGCTGAATGCTGTCATCCGCGATGCCCCAGCACATCGGCTTCGGGTCGTGGCCCAGCATCTCACGCCAGGCTTTGATCCGCACGATCGTCGCTTCGGTGATGTAGTCAAGCAGTTGCCTGACGTACTCGGGGTCCTCGTATACGTCGAGGCAGATCTCAGTCGCCCCGCGGAGGTTCGCGGCGGCCGTGAAAGGGCCGTCGGTTCCGAGGCCCGTCGGTGAAACTCCGCCGACCGGAAGCCCCATGAACGTGTAAGTCTTGATCCTCTCCTGCATGTGCTCGTAGAAGCGCAGGTTCTTAGCCATCGAGCTGTCCTTGAACGGATCCGGGATTCCGTGGTCGAAGAGCATTCGCTTGCGGTCGTCCGTCAATATCGGCTCGGTATCCGGCACCTGCCCGTCGTAGTAGCGAACCGGGCACCCGAACCACGAGGCCTCGTAGGTGTTCTGAAAATCCACACCTACGGCGTTCCACGCATCGTCCGGCATGCCCATGTATGCATCGGAGAGCAGATTGTGCCGGACGTAGTGCTGGAATTCGAGCTGAGTCTCAAGCATCAGGTCGGGATCCTCGCTGTACTTCTGGAAGCTGATACGGCGAGGATTCAGCCACGGACTGAACAGATAGTACCTGACGTTCAATCCGAGCACCACAGGCACGCGGATCGGCTTCCCGGCATGGAAGGCATCCCAGACCTCCTTCACCTCCCGATTGTGCGCGTGGAAATCCATATCCGGCATGGCAGTCCCATTATACAGATATGCCGGTCGCAAGGGAAGGAGGTGCACAGCGAAGGGGGGAAGGTATACTCCGTGGCTGAGAAGATCAGAGGTGAATGATGAAAACAGGAGTCAGCAATAAACCGTTTCTGTTCTTCTACATCTTCGCTGTGGGGATAGCGACGATGGGGCTGGAAATGTCCGCCTCACGTCTTTTCGCGCCTCATCTGGGGGCGTCAATGGTGGTTTGGGCGGCGCTGATCGGGGTGATACTGCTCGGCTTGGCCGGCGGTTACGTTTGGGGCGGCCGGCTGGCCGACCGCTATCCCCGGCCTCGGGTGATCTTCTGGGTAACCCTGGCGGTCGGTCTATGGATAGCGGCGATCCCTATGGCGGCTCCTCACCTGATAACGACTGCCGGGGCAATCAAGTTGTCCGGCATCGCCTGGCTGGCAGCGGTATCCGTTTTTTGCAGTGTCATATTGTTAGTCCCGCCGATTGCAGGACTGGGGATGGTGACACCGTTCGTCTTGCGGCTGGTTTTGGATAAGGTTGACCGGACCGGCGAAGTTGCTGGAAGGATGTTCGCAATATCAACGACCGGGAACATCCTGGGCGTGTTCCTGCCTACTCTGGTCACGATCCCCTGCCTGGGAACCTGGCAAACCATCGAGGGTATCGCCGGATTGTTGATGGTCGTCAGCATTGTCGGGCTGGGAGCTAGGTCGTTACCCGCGCTGTTTCTAGCCGTTCCGTTCTTCGTCATCAACCCGCCGTTTCACACGGTTTCCGACGGACGCGAGTTGGTAGCAGCTAAGGACAGCCATTACCAATATGTTCGGGTGGAAAAGGATATTGAGGGGTCTACCAGGTATCTGGTGACCAACGAAGGGGGCGGCACCCAGTCGGTCGCCGGCTTTCCCGGATTATACACGAACCTCTATTGCGACTATTTCGCACCGCTGGTGACGTTGCGTGGAAGCGCGGAGCAGAAGAAGGTGCTCGTCTTAGGATCTGCCGGCGGTACGATTGCCCATCAAATGAGAAGCTTGGTGCCTGGCCGGCCGGTCATTGAAGGGGTGGAGATAGATCCGCTGGTAATCGAATACGGCTATCGGTACTTTGACAATCAGGCCTACGATAAGGTGATCAATGCGGATGGACGGCGATTTCTGCAGGAGTCCGAGCAGAGATACGATTTGGTCATAGTGGATGCATACAGCCAACAAATGTATGTTCCTTTCCATATGGCAACCAGAGAATTCTTTCAGTTGGCGCGCCAGGACTTAGCTGAGGACGGCATATTGGCAATGAATGTCTGCACATTTTGCCCCGACTCGAAGCTGCTGCTCAGTTTTGCCTCGACTTTGAAGGCTGTTTTTCGGCATGTCTATGTTGTGCCGGTCCCTCGCTCGTTCAGTTATGTCATCGTCGCCGGCGATAAAGCCCAGGATTGGGATTCCTGGGAGGCGGCATCCCCTGAGCTAATGCCGATTGTTGAAACGATCAAGGTCCTGGTACAGGAAGTCCCCGATGAGAGGGGCGGTCTGGTGCTGACCGATAATAGAGCGCCGGTGGAGTTCATGACCGATCGCGAGTTCTGGAGGTTCATGCGCGAAGTAGCCGAGCGGGGGGAGACTTAATGATAAAAAGCGCGATGCTGAGTCTCATGCTGAATGCGGTTTGGCTGGTCTCCTTGTTTGGTTTGGCGATCGTCAAAGAGACTACCGCATGCACCTCCTTCTATTCAAGCCCATGTGTTCATAATCTCATGAGACTCGACAACTGACGTTCAACCCGAGAACGACGGGCACGCGGATCGGTTTCCCCGCATGGAAGGCATCCCAGCCCTCCTTCACCTCCCGATTGTGCGCATCGAAATCTATGTCGAGCACTTCAGCCTCCGAATGACTTCACGGGAGGGCGAGACTCCGTCGAGCCGAGCCTGGCTCTTCCCTGATGCGGCTCGGGAGGACCCTCGCCCTCCCGACGACTCCCGACGGTGGTATTATACAGATCAGCCGACCGCCGAACAAGGGCAGGGGAGGACTGAGGGAATACGGGGAGGAAGAATAAGGGTGGCGTCCGGCCCTGCCCGGGCAGCGCTGGCGTCTGCTGCTCAGAAGGTGGTCATATGTCGGAAAAGGTTGCACTTGCTCGGTGCGCGATAGCTATGGGTGACGAGCCGGCGTACGTTCGGCTCGGTGTGGAAGACCTGCGAGCCTACTTGGAGGAAATGACGGGCAAACGGCCCGCGCTTCATAGTTCCTCTGCGGACGTCGAACAGGCCGACACGATTGTAGTGGTGGGCAGGTCTGCACTTGACGAGTTCAAGGCAAGTACTCCGTACGCACCCGATCTGAAGCTGCCTCCCGATCCGCAGGCATACACGCTTTTTGTCCATCCCGGCAGACCGGCGCTCGTCATCGCCGCCGGGGACGATCCGCAGGGCACGAAGTACGCGCTCGTGGACTTGATTCGCGAGATCGGGTTCGACGGCACCGATGCCTGGCTGCCGGTGGACTTGAGCAGGACGGAGAAGCCTTACTTCGACCTGCGCGGCATGTACGCGCACCTCCACTGGCAGTACGATCATCCGTACGCTCTCCGAAGCTGGTCGCTCGAGGACTGGAAGCGGTACGTAGACCTGCTGGCGTACATGAAGCTGAATCTCTTTCAGATCTGGACGATGGCCGCCATCTGCCCGAACCCGCTGAGCCCCGGCGATGAAGCCTATCTCAACAAGTACCATGAGGTGGTGAAGTATGCCCGGGAGATGCGCGGCATGGAAGTATGGCCCGGCGAGTGCGCCAACAACGTCGCAGAGTCGGATTTCGGCGCGCCGATCGAATGCAGGGAGTACTTCCAGGTCGAGGTCCTGAAAAACCCCGCCGATCCGGGGCAGTTCCAGGACATCATGGACAACCGGGCGAACATGTACCGGCTGGTCAACAACGGCGACGGCTACTGGATTATAGATTCCGATCCCGGCAAATGGAAAGGGAGTCCTGCGGGCGAATTGGCGGACATTTTTGCGGGCAACCGGCGGCTTATTGACGAGCACGCCGACAAGGGCCGAAGCGCGAAGCTTATCTACTGGATACACCAGGGATGGGGCACAGGCTCCCCCGAGGAGAACTGGCGCGGGACAATCGAGGGAATCCGCGAGAAAGTGCACGAGCCCTGGTGGCTTACCCCCTGCAACGAGAATCACCTGAGGCTGGTCTCGGAGATGGGATACCTGGGCAAGAGCGTCTTCTTTCCATACGGCGCAATCGAGCCTGAGCCTTCGAATCCCTTTACACACGTCAAGTTTGACCTCCTCTCGAACATGATTAATCTCGCGCTGAAGCACGCGGGGCTCGTCGGCATCATGGGCAACGCGCAGACGCCGTTCGCACAGCTTCCGAACATCTTCTGCTTCGCCGAGTGCGCCTGGAATCCCGAGCGCACGAAACTGTCGGATGACGAAATCCTGCGGAAGCTGGGGCGATTCCTGTTCCCGGCGATCGAGAAGGAGCTTGCCGAGGGATGGCTGGCATTGAGCACGCCGGGTTCCGGGCAGGCGTTTGAGATCGCTCGGACTCTCGAATCTCTGGTTGAGGAAGGGCAAACCGGCGCTCCCGGACCCGGCGGCAGGCTCATTTTCCCCGATTCGAAGCTGGTGGTGCGCGACCTGGCGCTCCTCGTAAGGATACACGCATGCGCCGAGCAGGTCCGCGAGTTGATCGAGGCGGATTCGAAGGAGGACGCGATACTCGATGCGGTCAGCGGATACCTGAGCGCCGTGCTTGAATGGCAGTCACGAACAGGCTGGCACGGATGCCGCGTTGACGACGTTGATTTCCGAGGCGGCGGAACGCTCCTGCACGGCCGCGACTTCCTCATAGTTTACCAAGCTCTTCGGGATTACTTTGCAAGGCCGGGAAACGCGGCAAACAGGGATTCCTGGGCGACGTCGGTGGAGAATAGACTGAAAGAGGCCGGACACGCCGACTCGATGTCCGAACGCGCGGCATTCGAAGTCATCCTCGAACCGGGGCAAAGACGACCGGATGGGAGGCTGTAAGTGGATCACAGAGCATTGTGTTTGTGCCTGATTGTGGCGACTCTCGTGGGAGGGAACGTCGTCCAGGCCGGCGACTGGATGTGGGCGAAGGGCAACATGCACACGCACACGACGAACAGCGACGGCGACGGCTCACCTCAGGCGGTGGCTGACTGGTACAGGGACCACGGCTACCAGTTCCTGGTGATCACGGATCATGGGGTAGTCACCGATCCCGCCCCTTTGGATAACGATCCGTCCGATAAGTACATTCTGATTCCCGGGGAGGAAGTTGCCGTTCCGGATCAGGGCGACAAGCCAGTTCATGGAGTGGCGATCAATGTCCGGCAGACGATTCCTGCGCCCAAGGGGTGTGCTACCCAGGGACGGACTTTGCGGAGTATGGTGGACGACATCGGCAAGGCAGGTGCTATCCCGATGGTGTGCCATCCGAACTGGTGCTGGGCGTTTACCCACAGGGAGCTTCTCCACGTGCGGGGGCCGTATCTGCTGGAGATCGCGAACATGAGCAGCGGGTGCAATAACGAAGGCAGCCTGTCCCGGCCGTCCACGGAGCAGATCTGGGACATTCTGCTGTCCGAGGGCCGGGAGGTCTACGCGACCGCGACCGATGACATGCATGCCCTGGGTATCGGTCCCAAGGTGGACGGACCCTGCAGGGGATGGGTCGTGGCACGTGTACCCGAACTGACTCAGCAGGCTGTTTTGAAGGCTCTCTCAGCGGGTGACTTCTATGCCTCCACCGGAGTCGAACTCGCCGATTACAGCTTCGACGGGAAGGAGTTCCGGGTTTCCGTGGTTCCCAGGGCAGATACCAACTACCTGATACGCTTCGCCGGAAAGTGGGGCTCCATCCTTCAGGAGACCGTGGGCACGACTGCATCGTTCCGGCCTGCCGAAAAGCCCGACCGAAACTCGTACGTTCGCTGCAAGGTGATCTCCAGTGACGGCACTGTTGCCTGGACGCAAGCATATCGGATCAAGGGCTAGACTCCTCATCTTGGGCTTTGGGATCGTCTTGATCGCCGGCTGCGGGCCGATCATGCGCGAACTGCAGTTCGCGAACGTCCGAACGGGCCTCTTCCCCATGTCCATGGACCTGAGTGTGGGCCACGGCAAGACTGATGCCCGGAAGCTGATGAAGGCTCAGACCTACGTGGGGTTCGTCGAGCGTGGGGACGTGATCGTGCACTACCCGGCGGGAATGTTCGCGCTCGCAGCGGAAGTCGCGTTCGCCTTTGATCGCGCGGAAGCCGAGATCCGGGAGCGGCTGGGGGTCACCTGGGCCTTCAGGCCGATCGTCTACCTGGTGCCCGTGCGGGACGTCTCCGAAGGCTTTCGGCTGCGGATTCCGCTTCGGAAGGGCCGCGAACTCGAACTGCCGATGCTGGTGGTGCCCGGCGGAAAGCCATTTCCCCTGCCGGAGTGGAGCAGGCTGATCGGACATGAGATCACCGAGGCCTCAATGCTGGCTTCCCTCAGCCGGCGGGAACTCGTGCTGGGTGACTACTGCCTGTGGGGCGGCGGCCTGGTGAACGAGACGCGCTGGTTTCGGGACGGCGTTGCGGAGTATGCGGGCGACATACTTAACACGCGCCTCTTCGGCGAGCGATATCAGCCGCCTCCTTACATTTATGGCGAGCTGTCTCAGGTTCGCGAGAGTCTGCTGGACTGGGACAACTGCGCCGCGAAGGTAGGCCCGGACGCGTGCTACCTGGCATCATTGGGTCTGGTTCAGGAGCTTGTCAATCGGTTCGGGGAGGACGTTATAGCCAGGATCATGACCGCCGCCTCGGAGGAAAGATACATCAACGGCAGCGCGCTTATGCGGGCGGTGCGGAAGGTCACGGGCCTCGATCTCGTGGAGTTCCTGCGCGGCTATCGGATGACCTGGCTGGGAATGGACTTGAAGGACACCGCGCCCGCTCCCGGCGTTCCGTTCGTCACGCGTGAAGGGAATACGGCCAGGGTGATCAGGGTCTATCCGGGGAGTCCCGCCGACAAATGGAAACTTAGCACGGGGGATGTGATTCTCACCGCCGACGGGCGCCCGGTATTATCAGCCGCCTGGTTCGCGCATTACGCTGCCGCCCGTCAGCCCAGGGATCGGATGGCAATCGAGTTCGAGCGGGCAGGGGAGCGCCGCTGCTGTCGAATGATGGTCGTCGCCCGGCCGCAGATTCAGGACTAGCTACCGGAAACATCTTCCTGCCGTGCCGCTTTGTGCGCGGTCGGCTTCCCGGTCTCGGCAGGATAGAGGGCGAGATCAACGCGTCCGGCTCCTGCCGGGCTCGGTATGTAGGCTTTGGCGTCTTGCGCATAACCCTTCGCTGACGCCAGGATGACATAGGGGCGAGGGTCCAGATCGGCCAGCACGAACCTGCCGAGTGGATCAGTGGTAGTCGCCGCGCCTTCACGCTTTGAGTCAACTCTTACCTCGGCGCCCGGGATCGGCGATTTCGTCGCCGCGTCCGTAACTGTCCCTTGGAGGGTCAGCAGCGGTGTGGTGTCAGGCTGCTCGTCCGCTGCAGAAGCAGAGGGCTGCATCGCCGGCAGTTGGGATGCGCAGGCCGGGCAGTAGACCCAGTCCGCCTTGACTGACGCCTGGCATCTCGGACAGGTACGCTCTGCCTCTGAGCCGCAATACGGACACCGCTTCAGCCCAACCGTCAGGTATGCCCCGCACTGCGAACATGCGCGCGGGTCGGGATAGCGGATCACCAGGTAGGTCACCAGCCCGAAGACGTTGGTCAGCAGGGTTAGAATCGCCCAGGGCACGGCGTCCATCCTTCGCCACATCGCGTCCAGATATACCCACCAGGGCACAAGCACCCAGTAGGCTGCTATCGCCACTACCCCCAGGATCTCCGGAATCCCGAGAGCGTGTCCAAAAGCCATGCCAAACAGGACGAATGCGGCGAGTGCGATTGCCATGCACTTTGCGGTATGCTTTGCGCGCTCCAAAGGCCCCGGTGCCAGAGACTCCGTCAGCGTCGAGAAGATTCGATTGACCGCCGATATCTGTCGGCCGCAGGTCGGACAAACCTGTGTTGCAGCCGCGACGGGAGTTCCGCATACACTGCAGAACGGAGGCGCCGGCGTCCGCGACACGAAGTAGAAGAGCAGCGCGACAGGACCGGCAGCGAGAGCGAACACCGTCCACCAGAATATCGGCATGCTCCTGTAGCGTGCGTCAAGGGCAACCCAGTAGGCTGCAAAGGTCCATCCGACCAGGAATGCGAGCACGCCCAAATCTCCCACTTCCCTAAAGCCGCCGAGCGCAAGGATCAGAAATATGCCCCACGCGATCACCGAGATCGTGCCCACGATTTCCTTGCGGCGCAGTAAGATCAGCTCATTGACTCCCATCGGCTTTCTCCTTCTTCACGACTCGGCGGTTTCCGCGGTCTGCTCCAGCGCGAAGTCAACCGCCGTCTGCTGTCCGGGCACGACCGCGATCAGTCTGGACTGAGGCGCGAATCCCTCGGCCTCAGCGCGAACGGTATACGGCCCGGGGGGTACGTCCGCGAGCACGAATCCGCCGTCTGCCTCGGTGACGGCTGAGCGGTCCACGCGGCTGGTATCCAGGCAGACGTTGGCCTTCGTCAAGGGCTTCTGCGACGCTCTTTCGACAACGCGCCCGATGATTCTTCCCGGCATGGATCTTAATCTGAGCTGCACGTCCTCGGGGGAATCCTCGGCGATCTCCAGTTCGGCTTTGGCCGGTTCGTATCCCTCCCTGGCCGCGGTGATCGAGTACTTGCCGCTCCTGACCCTCCTGGCTTCGAATGTTCCCTGACCGCTGGTCAAGCCCTCAATGGCGCACGGACCTTTGATGGTGATTCGCGCGCTGGAGATGGGCGCGCCCGACGCGTCGTCAACAACGTCCACGCGGAGGCCTGCCCGCTGAGCAGCAGGAGGCTGTGTGGGTTCGCTGACGGAAGCCGTCCGAGGCGCTTCGGCCGGGCGGCTCGCGATTCCGCTGCACACCGGGCAGTACTGCCAGCCGGGCCTCATGGGAGACCGGCAAATGGGACATATAGCCGGTCGCAGTGAGACGCCGCAAGCAGGACACCGCACGTACTTGCCAAAGATGCGCTCACCGCAGTTCGGGCATTTGCTCGGAGCCGGGAGCCGTGCGATCAGGTACGCGCCGAGGCCGATCAGGTTCGTAACCAACAACAGGATCGCCCATGCGGATGGCCTCATGCCTCGCCAGCGGGCATCCATTGCCACCCACGCGGTCAGAAGCAGCCAGTATAACCCAAAGCTGATAATGGCGAGGATGGCGAGGATACCCGCTGCTTCGGTGTCGCTGCGGTACAACAGTTCCGATCGCCCGGGCATGTCCAGGACCATTGCGCTCCGTGCAGCCGTGACCAATAGCCCGATCGTTCTGCCGTCCGGGGTCATGACTCTGTTCATGTATACGTCGCCGACGTCTTCGGCATACAAGGCGGCAGTCCGGGCGAACACGCTGCGCCAGTATGGGAACTTGCCGGC
>Ga0315294_10007335_pt1 | contig 12094 bp, 9 predicted proteins | sample YL17G13_40_MG_FD_203626 | JGI IMG/M metagenome (GOLD analysis project Ga0315294, IMG submission 203626) | Sediment microbial communities from Yellowstone Lake, YNP, Wyoming, USA - YL17G13_40 | ecosystem: Environmental > Aquatic > Freshwater > Lake > Sediment | place: USA: Wyoming | collected...
CGCAGACTGTAGAGGAGCACCCGATGCACACCGCGCGCGTTCTTTACGTCCTGGGCGTCCTCACCGCGCTGGCCCTGTGGGTGCTCTGGCAGGCTGCGCTGCTCAAGCAGGCCGGCTATCGCGTGGACAGGCTGCAGCGCCAGGCCGATGAGTGCAGGGCGGAGATTGACAAATACAAAGTGCAGATCAGCAAGCTCGAAGGCCCCCAGAGGGTCGTCCCGATGGTCGAGAAGCTCAAGTTGAAGCTCGTGCCGCTCGTGCCGGACCCGGAGCCGAAGGATGAGCAGGACGAGCAGGCGGAAAAGCCCGACACCGACGTGGCGGAAGATTGACCGGTTCAGAGCCGACGTGGAGTGAGAATGGCGGCGGAAGGTGACAGGCTGAACGCATCCGGAGTGGCCCCGCAGGGCGCGGGCGAGCCGGAGTGCAACATAAGGGCAAGGGCGAGGCTGGCCATCGCCATCCTGTGCGGGTTCTTCCTGCTGCTCGCGCTCCGACTCGTCCACCTCCAGGTAATCCGGCACGGCCGCCTGAGCGAGATTGCGGCGCAGCAGCAGTTGATCCGGCGCGAGCTTTCCGCGCGCCGAGGCAACATCTACGACCGCGACGGCAGCATACTCGCCACGAGCCTGCGCCGCTGGAGCGTGTACGCAGACCCCGGAGCGGTGACGGACGCCCGCGCGACCGCAGGCAAGCTCGCCCAGGCGCTCCATCTGAAGTACCAGGACGTGCTGGCCGACTTGAGCCGCCAGGGACGGTTCGCATGGATAAAGCGGCAGGCCTCCGACGTGGACGCCGACAAGGTGCGCCGCCTCCGCCTGGCGGGCGTGTACCTGCGCACCGAGAACAACAGGTCGTATCCGCTCTGCCGCGCCGCCTGCCAGGTCGTGGGGTTCACGGACGTTGACGGCCGCGGGCTGTCCGGCATCGAGCTTGAGCTTGACCGCATCCTGCGCGCAATCCCGGGCCGCGAGGAAGTGGCCTGCGACGCCGCGCGCCGACCCGTCCGCCGCGCCGGCGACGAACCCTCCCAGGAGCCCGTTGACGGGTACGACGTCTACCTGACCATTGACTCTTACGTCCAGAGCGTGGCGCACCAGGAGCTCACGAAGGCCGTCGAGAAGCACAGGCCCGAGTGCGCATGGGCGGTGGTCATGGACGTGCGCACGGGGGCCATCCTCGCCATGGTGAGCTGGCCGGACTTCGACCCCAACGGGGCCAGCCACGGCAGCGCGCAGGCGCAGAAGATCCGTCCCATCACCGACGCCTATGAGTTCGGCTCCGTGATGAAGCCTCTGACGGCAGCCGCCGCCCTCGAGGAAGGACTCGTGACGCCCGACACGAAGGTTGACTGCCACAGCGGCGAGTGGCACATCGGCAAGCGGGTCCTGCACGACGTTCACCCCTACGGCATCCTCACCGTGAGCGACATCATCGCCAAGTCGAGCAACATCGGCATCGCGCAAGTGGGCCTGATGGTGGGCGTGGAGAAGCTGCACAAGAGACTGTCGGACTTCGGGCTGGGAGCGCCGACGCGCATCATGCTGCCCGGGGAGATCGGCGGCATCATGCGCCCCCTGCCCTGCTGGAACCAGCACAGCGTCATAAGCGTCTCGTTCGGCCAGGAGCTTGCCGCCACGCCGCTGACGGTCACGTGCGCGTTCGGCACGCTCGCCAACGGCGGCGTCCTGATGCGTCCGCGCGTCATCCAGAAGGTGGTCCGCTCGGGCAACGGAGACCTGGTGTGGGAAGCGGGAGAGCCGAAGCCCGTCCGGCGCGTCGTGAGCGAAAAGACCGCCTCCGACGTGCTCGCGATGATGCGCCGCGTGGTGGTGGAAGGCACGGGCAAGAGGGCGGACCTCAAGGAGTACGCCGTGGCGGGCAAGACGGGCACCGCGGGGCTTACCGCGCCCAACCGCAAGGGCTATGTCCCCGGCCTGTACCTGTCCTCCTTCCTAGGGATTGCCCCCGTGGAGAATCCGCGGATCGTGGTGCTCGTGTCTCTCAAGGCCCCATCGAAGAACGGTTACTACGGCGGCACGGCGGCAGCTCCGCCGTGCGGCGAGATCATCAAGCGCACGCTGGCATACCTGAAGGTGCCGCCCAGCGCGCCAACGCAGGTTGCGACAAGGTCACAGCAATGACGACAGAATCGGAAGTGAGGACTTGCAGGCTGGCGGACCTCATCCAATCCGTGAGGGCAAGGAAGAAGCACAACTTCTCCGACGCGCCCATCACCTCGGTGACCGACGACTCGCGTCGCGCGCAGCCCGGAGCGCTCTTCATCGCGGTGCGCGGCGAGAAGATTGACGGTCACAGCTTCATAGGGGACGCGGTGGCGCGCGGCGCTTCTGCGGTCGTCTGCCAGAAAGCGCCCAAGCCCCGGCCCGCCTGCCCCGTCATCACGGTGAGGGACTCGCGGGTCGCCCTCAGCGCCCTTGCAAGCGCGTTCTACGGCCATCCGACGCGCGACATCTGCATGGTCGGCGTCACGGGCAGCGAGGGCAAGACCACCACGACCGAACTCATCCGCACCATCCTTGAGCATGCAGGCTTCCGCGCCGGCTCGCTCGGCACCGTCCGCTACAACCTCGGCGGGCGCGTCGTGGAGGCCGACCAGACCACGCCCCACCCCATCAGCCTTCAGGCAATGCTCAGGGAGATGGCGGACGGCGGCATCACCCACGCCTCGATGGAGGTCAGCAGCCACTCGCTCGTGCAGCGTCGCGTCCATCACGTGGAATTCCGCGTGGCAGTGCTGACGAACGTCACTCAGGACCATCTGGACTTCCACGTCACGCGAAAGGCCTACATCAGGGCGAAGCAGATGCTGTTCGAGCGGCTCTCGCCCGACGCGGTCGCCGTGCTGAACGCCGACTCGCCCGTCTGCAACCGCTACCGCAAGGCGACCAACGCGACCGTGCTGACCTACGGCATGCACAAGCCGGCGGACGTGAGGCTGGACTGCCTGAACGCGGACCTGGGCGGAATGAACCTGACGATACACACGCCGCTGGGGACCTACGACGTCTACACGCCGCTGGTGGGCGACTACAACTGCGAGAACATCCTGGCGGCGGCAACAGCGGCCTTCGCGCTCGGCATGCCGTCCGCGGCCGTGCGGCGCGCGCTCGAGCGCTTCGTCGGCGCGCCGGGCCGCCTGGAGCGCGTCACCCCGCTGGAGCGCAGCGACCTCCCGCTCGTCTTTGTGGACTTCGCGCACACGGGCGAGAGCCTGCGGCGCGTGCTCACCGTGCTCCGCCCGCTCACCAGAGGCAGGCTCATCTGCGCCTTCGGCTGCGGCGGCAACCGCGAGAGGCAGAAGCGCCCCGTGATGGGGCAGACCGCCACGTCCATCGCCGACTTCACCGTCATCACCAGCGACAACAGCCGCAATGAGCGCACGGAAGACATCATCGCCGAGATAGTGGCCGGCATCCGCGCGCCCGGCGCCCGCTATGAGACCGAGCCGGACAGACGCAAGGCCATCGAGAAGGCCATAGCGGCGGCCACATCGCCGGATGACGTAGTGGCCATCTGCGGCCGCGGCCACGAGCAGGTCCAGATTCTCGGCGACCAGCGCATACCCCTGGATGACCGCGTCGTGGCGCGCGAGGTCCTGCTGCCCGCCTCGTCGGTGGAGACGCAGCAGGCCCCCGCCAGGCGCAAGAGCGCATAAAAACCGGAAACACACAAGAGAGGGAAACATATGGCGGAGCACACACCGAAGTTCACGGCCGGCGATATCGTGCAGGCATGCGGGGGCCGACTGGCAGCGGGACGCCCCGAGCTGGCCGCAGACGGACTGTGGACGGACACGCGGACAATGACGCCGGGGCAGGCCTTCCTGGCGCTCATCGGGCCGAACTTCGACGCGCACGAGTTCGTGCCCCAGGCCATCGAGGCGGGCGCGCGCATCATCATCGCGCAACGGCAGGAGGAGTCCTGGAGCCTGCCGCTGGACGTGGCCCTCATCATCGTGGGCGACACCACAAAGGCGCTGATGGACCTCGCGGCCTGGCACCGCAGCCGCATGCGCGGCCGCGTCATCGCCGTCACGGGAAGCTGCGGCAAGTCCACCGTCAAGGCCATGACCGCGGCGCTGCTGGCCCAGGCGGGTGCCTGCACCGTGGCGCGCAAGAGCTTCAACAACCGCATCGGCGTCTCGCTCAGCCTGCTGGACGCCAAGGCCGTGGACGACTTTGTCGTCCTGGAGATGGGCGCGAATCACTTCGGCGAGATTGACGAGCTGGCCCGCCTTGCCCGCCCCCACGCGGCGGTCATCACCTGCATCGGCGAGTGCCACCTGGAAGCGTTCGGCGACCTGAAGGGCGTGCGCGACGCCAAGGCGGAACTCGTCGCCCACCTCGACCCCGAGGGGCTTCTGGTGCTGAACGCCGACGACAGGCTCTGCCTGACAATAGCCTCAGCCTACAAGGGCCAGGTGCGCACGTTCGGGTTCGCGCGCGACGCCTACGTGCGCCCGCACGGTCTGCGCAGGGAGGGCGAGAACACGGTGTTCAGGGTCTGGGGGCGCACGTTCAGGCTGCCCGCGGTCGGCCAGCACAACGTCCTGAACGCCGCCGCCGCGCTCTGCCTCGCACGGTGGGCCGGCCTGTCGCTGGAACAGGTCAGGGACGGCCTTGCGGAGATCAAGATGCCCGAGCTGCGCTGGGAGAAGCGCGTGCTCGCCGGCGTCACCTATCTGATAGACGCCTACAACAGCAACCCCACGGCGATGCGCGCCGCACTGGCGGCGTTCCTTGAGGAGCCTGTCGCCCGCCGCCGCATCATGGTCTGCGGCGACATGCTCGAGCTTGGCGCGGCCAGCATCCCGCTGCACCGCCGGCTCGGTCGCGTGCTGGCCCTGACGGGCATTGACTCGCTGGTCGCCGTAGGCCCCCTGAGCCGCTCCGTGGTGGACGGCTGGCGCGAGATAGCAAGCGACGGGCGAGAGGTCTTCCACTTCGAGACGGCTGAAGAGGCGTGGGCCGCAGTGCACGCCATCGCCTCACCCGGCGACTGGGTGCTCATCAAGGGCTCCCGCATGATGCAACTGGAAAAGATCGTTGCCGCCATCACTGAACATCTGAGCGTGAAGGGAAAGGAGGCGGCGGCCTGAGATGTTCCACTGGCTACTCAGCCATCCTTCGACCCTGACGGCGGCCCAGGAGGCCGCTTGCCCGGCGCTGCTCTGGCGCGCACTCGGCGCCCTGGCCACCGCCCTGCTCATCTCCCTGGCCGGCGGTCACGGCATCATCGCGTGGCTCCGGCGCAGAAAGGTCGGCGAGCGAACGGACAAGACGCCCATCGAGGACCAGAAACTCATCGCGCAGATAAGCGCAAAGGCCGGCACGCCCACCATGGGCGGAGTCATCATCCTGGCCGCCCTCCTGCCCGCGTTCCTCCTGTGGTGCGACTTGACCAACGTCTACCTGTGGCTGGCCGTGGGCAGCTTCGTGGCCTTCGCCGCGCTCGGCATGGCGGACGACTGGATGAAGCTCGCGGGCAAATCGCACAGGGACCGCGGCCTCAAGGTGCGGCACAAGCTCATCGCGCAGGGAGCCGTCGGCGCGCTCATCGGCATCGTCGTGTGGCGAAAGGCCGTCGCCGCCGGGGAGGTCGCGGGAATCACCGTGCCCCTGCTGCGCGACGCGGCGCTCCCGCTCGGGCCGCTCGTCATCGTGTGGATAGCCCTGGTCGTGGCGACCATGAGCAACGCAGTGAACGTGACCGACGGCTTGGACGGCCTCGCCACGGGCCTGAGCATCGTCAGCGTGCTGTCGCTGGGGGCCCTGGCGTTCTGGGCGGGCATCGGCCTGCTCGCGGCCCCCTATGGTCTGACGGGAAGCCCCGAGGCGGCGGAGGCGTGCGTCCTCTGCGCCGCCCTCGTCGGAGCGCTCACCGGGTTCCTCTACCACAACCTGCACCCGGCCCGCGTCTTCATGGGTGACACGGGCGCGCTCGCCATCGGCGGCATCATCGGCACGCTGGCGGTCACGCTCCGCGTGGACTTCCTGCTCCCCCTCATCGGCTTCGTGTTCCTGGTCGAGTTCGGCTCGTCGGTGCTCCAGGTGCTCTGGTTCAGGGCGACAGGCAAGCGAATCCTCCCGATATCTCCGGTGCACCACATCTTCCAGCAGAAGGGCTGGCCGGAGACTCGGATAGTGGCTGGATTTCACCTTGTGGGCTGGCTCATTGCGCTGATTTCGTTGGTCTTGCTCTGGAGCGTGCGCGTCTGACGCATGGGCGCGCGCGGCATGGGAAGACATGGCTGACACTGCGTTACAGACTGCAGGCTGCGCCCGCGTGGAACAGGAGCCCGAGCTCTGCCCCTGGCGCTTTGCGAGCAACCGCCTGGTCGGACTGACCGCGCTGCTGCTGTTCTTCGGACTGATAATGGTCGCCAGCACTGCGGCGACGGGCGGCTCGCGGCCGGACGTCTTCATGACCGCCGTGCTGCGGCGGCTCGCCTACATGGCGCTCGGCACGGCGGCCTTCGCGGCCGGCGCCCTGGTGAACTACCAGTGGTGGCGCCGCCATTGGGTGCTCCTGAGCGGCATCGGCATGGCGCTGCTCGTGCTGGTGCTGGTGCCGGGAGTGGGAACGCAGGTGAACGGCGCGCGGCGCTGGATACGCCTCGGCGGCATCATGGGCGTGCAGCCGTCCGAGTTCGCCAAGGTGGCTCTGGTGATTGCGCTTGCCGCCTACTGCGAGCGCACCGCGGCGGCCAAGCAGATGGGGGGGCTCCTGCGAGGGTTCCTCGGGCCCTGCGCCGTCATCGGCATGGCCTCCCTGCTGGTGCTGGCCGAGCCGGACTTCGGCACGGCCGTGCTCATCGGCATGGTGGGGATGAGCATCCTGCTGGTGTGCGGCACAAGGCTGGTCTACGTGCTGCTGGCGGGCGCGGCGGCCGCGCCCGTGGCATACAAGCTTGTGTTCGAGGTCCCCTACCGGCTCGAACGCATCACGACCTTCCTCGACCCGTGGCGCGAGCCGATGGACGCCGGCTACCAGCTCGTGCAGAGCCTCGTGGCCATCGGCTCCGGCGGGCTGCTGGGCAAGGGCCTGGGCGCGAACGCGATGGGGTTCCTGCCCGCAGCATCCAACGACTTCATCTTCAGCACCATCGCGGAGCAGTTCGGGCTTGTGGGCGGGGTGCTGGTCATCGCCGCATTCGTGTGGCTGGTCTGGGAAGGGCTGCAGGTGGCCCTGCGCGCCCGCGACCAGTTCGGCTTCATGCTCGCCTTCGGAGTCACGCTCCTGTTCGGCATGCAGGTGGTCATCAACATTGCGGTGGCCACGGGGTGCATGCCCACGAAGGGCCTGAGCCTGCCGCTCGTCAGCTCGGGCGGCTCCTCGCTCTGCATCTGCATGTGGGCGGCGGGGATTCTCGTGAGCGTAGCGCGCTCCATCGAAACGCCGGAGCGCTTTCAGCTTGTCACATGGCAAGAGGACATGCCGCGCCACGAACGGACGCTGAGCAGGTTCGCGGCCGCGGCCGAGGCAAAGCTCCTGTCTGCCCTCCCGTGGGGCAGAAAGTGACGTGAGCACTGGTGGACGGCAAATGAGCGGACACGACGGCACAGAAGGAATTCGGGTGATTTTCGCAGGCGGCGGCACCGGCGGGCACATCATGCCCGGCGCCGCCACGGCAGAGGCGCTCCATGCGCTCCTGCCCGGCGCGCGATGCCTGTTCCTGGCCACCGACCGCGGCTCCGAGCGGCAGTGCAGGCGGGCGCTGGCAGGATTCGAGGTGCTCGAGATGCCGGCCGCGCGATGGGAAGGACTCGCGCAGAAGGCGCGCTTCGCGGCCACGGCCCCCCTCGCCCTGGTGCGCTGTGTGGAGGTGCTGCGCGGGTTCCGTCCGCACGTCGTCGTCGGGCTGGGCGGATACAGCAGCGTGCTGCCCGTGCTGGCTGCGCGCGCCCTCGGCCTGCGCACGATGCTCTTTGAGTCGAATGCCATTCCCGGGCGCGTGGTGCGCGCGCTGGCCCCGCTGGTGGACTGCGTGCAGGTCCAGTGGTCGGCCACGGGCCGGTGCCTGAGGGCGCGGCGCGTCACGGTGACCGGCAACCCCATCCGCGACGGCGTGCTGCGCTCGGACAGGGCTGCGGCCCGCGCACGGCTGGGCCTGGCGCCCGCCCGGTGCACACTGCTGGTGATGGGCGGCTCGCAGGGCGCTCTTGCGCTCAACCGCCTGGCGCTCGGCGCGCTCAGGCGGATGGGCGAGCGCCCCGACATGCTGCCGCAGGGCGGCATGCAGGTGCTCCACCTGACCGGGCCTGCGCACCTGGAGGAAGTGCTGCGGAGCGATGCGCCGTGCGGCATGGTTTACCGCCCGGTGGGCTTCCTGCACGAGATGGAGGACGCCTACGCGGCGGCGGACTTCGTCGTTGCGCGCGCCGGCGGCTCCTCCCTGGCGGAGCTGACTGCGGCCGGGCTGCCTGCGGTGCTGGTGCCCTTCCCCTTCGCGGCGGACGACCACCAGACGGCCAACGCAGCGGTGCTTGCGGAGGCAGGGGCAGCGGTCGCAATCGCGCAATCGAGACTCACGGCCGACACTCTGGCCGCACTGATATCGGACATTGCCCGCAACGCGGAGCGCAGGGCGAAGATGGCGGAGTGCTCGCGCTCGATGGGCCGCCCGGATGCGGCCCGCGCAGTGGCGGCGGAAATCGCCGCACTTGCGAACTTCAAGCTGGACGTTGCGGTGACGCAGAACCGTGCGAGCTTCACCAAACCTTCTCTGTCCAAAGCGGCGTGAAAGGGGACCAAAGATGGCAGAGGCACTCAGTTGTGCGAAGGACTTCTCAAAGCAGCGCTGGCACTTCGTCGGGATTCTGGGCGCAGGCATGAGCAACATGGCCCGATACGCCACCGAGATGGGCGTGCGCGTCACAGGCTCTGATGCAAAGACCTCTCCGCTCGCGGACGAGCTGACCGAGCAGGGCATCCTGGTGCGCAAGGGCCACGAGACGAGGAACATCCAGCCCGGCACCAGCCTCGTCGTGGCCAGCCAGGCCATCGAGGAGAACAACCCCGAGATCGTCGAGGCGCAGCGCATGGGCATCGAGGTGGTCAAGTACCCCGAGCTGCTCGGCGACCTGATGGACAGGCGCGAGGGTATCGCCGTGGCAGGCACGCACGGCAAGACCACCACGACCTCGCTACTCGCCTTCATCATGAACCGCGCGGGTCTGGACCCCTCGTACGTCATCGGGGCCGACGTGCCGCAGATGGGCAACGGCTCGCACTGCGGCAAAGGCAGGCACCTCATTGCCGAGGCGTGCGAGTACAGGCGCTCGTTCCTGTACCTCGCGCCAAAGGTGGGCGTCGTCACCAACATTGACCTTGAGCACATGGACTACTACTACGACCTGAACGACATCCAGGAGGCGTTCTGCGATTTCGCGGAGCAGGTGGACCCGGAGGGCGCGTTCATCCTGAACGCCGACGACCGGAACAGCAAGAAGATAGCCAAGGCGGCCGATTGCGAGGTCTTCCGCTTCGCCATGGACGAGACCAAGGCCGACTACCGCGCCGTGCGCATATGGCGCGCCAAGAAGCACACGAACTTCAACCTCATGTACAAGGGCAAGGACCACGGACGCTTCTCGATCCAGCTTTACGGCACCTACAACGTGTCGAACTCGCTGGCGGCCATTGCGGCCTGCCACCAGGCCGGTCTGGACTTCGACGACATCCGCGGGCCGCTGGCGGAGTTCGAGGGCGCGGCGCGGCGCATGCAGCTGCTGGGCGAGCCGTGGGACGTGGCCGTGCTGAGCGACTACGCGCACCACCCGCGCCAGGTGGAGGCCACCATCGCCGCCGCCAAGCAGCGCTTCCCGAAGAGGCGCGTGTTCTGCATCTTCCAGCCCCACCAGTTCTCACGCACCAGGACCATGCTCAGCGAGCTGGCCGAGTCGTTCGAGGAGGCATGGGTGACGCTGGTCACCGACATCTACGCCGCGCGCGACAGCGAGGAAGACATGGCGTCCGTGAGCGCGCAGGACCTGGTGCACCTGATGAATCAGAGAGGAATGCAGTCTTACTACGTGCCGGAGTTCAAGGACCTTGAGAACATCATCGTGGGCGACGTGGTCCCGCGCGACGTGGTGCTGGTGATGGGAGCAGGCAACATCTACCAGATAGCGCACAACATAGTGCCGCGAATCGAGCTGAAAGGACGCAAGCAGATCGCGGCGTGAGGTGCCGCTTATCACGTCAGCCACTGTTGGGAGCCTGAGCCATGCTGGCGGCTCTCAAATGACGAAGGACGAAGCTCGAATGACGAGTCAAGCACGAATGACGAATGTCGGAAGTCGAGTCCTGAGTGTCGGGTTCGAGGTCCAACGTGCAACGCCCAAGGCGTCCAGCGACGGCGCGCGGCCGTTTCCCGTCATTCGGACTTCGTCATTCATTCGTCATTCGGAATTCGTCATTCGGGTTTCCCACGAGGGCACTTGCCTCCTGCCCTCGCCAGACGGGACTGACCGAGAGCCATGAAGCAGACAAGAACACAGGACCCGGTCGCGCTCAAGCGCCTTACGACGTTCCACATCGGCGGGCAGCCGCTGCTCTACGTGCGCCCGGAGAACTACATCGAGCTGCGCGCCTCGCTCTCCCTTTGCCGCAGACGCAACCTGCCCTTCCGCGTGCTGGGCGGCGGCTCCAATCTGCTCGTCGGCGACGGCCCCCTGCCCTTCGCCGTCATCCACGTCTGCGCCCCCGGGTTCGCCTGGATAAAGCGCATCGGGCCGGCCACCATGAAGGTCGGCGCAGGCATCCGGATGCGCCGGCTCCTGCGCTACTGCGAGAGGGAAGGCCTGGGCGGGCTGGAGTTCATGGCAGGCATACCCGGCACCATAGCCGGCGCGCTCGTGGGAAACGCAGGCGCATGGGGCCGCTCCATGGGCCAGGTGATAAGACGCGCATGGCGGTTTGACGACGAGCTGGGCAAGGTCGAGACGCCCGTCGAGGACATGGGGCTGGGATACCGGACTTCCCGGCTGGGCGGTCTGATAATCACCGAGGTGGAGATAGAGCTGGAGCCGCGCAGCCCGGAGTTGGTGGCGCGCATGGCGCGGCGCTACGCCATCGAGAAGGCCCGGCGCCACCCGATGAACGCTCGCAGCGCGGGCTGCGTCTTCAAGAACCCGCCCGGCCTGTCCGCAGGGAAAGTGCTGGACATCTGCGGCTTCAAAGGCGTCCGCGTCGGCGGCGCACAGGTCTCGCCCGTGCACGCGAACTTCATCTGCAACATCGCCGACGCCAGCGAGGAGGACGTCCTGCAGCTCATTGACCGCATGCGTCGGAAGGCCCACGACGTGCTCGGCGTGGACCTCGAACTGGAGATAAAACACTGGTCGCCCGAATCAAAAGTCGCCTGAGGTGCGAAGAAATGGCACAGAGCTACAGAATCGCCGTCCTGATGGGAGGCGTCAGCAACGAGAGAGAGGTCTCGTTCAAGTCCGGCAAGGCCGTCTGCCAGGCGCTCCGCGACGCGGGACACGACGTCGTGCCGGTTGACATTGTGGAGCGCCGGCTGGACCAGCTCGACGACATCCGCCCGGACGCGGTCTTCAACGTCCTCCACGGAGAGTTCGGAGAGGACGGCGAGGTCCAGCGCCTGCTCGAAGAGAAGGGCATCCCCTACACGGGCAGCGGCCCCCAGGCCAGTCGCGCGGGCATGGACAAGATAGCCACCAAGCGCGCGTTCATCCTCCACTCCGTGCCCACGGCAGACTACTTCACGGTGGAGGGGGACGAGGGATTCGGGCATGTCTCCGCGCAAGCCGAGGCGATGGGCTACCCGCTGGTGTGCAAGCCGGCGTGCGGGGGATCGAGTCTCGGCGTGACCATAGTGCGCAAGGCGGAGGACCTGAGGCAGAGCCTGGATGCGGCCCTGGAGAGCACGCCCAACGACCCGCGCGTGCTGCTGGAGCGCTACGTGCGCGGGCGCGAGTTCACGGTCGGCGTGCTCGACGGCGTGCCGCTGCCCGTGGTCGAGGTCTGCACCAAGCGCGAGTTCTTCGACTACGAGGCAAAGTACCACGACGAAGCGACCCAGTACATCATCCCCGTTGCGCTG
>Ga0315294_10007336_pt1 | contig 12093 bp, 11 predicted proteins | sample YL17G13_40_MG_FD_203626 | JGI IMG/M metagenome (GOLD analysis project Ga0315294, IMG submission 203626) | Sediment microbial communities from Yellowstone Lake, YNP, Wyoming, USA - YL17G13_40 | ecosystem: Environmental > Aquatic > Freshwater > Lake > Sediment | place: USA: Wyoming | collected...
TTCATCTAGTTCCAGGAATTCTAGTTCTTCTTCGAGGTCTAGTTCTTCTAGTTCTAGATCGAGTTCTTCTTCTAGTTCTAAATCTAGTAGTTCTTCTTCAAGGTCTAGTTCAAGTAGTTCAAGTAGTTCTAAATCGAGTTCTTCATCTAGTTCCAGGAGTTCTAGTTCTTCTTCTCGTCGGTCTAGTTCAAGTAGTTCTAGATCGAGTTCTTCATCTAGTTCCAGGAGTTCTAGTTCTTCTTCGAGGTCTAGTTCTTCTAGTTCTAGGTCTAGTTCTTCATCTAGTTCCAGGAGTTCTAGTTCTTCTTCTCGTCGGTCTAGCTCAAGTAGTTCTAGGTCTAGTTCTTCTTCTAGTTCCAGGAGTAGTAGTTCTTCTTCGAGGTCTAGTTCTAGTTCTAAGTCTAGTTCGTCAAGTTCTAGGTCTAGTTCTTCTTCTAGTTCGAAGAGTTCTAGTTCTTCTTCGAGGTCTAGTTCTTCTAGTTCTAGGTCTAGTTCTTCTTCTAGCTCTCGTAGTTCAAGTTCATCTTCTAAGAGTAGTTCTTCTTCTAGTTCCAGAAGTTCTAGTTCGTCAAGTTCTAAATCTAGTTCTTCTTCTAGCTCTAGCTCTAGATCTAGTAGTTCTTCTAGCTCTAGATCAAGTAGTTCTTCTTCAAGATCTAGTTCTTCATTTAGTTCTAAATCTTCTAGTTCTTCTTCTAGATCTAGTAGTTCTAGCTCTAATTCTAAATCAAGTTCTTCTTTTAGTTCATCGAGTAGTTTTAGTAGTTCTTCGAGTTCGAGATCGAGTTCATCCAATAGGAGTAGTAGAAGTAGTAGTTCTAGTTCTTATTATTATATTCATCCAGAATCTCCAAAATATTGGATTAATCAGACAGTTTATATTAGAGCATCAGCGTTAAAGGGATATTTAGAACCAGTTAAAATTATATCAATTGAAAGATTGTCTAATAAGAAATATGTTTATGTTATATCATTAACAGCTAGCTTAATTATAATAGGCAATAAAATTCAGCTAATTATAGATAAATTAATGGAAGATCAAATTCTTAATCTACATGATGCATTAGACATCCAAATTAACGTATTGACTAATGAGTTAGCATTAATGAAAGAGAAACTAATTTTAATTTGTGATGGAACTAGTCAAGACTTATCTGAAAGAAAAGTCATAAATCTTGGCAACAGAACCATGCCTCCACCGCCAAGATTTAAACGTAATGAAGTTGTATACTTAATTGAGACGTCTCAGATTACTGGAAGACTAGAAGCTCTTAAAATAAATGAAGTAATAGAATGGAATCAAGAAATAAAACAGTGGGTATATAGTTTCAAAATTTATCCTCGTAGAGAGAAAAACGTTACGGTCGGCGATAGGAATGAAATATTAAGACCATATGTATTAGAAAAATCTGAAAACAATTTATGCAAAGCTTGTGAAGCAATACCAATAGCCATATCGTTTTTAGAAAAATCAATAAATAAGGCGAAAATAAAAAGGGAGATCACATAAGGGAGAACCACATGAGAACGATTGTCATCATCATTTCCATTTTCTTATCAGGATGTATTGCAGATAACAATAGTAGACTAGAAAAAGGAAATCAAGAAGACAAAATAACAATCAATGTTCCTGATGTTCCAATTGGGAAAGTAGTTGACGACGTCTCATCAAGAGTAAAAGCAGAAATGGCCAACAATAACAGCCAAATGAGTGGACAAATCAATGGCATGATACATCAAATAAAAACTGACATAGGAAAAGTATTCGAAAAAATGTTTGAAGTCAACACAAAAATCAACACCGAATTCAATTCTACCATACAAGGACTAATGAAAATAAACACCGAACTAAGAGCAGAAGTAAACATTAAAGGATCATTAATAGAAAAACTAAGCATTGAAAATGCTGAAATAAAAACCAAATTCAATGCACAAGCACAAATGGCCGCCAATGCACAGATAGGAAAAAACAATTTTGAACAAAGCATAAAAGAACTAAAACAAATCTTTGATTCAAAAGCTGGTCGCGACGTCAACATGTTGCCTCAACAAGCAGTAGACATAATTATCGATTCATGGAAAACCTTTTCAGCCATTCTTGCGGGAATAGGTAGCATCATCGTTACCATCATCACCTTATTATTACGGAATTCAAGAATAAGAGCAGAACAACGATATCAATTAGAAAAACAACAATCAAACAAAATGTTTAAATTATTAACGCAAGCTTTATTACATGTACCGCCAACTGAAGCGGAAAAGGTAAGAGCTGAGTACGAGTCATCAACTTAACAAAAATACAATGTAATCTGGAGAATGATGATGAGATTCAAACTGATGTTTGAAGGTTATGGAAGAACACAGGAATTTAAATATTCTCACTTTAAACGAGATAATAAACCAAGAGTCTTAAAATTAGGCACATGGTTGCACCCAAAGACAAGAAACCTTCTTGTTGGAGGAGTAAACCTAAATTATCTCGCGCCACGTGATATTGAAGAACTTCGTTATTATTTGCCGGAAATATTAAGAACCAGAAATCTTCGAGACAGATATTGGGCAGGAAGAAGGTTATTACCAAACATATTCCTCAACGCTTATCGAACCTATAGAGCTGATCGTATCGGCATCATAACTCCAGGAACATTGAAAACTATGACTCCAAAAGAACTAAGAAAAATTGGCGATCAAGAGAAAGGTGAATTATTGTCAAAAAGACGAGAGGAATTAAAAAAACCAAGAATAAAACCAGAACCAATTCCAAAACCAGAGGATCTCGTTTCAACTAAACCATCAACGATAGCGCAAAAAGCGGCACAACATGTTGAAAAAGCAAAATTAAGGAAAAAATCACCAGATCTACCAGTACCAGAAAAAGAGGTAGAAAAACCGATTAAAAAACAAATATTACCAACACCGAAGGAAGTTCCTTCTGACGTTGGGGAAATAGAAGAACCAGAAAGACTTGAATTAAAGGAGCCGCCAAAGGAGCGTAAAGGGCTATTAGAGCCAGAGAAAGAGCCGAAGAAATTAACGACGGCCAAGGAAGACCCAGAGAAGGCCAAAGGAAAAAAATTAAGAGATTTGCTTTCAAGATTTACGGATGATCAGAAACAATCGTTAATTGATCATCTAGAAGAGGAATAAGAGATGATTGAAGAATTAAAGACGGAAAGAGGTCGAGAAATGTTTTTCAAGAAATATAGAAATCTCACGACCATGGAAAAATCACAACTAAGCGAAGTTTCTTACGTTACCATGAGAACAATAATGAGACAAAATGGTATATCTAGAGGCGAATGCCCATTTAAAGACAAAGAATATAAAACAAAGCACAAATCAAATCTTAGAATTACCGACGAATCTATCTGGAATAATCGAAAATGGCTATATCAGAAATATGTCGTTGAAAAACTAGGCATGTATGCAATCGGTTCTATCGTTGGAACAGATCAAAAACGAATTCAATATTATTTAATAAAATATAGCATACCAAGAAGATCTTTAAGCGATGGACAAAAATCAAAAAATCCATGTTGTAATGAGGAATGGATAAAAGATTATTATGTAAGATCAGGATTATCAATACGTGAATGTGCAAAATTAGCTAATTGTAGTACATATACGTTTTATCATTGGCTAGTCAGCTTTAAGATACCTATAAAAGGAAAGGTTGACAAATGTGGTGAATTATCGCCATCCTTTGGTAGACGGAATATTAATTCAAAAATGGCTTGATATAAAACGTAGGGAATGCGATTCTCTTGAAGAAATATCAAATGATTCATTAGTAACAAAAGCAAGACGAGGAGTATTTCATACAAAAGTATGGTTTACCACAGGAATAAAAGAAAAATGGTGTAAATTTGGAAGTAATTATGGATATAGCAACATAATTTTTCCAGATGACTCTGAACATGGCGACAAAATCTTAATAAAAAGTCAATTCTTCCGCCATCAACAACCATTTTTATCATTTAAAGATTGGGAAAAAGGATCATTTGTTCAACAAAGACTAGCCATACAAAAAATAATAAAATGGATATTAGAAGTAAATGGAGACTACTTTTACCCAAAAATAAATCTCCAAGAAAAATATTATAAATTACAAGATAAAATAAAAAAAGGACTTACAAAAGAAAATGACAAAATTCGATTTAAAAGATCTTATAAGGAATTCATGATCATAGCCTTATCCTTAATGCCATGGCAAAACGAATTATGGCCAATCATAGGAAAACCATACAGAATTTATAGCGCCGTTTGCAGATGCACAAGAAAAAAACAAAATTTAGACATGTTAAACATATATTATTACATGATAAGACGAATAAAAAGAATTACATGTCCATCACTTTATTGCGCAATAATGAAAAAATTTAATTTAAGCGACCTAGTCGTTTATGATCCATATCCTGACATGTTTGGATCAAAGGCAATAGCTTTTACGGTAAGTAATTGTCAATATAAAACTTCAAAATCATTCCCCAGAATGGAAGAATTCCTAGGTACCTCATTCAAGAGCGATAATTATGATTTAGTAATTTTAGATAACTTTAGTAATGATCCACTAAAGGAACTTAATGATTGGAGGGAAAAGGCAGGATTTATTATTATGTTAATTAAACAAGACGTCATTTCGACGATGCCAATTCCTGATGCCAGGATGGCAATAATGAGTCAAAATCAAATTTGTGGTTGGGCTCATCTTTACGTTTCATAGGAGGTCAGTCATGAAAAATTTTCAGTATAAAGCAAAGAGAAAGGATTCAGACGCGATCATTATCGGCAAAATAAAGGCTGAAGACGTACGATGCGCTTTATTTCAATTAATAAATAAAAACTTTTCAGTTAAAGAATTAAAAAAGATTCACAAAAGAAGCTTTTGGCGAAAAATTTTTGGGAGGCGAGCCAGATGAAATCATTCGTCAACCTAGTCATTGAAGGTCCCGACGGATCAGGGAAATCTACCTTAGTTAAGAAGTTATCAACATGGATGAATAAAATAGGATACGTCGTAACTACCACAAGACATCCGGGATCGACACAATTAGGACAAAAAATAAGAGAATTAGTAAAACATGAATCAATACCAATTACTGATTTTAATAGACAACTATTAATGATGATTGACCTTACACAATTTATTGAACAGATATTGATTCCTGCTTATAAATCATCACAAGAAGACAATAAAGGTCGAGTAGTGATTTCAGACAGATCAAACATCGTTTCCGGCATCATTTATGGAAAAGCCTCCGGACTAAGTGACGACATGATTAAGCTAATTTATGCTCCAGTCTTTATTCTTAATCCTCCACCCATGGACGTCATCATACTAAAATCATCTTGGGAAACATTAAGTAAGAGACAACACCATGATGTTGATAATGGCGTTGAAAAGAAATGTTATTTTGAACTAAAAGGAAGCGAATTTCATAAGTCGGTCATTAAATTTTATGATGACTTTTACAAAATAAAGACAAAATTTCATGACCAGTCTTCGTCTTCTATTTATTACGTTGATTGTTCGTCTTCGGAGGAGGAGGTATTTGATTCAGTAAAGTCGATTTTACTGAAGTCTGTCTTGCCTTCACCCTCTTTTCCTGAGCAATCCTCTCATTCTTAATCAATCTATCAAACAATACATGAGATACTTCCAACTCCTTTTTAAGTTGGACGAACACTTCTTTATTTTGTTCATTGACAGGCAACAACTTTAGTCCAGCAAGAAGAAGCCTCGTTTTTTCCGGAGTAAGCAGCAAGTTTATAGAAGTCATGGGGGAGAACCCTCTTGAACGTTTTCAGGTAATTTTCTTGGATTCTTCGCCTTAACCAATAATTTATTGTCATCCCAAGATGATTCCAAGTATTTCTTTTGTCCTTTTGATTTTATTAACTTATTTAAAAATGATTTAGTTTCCAATAATAATTTCTTTGTGTCATCAATTAATTTTTGTGTCTTTTGAATTGCTTCTCCACTAGTTGTATAATAATCTCTGGGATTAATTGGACATAATTGACGTAGCGATTCAGTTGCGTCCCATACATCCTTTGGTTGTTTTAACATTGATTCATATCCTAATACGCAATATGGTTCCATCTCAATGAGTTTAGTTAATTCTTCTTTCGTCATAAACAACAATTTATTTCCTCTCTTTAATTCAACTAATTTTCCATTGCGTACATGCATTCGCATGTGGCTGCTATAAGCAGCACCACCTGTGCTAATTTCTCGATTACAAACTTTACACACAATCATTGGGAACTGCATGGCTATGGCTCGGCTTTCTTTTGCCTTGACGGTTCAACCAGGGTCTTTACAAGCCCACCTGTCTCCGTCCGTAATTTTCGGTCAGCCCGACCGTAATTAAAAATGTTACAAGCAGCATTAACATCCCGATCATGATCAACACCACAAACGGGGCAAGTCCAACTTCTATCTTTTAATATCAACTCATCATTAATAACGCCACAATTAGAGCAGGTCTTGCTACTTGGATAGAATCTAGGTATTTTGATGATGTTGCAGCCGTACCATGTTCCTTTGTATTGTAATTGTCGAGTAAATTCATGCCATCCTTGGTCTGATGCTTTCTTGCCCCAACGAGTTATGATACCTCTAGTGTTTAGATCTTCTATGATGATGGCTTGGTTTTCGCGAACCATCTTAGAAGATAGTTTGTGAAGAAAATCGTTTCTTCTAGATGCTACTCTTGAATGAAGAATGGCTATGTTGTGTCTAGCTTTAGTCCTTCTTCTTGAGCCTTTCTTTCTTCGAGAGAGCCGTCGTGATAGTCTCTTTAATCTTTTTTCTGATTTCTTATATGGTAGTGGGTGTTGAATTTTTTCTTCATGACTTCCATTCCATGTTGTCATGAACGTTTTTAAACCGTAATCGCATCCAATGATTGGTTTTGTTGTGTCAATGGTTGGTTCGGGAATCTCGGTTTCATAACTACAGGAAATATAATAACGATTGAGAGTGTCTTTGCTGATGGTGACTGATAGTGGTTTTATTTGTTTTGGTAGGTTGAGGTTGCAGCATATTAGTCCGATTTTTGTTATTAATATTCCTTCTGGTTTTATTTTGAAGAATGGGTGGGATATTCTGTATGATTGGCGATCGCGTTTGCTTTTGAATTTTGGGTATTTTGCTTTTTTCTTGTAGAAGTTTTTGAAGGCGGTGTCTAGGTCTTTTAGTTTGTTGGTGTATGCTGGTCTGGATGAGTTGTTTAGCCATGGTTTTTCTTTTTTGTGGTTGGTTAGGTCTTTTGCTGTTTCAATAAATGAGTAGGATTTTTTGGTTTCTTTGTATTGTTTTGTTTTGAGGTCTAGGTAGTGGTTATAGACGTATCTTGTGTTGTTGAAGTGTTGTTCGTGGTTGAGTTGTTGTTTGGTTGTTGGGTAGAATCGGGTTTTTGATGCTCGGTGTATTTTCACATAATTATGTACTTGTTTTAATGATGACTTTGTAGTTCTTCCAGGACTTCTCCCATTCAATTGTATAATGTATGCTTCAGTTCCTATGGTAGGATTTGAAAACCATTTAATAAGAGTAAGTCCTTTTTCTTTTAATTTTTCTTTAACTTCTTCTTGATTGCAATACATGAGTGTTGATATTTCAGCTAACCACCATGCGTTTGTTAATTTCTAATGATGGGAAAGCTTTAGAGTGGAATGGGAATTCAGTTGATAGCATGGAAATTATTTGGCTAAAATTGTTGAAATGTTAAAAGGTTGGAAATTTGATCCGATCGGTATCGTAAAGGTAATTTTTCTGCACAAGGAATATGGCTATTCCTTAAGCATGTTATTCCAAGTATGATTGCAATAATAAACGGGAACATGATCGTTCATAAAGTACGGTAACGGTTTATGTAATGGAGGACAAAAAATAGTCATAAATTGGATTTGGAGTGCATGAAATAAATCTTTAAGTAAATTATTTAAGATAATATTGTCTCCTAAAACACCAAGTTCGTTAAAATATTTACATTGGCCAACGTTTTTATAGCCTATTGGTGGTAGACGGCAAATGATATCTGCATGATTGATGAATCTAAACGTTGGTGGGAATGGAAGAGATGCAAAAGTTTTGTTGCCTACGCGAGGTGAACCGAAAGTATAAAGGGCTGCATTGTTGGGGCCGAAGGATTGTGCTGCTAAAGTAGCAAGAGCTGCACCTAAGCTATGGCCAGTAAACCAAACGTATTGTTCTTTTCTTTCATGCTCCAAAAATGATTTTATTCCATCGGGTCCGTTCCATACGCTTTCAAATGCTTTTTTAAATCCGCAATGGACTTTTCCACCATTTGACCATGGTACAAGAAGAAAACGTAAATCGGTAATAACGTCTAGAACAATGTTTCTAAAGCTTGAGAAAATATTTTTATTATCTATGTGGCATTCCGTTCCGCGAAAAGCAACTATCCAAGAATTTTCTGAATGTAATTGTATAATGCATGCTTCAGTTCCTATGGTAGGATTTGAAAACCATTTAATAAGAGTAAGTCCTTTTTCTTTTAATTTTTCTTTAACTTCTTCTTGATTACAATACATGAGTGTTGATATTTCAGCTAACCACCATGCGTTTGTTAAATAAAAGCATGGCGGATGATGTATGAAATGAAAGTATTGAAATCCATCTAAGAATGGATGATTAAATTGATTATTCTTATTGTTATAGGGAGGTTGTCCTGATAAAAAAGTGAAGGAGACTGGGGAATTTTTTGTTAGGTTAGCCATGTTTTCTCATATTTTATGTACATAGCAATATGAACGTGAGTGGGCGAATAGAATTTCGTAGAGAATTGACTTATACTCAGTCGAAAGAATTAGAAAAAATTCTTTTAAAGTCATCGTGGAAAATTTCTAATGACGGGAAAGCTTTAGAATGGGATGGGAATTCAGTTGATAACATGGAAATTTATTTGGTTAAAATTGTTGAAATGTTAAAAGGTTGGGGATTTGATCCAATTGGTATCGTAAAGGTAATTTTTCCGCATAAGGAATATGAAATAGTTGTATTAAGGGGAAAAGTAAAGATTTACATAGATGGGTCTTTACTTTCTGTTTCAAAGTAATAACACAAACATATATGGAGGAGGTTATTATGCCTGCCGTATTGTTGCCTGATAGGAATCAACCTAGTTTTTATCGGTTTCCTGTCAATAATAATAGAACTGGATTTAAGCCAGTTTATCTTCCTATGATTCTTGTCGTTCCTAGAAGAAGAAGTTTTACCGGCACTACTTTTGCTAATTCTGGAGTTTGGGACGTTCGTTTTTATATAGCTGATGCTCCAGATCCTTCAAAAGTTGCCGGACCGTTTAATACAGAATTGTTAGTTCCACAATCAAGTAGATTCATATTATATGTAACTGATTTACAATTAATTGATGTTCAAATTGATCTTAATGGAAGATCAATAATGAACATGGCCGATGAAATGGTAACTACGGCTAAAGATGGCGACCATTTTTCTTATACAACTGTTCGAGGTAATATTACATCAGATCTTATATATTATTCTGATGCAGATTATTATGATTTATCATTATTTAATATTGACGTTGAAGATTTACCAAGACCAAATAGATATTATTTTATTTGGGAATGTAAATTTTATCGTAGAATAGAATTTAATTCTAACTTAACTGGACAAGCAGAAAATTTTTGCATATCTGATAAGATAGGAATAGCTAGATCCTTAAACTTAATTGCCCATCCTGGAGAAGTTCATGATGAAATGTTTAGAAAAACCCCTCCGTTTTATTTTGATTTAGATGGTAAAAAGTTATCTCAAGACAAGACTCTTGAATTTTATAGACCGTTTGCAGATATTCTTCAAGACGTTTTTGATGAACAGACCTTAATTAACGGAATAAATCATATTGAAAAAATACCTGCACAAATTCTTCCATATTTAGCATTTCTTATAGGATGGGATTTACCAAATTTTCCGGGAGTTTCAGACTCAGTAAGAAGATCGATTTTAAGGAGAGCGGTTTATCTTCAGAAATTAAAAGGAACGAAAAGAACCATTATAGAATTATTTGACGTTTTTGGATTCATAATTGATCTAATTAATCTATGGTATTCAACGGATGGTCAGAGATTGATTGCGCCAAACGAAAAACTTCCAATAGAATATTCTGGTCAAGAGATTGTGCAACAGACGGTTTGTCAAAGTGAACCATTGATATCAAATTATGAAACGGCAGGATGGGGATCATTTGAAATTCCTTTAGTTTATAAAGCTAGTGGCAACATTGCCGTAATGGCATTGTTGGTAACTGATGGACCAACTAAAAACGTCTTAATTGATTTAACAACCAAAATTACAAATGATCCTGATTATTTAAAGGAATATTGTTCACTTCCTGGTGGAAAACTTAGTCCTCATGCTTTTGTAGACTTGCTTCCAAGTAATGATCCAACATTACTGGGGTACGCTGATGTTGAATTGGACGTTAAAACTGGAGAAGCGATTAATTCAGCAACTAGTAACATTAAAGCTCCAATTATTAATACAAATGGAACGAAATATGATCCAATAAAAAACTTAGTTCAAATCGTTTTTGATCATTATTTGAATTTTTCAGAATGTTCATTATTTGTATTCGCAATATATTCTAGACAAGAAATTGTATTGCCTAAATTATTAAATAATTTAAGATCAAACAGGTTTGATGTTAGAATTTATTTAAAGGATGGGCAAGAAGTTGAACCTCATCTTTTGGAATTTTTATTGCAATTTATTATAAAATTAAAGGCTTTCCATTCTTTATTAAGAAAAATCGTTTTTGAACAAAATAATTATTTAGTTTATAACGTAATCGATTATTGTTTTCCTAGTTTAATTTCAGGAGAGGTTGATTGCACGGAAAATACAGCAAGCACAGAATTAAGTAATAATCTACTAATAAAGGAAAGAATATCAAATGGATTATTAGAAGAATTTCTTGCTTGGAAGAATTTAGACAACACACATGAGAGTGATCCATCTAAGGAAATTGGTTTAAATTTGCCAGTAAGTAGACCGGACGATGATTCTTTTGGTTATTGTCAATTTACAAAATATGGTCAGGAGAGAATTCAATCAACTCCTGATGGTGATTTTGATCATGAATTAGATAAAAGAGCGAAATTTTGTTCTGATATTAAATCAAATAATGGTTGTTTTAAAGGTAGAGTTGTTCAATTATTAGACAATCCTTTTATTTTATCATTGATCGAAAGAGTGAAATGTAAACCTTGTGGGATAGGTATGGGCATTGGTGCTTATTGGTTATATCCATCAAATGATTTAAGTAATAGGCGAAATGGTTTTGGTTCTTTTTCTGGAGAAGAAGACAGTCAATTTCTTGGAGGGCTAATTCGACAATATGATAATCCAATTCCGTGGAGTTTACATTTTACAAATAGACCAACCTTTCATTTTGATCAGTTAAAGAGTGATAGATTTCTTGCTTATCAAAGACCTTCAATAAATATTGAGAAAGATAATTTAAATTTCCCTTCTCATAGATTTCCATTTATGAGAAATTTAACGAATGATTTCGTTCATCCTGTTTGGAAGGCTCGTCCTTGGGATGGGCTTGGTGGTGATTTTGATACAAAATTGGTTTGGGATGGTACTAATTGGGTTTTAAATTTTAATGAAGTTGAATTAATCTATGAGGGTAATGGGTTGTTGCCAGATATTTCTTCATTGGGTGAGCATGAAGATAGAGATTTTTTAGTTACTCATAGTATTTATATTTCTTCTCCTGCTGGACATCCGGCAGTGAGTTTGGATTCGTCGGTAACTTTAACTATAGATGATTCCATTAATCTTGATTCTAGTTTTCCATTTAATAAGATTTTTCGTTCTGCTGATTGTGGTAAGGATTACGTTTCTGGATATCCGTCTAGTTATGATAGAATTTCTATGGATTTATCGTTAGTTGGATTTTCTAGAGGTGGATCGTTGGAATTATCAGAAGCATTAGGGATTCCTTCTGAACGTACTTCTTTATCTTCTATGGTAGATGTTTTGTTTACTTTGCGTAGTCAGATTTTGGTTTTGGAAGGTCAGGATCAGTATCG
>Ga0315294_10007337_pt1 | contig 12090 bp, 9 predicted proteins | sample YL17G13_40_MG_FD_203626 | JGI IMG/M metagenome (GOLD analysis project Ga0315294, IMG submission 203626) | Sediment microbial communities from Yellowstone Lake, YNP, Wyoming, USA - YL17G13_40 | ecosystem: Environmental > Aquatic > Freshwater > Lake > Sediment | place: USA: Wyoming | collected...
GAGGAAGAGCGCGGCCGCTACGAATTGCAGCAACAGTTTGTGGCGGGCCTTGAGCCCGAGCGAGCGGCCGTGGCGGATCATGAGCCAGTCGTCGGCGAAGCCGATGGCGGCAAAAGCGAGGGTAAGCGCGATCAGCAGCAGGCCCGGCCACAGCGGCTTCAGCCGCAGGTAGCCCGCCACCAGGAGAAACGTGAGCGAGAGCGAGGCGACGATGAGCACGCCGCCCATGGTGGGCGTGCCGGCCTTCTGCAAGTGGCGCTCGGGGCCGTCGTCGCGGATCTCCTGCGCCACGCCGTACTTGCGCAGCCAGGCGATCAGCGCGGGGGCGGGCGCGGCCACCAGCAGGCAGCCGATCACGATGGCGAAGACGTCACCCACCCACCAGCCTCCTCACGATCTCCTCCATCGCCATCGCGCGCGAACCCTTCACCAGTACGACGTCGCCGGGGCGCAGCCACCCCAGCAGGCGTTCCGCGGCGCGGCTGTTGTCCGCCGCCCACTCGACACGGCCTTCATTGAGGCCGGAGCGCGCGCCCTCCGCGATGGCCCGGCCCAGTTGGCCGACCGTGATCAGCCGCTCCACCACCCGCCCCGCCTCTTCACCGATCTGGCGGTGAAGGGGATCGGCGGCGGGACCCAACTCGCGCATATCGCCCAGCACCGCGAACTTGCGCCCACCCGGAAGGGCCGTCAGCACCTCCAGCGCCATGGAGACCGAGGCCGGGCTGGCGTTGTAACAGTCGTCCACGACCCTGAAGCCTCCGGGCGCTTCGATCACCTCCAGGCGATGGCGCGCCGAGGCCACGCTGCCCAGGCCCCGGGCGACATCGCACACCGAGGCGCCCGCGGCAACCGCCGCGGCAGCCGCGGCAAGCGCATTGTGAATGTTGCGGCGCCCGGGCACCCCCAGGGCCACATCGGCCTCGCCGAAGGGAGCCACCAGGCGAAAGCGCGCGGCGGCGCGATCATCCAGGGCCACCTCGACGGCGCGGACGTCGGCCGGGTGGTCCGCGCCAAAGGTCACCACGCGCGCCGCCGAGCGGGCGCGCAGCAGATCGGCATAGGCGTCATCGGCGTTGATCACCGCGGTTCCATCCGGCGGAAGCGCCTCGAGCAACTCGGCCTTGGCGGCGGCCACGGCCTCGAGCGATCCCAGCAACTCCAGGTGCGACGGCCCGATGTTGGTGATGACGCCGATGGTGGGCTGGGCGATGCGCGCCAGGTAGGCGATCTGGCCCAGGCCCCGCATGGCGAGTTCGATCACCGCGAAATCGGTCTCCTGGTCCAAGCCCAGGAGGGCCATGGGGACACCGATCTCGTTGTTGAAGTTCTCCTCCGTCTTGAGCACCCGGCCGCGGCGAGCCAGGATGGCGGTGATCATCTCCTTGGTGGTCGTCTTGCCCGTGCTGCCGGTCACGGCGATCAGGGGAAGCGCGAACTGCGCGCGATGCGCCGCCGCCAGTTGGCCCAGGGCGACGAGGGTGTCGGGCACCTGGATCAGGCACCCGCCTGCGTCCTCGATGGGCCGCGCCACCAGCGCCGCCGCCGCGCCCTGTCGGAGGGCCTGAGCGACGAAATCGTGCCCGTCGTGGCGCTCGCCAGGGAGGGCGGCGAACAACTCGCCGGGGCGCACGGTCCGGCTGTCGGTCGAGACACCGGCAAACTCGGCAGGGGGCGCTCCGGCGATCACCCTGCCCTGCACCGCGGCGATGGCGCGCTCGGCGGTCATGCTCGGCACGCGGGGCTCCTCACTCCTCACTCTTCACCCTTCACACTTCACTCTTCACAGTCTTGCCCACGCGTTCGGCGAGGAGTTCGGTGGCGACCTGGCGGTCGTCAAAAGGAATGGTGCGGTCGCGGAAGACCTGGTAGGTCTCGTGCCCTTTGCCGGCAATGAGCACCAGGTCGCCCGCGTGGGCCTCTTCGAGGGCGAGGCGGATGGCCTCGCGCCGGTCCGCCTCGACGCGGCAACGGCGGCGGCCACTCAGGCCGGCCCCGGCGAGGATCTGGGCGATGATGGCGCCGGGATCCTCGCTGCGCGGGTTGTCGGAGGTGATCACGCACAGATCAGCCAGGCGCGCCGCCAGCCGGCCCATGAGGGGGCGCTTGCCGGTGTCGCGGTCGCCCCCGCAGCCGAAGACCACGATGAGCCGGCCGCGCGTCAACTGGCGTGCGTTCTCAAGCGCCTTCTCCAGGCCATCGGGGGTGTGCGAGTAGTCCACCACCACCGCGAACTCCTGGCCGGCCTCGACGCGCTCAAAGCGGCCGGCGATGGGATCCACGGCCTCCACCGCACGGATCGCCGCCTCGAGGTCCACGCCCAGCGCCAGCGCGGCCGCCAGCGCAGCCAGCGCATTATAGACATTGAAGGCGCCGACCAGTTTGAGGTTTACGGCCGAAACCCCCTCGGGCGTCTGGAGGCGGAACTGCGTGGACTGGGGCGAGAGCGCCACGTCACTCGCGATCACATCGCCGCCGCGCATGCCGTAAGTGATGGTCACGCCCACCGCCTGCCGGGCCAGGCGCGGCCCGGCGTCGTCGTCGGCGTTGATCACGTTGACGCGCACCCCGCTCTCGGGCTGGAAGGCCGGGTCGAAGAAGAGCCGCGACTTCGCCTGGAGGTAGTCCTCCAGGCTGGCGTGGTAGTCGAGGTGGTCCCGGCTCAGGTTGGTGAAGACCGCGCAGGTGAAGCGGCAGTGGTCGGCCCGGCGCTGCGCGAGCGCATGAGAGGAGACCTCCAGGCACACCTCCTGCACGCCGGCGGCTCGCATCTCGGCCAGGAGGGCCTGAAGATCAGGGGCTTCGGGCGTGGTGTGGGTGGCGGTGCGGATGGCGTCGCCGATGCGGTAGGCGAGAGTGCCGATGACGCCCGTGCGGCGGCCCTGCGCCCGCAGGATGGCCTCGATCAGATAGGAGGTGGTCGTCTTGCCGTTGGTGCCGGTGATGCCGATGAGGCGCAGCGCGCGCGAGGGGTAGTCATGGAAGGCGTCGGCGATGGCCGCCAGGGCCGCGCGGGTGTCCGGCGCCGCCACCGCCGGAACCGTCGCCGCAGCCGGGTCGTACGCGCCCTGCCGGACCAGGAGCGCCGCCGCGCCGGCCGCGACGGCCTCGGGGATGAAGCGGTGGCCGTCGGTGCGTTCCCCGGGCAGGCAGGCGAAAAGATCGCCCGGCGAGACCCGGCGCGAATCATAGGCCAGGCCGGCGATGGGCGTGCCCAGGTCGCCGGCGACCACTGCCTCGGGGAGGAGTGCGAAGAGGTCCGACAGCCTTTTCACCTCAGCAAAGCCCCCAGCCATCTAGGGGCGCACGGCCGTGCGCCCTTCCGCATTATAGCAGAAACGCCGTCGCCCTATGGGGCCGCCTGGACGGCTTTCGCCACCTGGGTGGGCGGTATCCCCAGGTAGGCGAGGGAACGCTTCGCCACCTCGCACCAGGTGGGCGCCGCAACCACCGCGCCGTAGTGGGCCCCCGACGGCTCGTCAAGAATGACGATCATCGCCAGTTTCGGGTTGTCAGCCGGGACGAACCCGACGAACGACCCGATGAACTTGCCGCCCGTGAAGCCTCTGCCGGGCAGGGCCTTCTGGGCGGTTCCCGTTTTGCCGGCGACCTGGTAGCCCTCGATCTGCGCCGCGGTGCCCGTGCCCTTCTCCACGACCCCGCAGAGCATCTTCCTCACGGCCCGCGCCGTCTCGGGTGAGATGACGCGCGATCCCGGCAGGTCGATCTCCTGCTCGGGCTGGCCGGCGCCGCCCTCGATCCGTTTGACCAGGTGGGGATGCGGCCGGACCCCGTCGTTAGCGATGGCGCAGTAGGCGGCGAGAAGTTGGGCGGGGGTGACGCTCACGCTCTGGCCGAAGGCGATGTTGGCGAGGGTGATGTCGCGCCAGGTGTCAGCCGGCGGCACCGAACCCGCCGACTGGCCCGACAGCCCCAGGTCGGGCTTGACGCCGAACCCGAATTTCCGGAGATAGCGGTGAAGCCGCTGCGGCCCCAACCTGAAGCCCACGGTGGCGGCGCCGATGTTGCAAGATTTGACGATGAGTTTGGTCACGTCCACATCGCCGTGGCCGCCGTGGCCATGGGTGACGCAGTGGATCACCCGCCGGCCTACCGGCAGGCTGGCCCGGCAGTAGACCACGTGGTCGTGCGGCTTGTAGAGGCCCTCCTCGAGCGCCGCTGAGATCGCCACGATCTTGAACGTGGAGCCCGGCTCGTAGGCAAATGTCACCGCCCGGTTGACGCAGCGCTGGGCCGGATAGGCGCGGTAGTCATTGGGGTCGAAGGTGGGGCGGTTGGCGAGAGCGAGGATCTCGCCGGTGTGCGGCTCCATCACCAGGACGGTCCCGGCAGCGGCCTTCCAGCGGGTGATCGCCTCGTCCAGGCAGGTCTCGGCGATCTCCTGGAGGCGGCTGTCGAGCGTGAGCACGACATCGCGTCCGGCGGTGGGCGGCTGCTCGACGCGGCGCTGGCCGGGGATGATGCGGCCCCGCGCATCCACCTCGCCCCACACCCGGCCGTCGTGGCCGGCGAGCACGCGCTGGAGCGCCTCCTCGATGCCGGCGGCGCCGCCGTGGTTGGCGGTGACGAAGCCCACGGTGTCGGCGGCGAGCACGCCCATGGGATAGACCCGCTTCTGCTCGCCGGTGACCCCGATGCCCTTGATCTTGAGGGCCTTGACGCGAGTCACCACGTCGTCGTCGGCGCGGCGCAGCAGCCAGGCGAAGCGGCCGCGGCGGGCGAGGCACTCCTCGACGCGGCCAGGGCTCAGGTTCAGGATGGGCGCCAGGCTGGCGGCCGCCGCCTGCTTGTCCCGGATCTCGGAGGGGTCACCGAAGATGGAGCCGGCGTCCACGGTCAGCGCCAGGGGGAGGCCGTTGCGATCGAAGATCGTGCCCCTGGGGGCGGTGAGCACCCAGGTCCTATGGTGGAGCCGGTCGGCGACGCGACGGTAGTGGGGCCCGCGAAAGACCTGGAGGTAGAAGAGCGCGGCCACGAGGCCGACGAAGACCAGGAGGAAGACGAAGGACCACGCCTCGATTCGGCTGCGGATGAATCTTCCCGGCCCCGGCACCATGGGTTGGCTCTCCACCCCTCTGTGGATGCGCGTGCTCCCAGGAAGCCCGCAGCCAAGGCGAGGGCGACCCGGGCGCAGGCCCGGGTCGCGGCACAGGCGAAAGAATCAAAGCCCAGGCGCTCTAGCGCCCCGCCTGCCCCGACTGGGTCGGGGCGTGCAAGCCGCTCGCCTGCGCCCTGGCCTCGAAGGTGATCAGCGCCACCACCCGCGAGGCCAGGGCGGCCAGCCTGGCGTTGCCCGGCGCGCCCCGATCCGTCGGGGCTGCAGGCGCCTGCGGAACACGCACGTAATCCACTTGCGTGGAGGGGTCTGCACTGGTGAGTTGATAAGCCTGCGCCACCTGGGCCAAGCGCAGCGTCGCCCGGGCTGCATCGGCCTGGACCCGCAGACCGGCGTTGGCCTTCTCCAGGGTCTGCGCCGTTTGGGCCAGCATTTGGCGGCCGTACTCGTTGCGGGCGACGCGGGCATAGGCGCCGACGTAGAGGATGGCGGCGGGGAGGAGGACGGCGGTGAGCGCAAGGGCTGTGAACATGACGGTAGCCGCTGATGGGCGCGGAAGCCGGCTGTCGGACTGCTCGCTGGGGGCGAGACCTGGCTCCTGGTGCGATAGGTGCTGTAACATGTGCTGTGACATTGCGCTCACCGCCGGAGTCGGGGCCGACGCCGGGAACATCGGCCCCGCGAACCACCACTCCTTCCTCTCTCCGTCACCCGAACGGGCGGCGGAGGTAATCGCTTCGGGTGAACCGGCCGCCTAGATCCGCTCGGCCGCGCGCAACTTGGCGCTGCGGGCTTGCGGGTTGGCGGCGATTTCCTGGGCGCCCGGCCCGATGGGCCTGGGCGTCAGGATCCTGATCATGGGCCGACCTTCGCAGGTACAGATCGCCTGGAGCGGCGGGCAGCGACAGGGTCGCGCCAGCCTTTGGAAGGTTGCCTTCGTTGCCCGTTCTTCCAGAGTGTGATAGGTGAGCACCACCACCCTGCCGTGAATCCTGGTGCGACGAATGGCGGCCTCAAGTCCTGCGACGAGTGCTGTGAGTTCATCGTTCACCGCGATTCGGAGCGATTGAAACGCTCGGGTCGCTGGGTGAATGCGCGGTGATCGGGCGGATGCTGGATATGCTGCTGTGACCATGGCTGCGAACTCTGCGGTAGTGCGGAAAGGCCCCTGTCTGCGCCGTTGCACGACGCGCCGGGCGATCCGCCGTGCCCACCGCTCCTGGCCATACTCGAAGAAGATCCGCGCCAACTCCGCCTCCGGGAGCCGGTTGAGAAGGTCGGCTGCGGTCGTGGGCAGGCGCCGATCCATGCGCGCGTCGAGGGGGCCCTCGAGGCGGAAACTGAACCCGCGCTCGGGGGTGGTCAATTCCTCCAGGGACGCGCCCAGGTCGAACAAGACCCCGTCCACGACCTCCATGCCCAGGTTGTCAAGGATCGAGTCGAGATTCCGAAAATTGTCCCTGACCAGCGTGACCGGCCAGCCGCTCAGCCGCCTCTGCGCCCGCTCCAAGGCGGCGTCATCGCTGTCTATACCGATCAGCCGGGCCTGCGGCCCGAGCCGCCGGCAGATCTCCAGGGCGTGGCCACCGCCCCCCACCGTGGCGTCCACGATGACCGCCCCCGGCTGGGGAGCCAGCCACTGGAGCACCTCGGCCACCATCGCCGGCTGGTGCTCGCGCGGCCCCATCAGATCGGCCGGATCCCGCCCATTGTGACCCCGGGCCAGGCCTTACTTTTGCCGGGCCGCCCCGACCAGTCGGGACGGCCCTGCCCTGTCAAAGCAACGAGGGAGCCGCTTGACCGCAAAGCGGCCCGCCATACGGAAGGGCCTACAGTCGGATGATCAATGTCTTGACTGCCTCGCGGAGCCCCTCGTCGGTCAAGTTGCCCTCGTCGTACTGCCGTCGGTGCTCCGGATTCCAGATTTCAACTCGGTTGAAGGCCCCGCAGAGCAGGACCTCGCCCGAAACCAGAAGACCCGCGCGCTCGCGCAACTTGGGTGGGATCAGCAACCGGCCCTGGCGGTCCAGGGTCGCCTCGGCGCCGCTGCCGAAGTGGCGCTGCAACCTCTCCGCTTCGGCGTTTCCAAGGCTGGCTTCCGACAGTTTCTGCTGCACCTGGGTCCAGCGCTCCAGGGGCAGAATGAAGAGGCAGCGGTCCAGCCCTGGGCACAGAAAGAACCCGTCGGCCAACTTGGGGCGCCAACGGGCGGGCACGGTCACGCGCCCCTTCTCGTCCATCGCGTTTTGGTCTTCCCCCCAGAACACTTTAGGTTGCCCACATTTCTCCACAAATCCCCACGCGCGCCCATTATAGCCGCATTCTTCTCGTTGTCAATAGGGGTTCCCCCCACTTCGCAGTTTTCACGCATGTTTTTTTTGGCCAAGGGCTGCCGCATGCTCGCCTACCTACCGTCTCACAAAGCCATTGCCCTTCGAGTCAATGGGAAGGCAAACAAGCCTTTGCAGTGTGGGCGGTTCGATAGTGGGGCGCAACGAGTCTGTGCCGACGCGACACAGTTCTGTGCAACGCGGAGGCCAGCGGAATGGCGCGATGTCGCGCCCGGGCCACGCCCGTACTGCGATGGAGACTGGGCGCGACCTCACCGCGCAGGTGGCGTCTGCGTCGAAGACGCGGTGCGCACGAGCATGCCGCGGAGGATCTCCGCGCGTTGGGCCATGACCTGGCGGTACATGCGGTCCACCATCTTGTTGATGGGCGACCGGTCGTCGGTGAGCACCGGCGACCGCCACCTGGCCACGCGCAGCCGGGGCGCCGCCTGGCGTGCGACTTCCAGCAGCGGCGCGCTGCCGCTGAGGCGGGCGTTGCGAAGCAGGAACTCCCGCGAAGCGCCCTCGCCGGCGGCGTAGATCACGCCGCTGGTGCCGCCGATCTCCGCGTACCACACGTTGGGGAAGACGGCGCGCAGAGTGGCGCAGAAGGCCTGCAAGACTTCGCCCTGCTTCGGCGTCACCCAGGCCACGTTGATCGCCAGGGTGCCGCGGCCGGTCATCTTCTCGCGCAGGAGGGTGAAGAACTCGCGGGTGGCCAGGTGCAAGGGGATGTCGGACTGCTGATAGGCGTCGAGCATTACCAGGTCGTAGCGCCGCGGAGTGTGAGCGACGAACCAGCGGCCATCGGTCACGTGCACCTGTGAGTTCGGCTCGTTCATGGCGAAGTATTCGCGCCCAAGTTCGACGATGGCCGGGTCTATCTCGACGCTGTCAATCGCGATGGGCCCGTAGATAGCCGTGAGCTGCTTGGCCGAGGTGCCGGCGCCCGATCCAATGATGAGCGCTCTGCGCACCACTCGCGCGGGCGGCTCGCGTTGCAGCAGGGGCGCGAGCAGGAGGTAGTCATAGTAAGCGCCGGTCAGCACCGCGCCCGGCTGATAAACCGAGAACGCGCCATTGTCCACGATCATGAACGTGGGCCGCATCTCGGCCGGCACGCTCTCATCGCCGCCCTTCACCACGCGAATATAGTTGTAGGCGGACTCGCGATCGAGGATCATGCCTTGGGTGGGCATCATCGGGCCAAGGCCAACGGGATGCGCCGCCAGCGTCGGGAGCCCCACCGCCAGCAGCAGCGCCGCGGCGCCACCGGCCCCGATCCGGCCGGGGCGGGAGCGGCCGATGAGGGTGAGTGCCGAGGCGATGAGGAGCAGCCCGAAAAACAGGATGCTCTTGCGCACCCCGAAGAGCGGGATCGTGATCAGCGCGGGGATGAACGTCCCCACGATGCTCCCCAGCGCCGATACCGCGTAGAGGCGGCCGGCGGATCGGCCGGTGCGCTCGAGGTCGGTGAGGTAGAGGCGCATCGAGAATGGCGGCACGCAGCCCAACAGGGTAACGGGGACCAGGAACAGCACCAGCGTGCCCACCAGCGAGGAGCCCAGGATGCCGATCTTTGGGGTCGCGGCCCAGGAGCGATCGAGAACCCAGCCGCTGAGGTAGGGCACCAGGCAGGTCACCGCGCCCGCGCCCAGCACGAGCGCCGCCAGCACGCCGCGGCGGGGCCAGCGGTCGGCGATGGCGCCCCCGGCGTAATAGCCCACGGTGAGCAGGGCGAGGATGAGGCCGATGAGGCTGGTCCAAACCGAAAGCGTGCTGCCGAAGAAGGGGGCGACCAGGCGCGAGGCCGACATCTCCAGGCCCATCACGCTCACGCCCGCGAGAAAGACCACCACGAAGAGTGAAGCCGTCGCGTAGCGCACCGCCAACCCTCCCGGGGGCTTCGCGTGGGGCACAGGCCCTGGCCGCCGTAGCCTTGGCGGAGGGCGGCTTGCCTGTGCCAGGTCCTTGCACAAGCCCGACAAGTCGTTCAACACGGCCGGGGCGGGTCCTCCCTGGGTGCGCCGTGGGTTGACTGTGAATAGGGTGTGGATGCCGCGTCGAGCAACGGTGGAGAAGGCTGCGCAGAAACTGTGGAGAGTGGCCGTGGCTTGACGCTGCGCTGGTGGCGCCGCTATAATCGCCTGTAAGGCCCTTTGGGGCCGGAGGCACCACCCATGGGAGCGTACGGGATCCTCCTCATCGCAGCCCTGGTCGTCGTGAGCGGGGTGATCGCCTATGTGGGCGACATCCTGGGGCGGTGGATGGGCAAACGGCGCATGACGCTGTTCAACCTGCGCCCGCGGCACACCGCGATCGTCACCTCGATCGTCGCCGGCATGGTCATCGCCGTGCTCACCCTGGCTTCCGCCATGGCCGTCTCCGAGAACGTGCGCGACGGCCTCACCAAGGTCGGCTTGCTGCGCAGTCAGAATGAGCGCCTGCGCGCCCAGCAGCGGACGCTCTCGCGCAAACTCGCCGTCACCCAGAAGAACCTGCAAGGCGCCAAGAAGGCGCTCAGCGCCGGGAACCAGCGGCTGGAGTCGCTCAACGGCGACCTGAAAGCGGTGGGGAAGCAGGTCAAGGTCACGCGCGCCAAATTGTCTGCAACCCGGGTGGAACTCGCCCAGAAGCGCGCCGAAGTTGAGGAGGCCAACCGCAAAGGTGTGGAGGTGGCCACCAAGTGGTACTTCCTGCGCCAGTCGGCGGTGCGGAATTTCGAGACCGTTTACACCAAGCGGGTGATCTTCCGGGCCAGCGACCCCATCCTGGTCACCACCCTGGACGGCAGCCAGACGCCCTACGTGATCGGCCGCCGGCTGCGTGAATTCGTGGCGCTGGCGGACCAGGCCGCCCGCAAGGCGGGCGCCGGCGTGGGCAAGGACGGCAAGGCCATCATCACCTTCACCTATGCCAACGTGAAGGGCGAAGTGAAGCGGTTCGGCGAGGCCGAGATCCTGAAGGCGCTCAACGACAGCATCGCCGAGACCAAGGGCCCGGTGATCGTGCGCGCGCTCTCGGTGGGCAATGCCGTCGAGGGCGAGCCGGTGCTGGTGAATTTCGATCTCTTCCGCAACCGGCTGGTGTTCCGCAAGGGGGCGGAGATCGCGCGCGGCCGGGTGGACAGCGCCGGCTCGCAGACGAGGCTGCTGCTCCAACTCATCACCCTGCTGCGGGGCAAGGTGGCCCAGGAGGCGCGGGCCAAGGGCGTGATGCCGGGGGTGCAGCGGCGGATGGCCGCCGGGAGCGACTCCGAAGCGGTGTCCCTGCTGCCGGATCCGCAGGAAAGCGTGGGCACGATTTCCTATGACGACATGCTGGGCACCATTGACCAAATCAAGGCCGCCGGCGGCGTCGTGACGGTGGTCGCCCGCGCCGCCGAGGACACCTGGACGGCGGGGCCGTTGAAGGTCGAATTCACGGCGGGATCGTAGCCCGTGCCGGCGCCGACACGCCCCGTGGTGCTCGCGGTGGACCCCGGGCGGCAGAAGTGCGGGATCGCGGTCGTGGACGCGGAGGGCCGGGTCCTGGAGCGCGGGGTCGTGCCCACCGCACAGATGCCGGAACGGGTCAAGGCCTGGGCCGAACAGTACGGCGCCGAGCACCTCATTCTGGGCGACCGCACCACGGCCCGCGAGGCCCTCGAGGCTCTGCTGGCGGCGGGGCTTGCGCTGCAACCGATCCCGGTGGACGAGCACCAGTCCACCGAGGCGGCGCGCAGGCGCTACTTCCTGGAGAACCCGCCGCGCGGCTGGCGGCGCCTGATCCCCACTTCATTGCAGGTGCCGCCGGTTCCGTATGACGACTATGTGGCGGTGATCCTGGCGGAACGTTTCCTGGACGCGCTCCGCCGGTAGGGGCCGATTCTTAATCGGCCCGTCGCGCCGCGGGCCCAATGAGATGGCGTTGCCATGCTGTTGGCATGGCAACGCCATGCCAGAGGCATTGGGCCCCTACGCCAACCGCCCTATGCGCCTGCCGGTTTGTCGCCCCCTGGCGCGGGGGCCGGGGCGGCCGGCGCCTGGCCCATGGCCTTGATGAATGGCGTGAAGAGGTCAATGGGCACAGGGAAGATGATGGTGGAGTTGTGCTCGGAGGCGACGTCCACCAGGGTCTGCAAGAAGCGCAGTTGCAGCGCCATCGGGTGCTGACTGATGATGCTGGCGGCGTCGGCCAGGCGCTGGGCGGCCTGATACTCGCCCTCGGCGTTGATCACCTTGGCGCGGCGTTCTCGCTCGGTCTCGGCCTGGCGGGCCATGGCGCGCTTCATGCTGTCGGGGAGAATCACGTCGCGCACCTCGACGGCGGTCACCTTCACGCCCCACGGCTCGGTCTGCTCGTCAATCACCCGCTGCAAGCGCTGGTTGATCTTGTCGCGCTCGGAGAGCAGCTCATCCAGTTCGGCCTGGCCCAGGATGGAGCGCAGCGTGGTCTGCGCGATGAGCGAAGTCGCCTTCACGTAGTTCTCGACGTTGTTCACGGCGTCGTTGGGGTTCATCACGCGGAAGTAGATCACCGCGTCCACCGAGGTCGGCACGTTGTCGCGGGTCATCAGTTCCTGCTTTTGCACGTCCATGGTGACCACGCGCAGGTCTATCTTGACCATCTTGTCTATGATCGGCCAGAGCCAGAAGATGCCCGGCCCCTTGGCCCCGATGAGGCGGCCCAGGCGGAAGACCA
>Ga0315294_10007338_pt1 | contig 12090 bp, 6 predicted proteins | sample YL17G13_40_MG_FD_203626 | JGI IMG/M metagenome (GOLD analysis project Ga0315294, IMG submission 203626) | Sediment microbial communities from Yellowstone Lake, YNP, Wyoming, USA - YL17G13_40 | ecosystem: Environmental > Aquatic > Freshwater > Lake > Sediment | place: USA: Wyoming | collected...
AAAGAAGCAAGCAGTGAGTTAGAATTTCTTATCTTGAGGAACGAAGTGACGAAGGGTGGAAGTTCAAAGAAGCAAGCAGTGAGTTAGAATTTTTTATCCTGACGACTGAAGGGAGGAAGGATTAGTTTTTTGAAAATGAGTTGGTATTTTTATATTCTACGATGTGTCGATAATTCTCTATATTGCGGAATCACGAATAATCTGAAAGAAAGATTAGGGGAACATAATAGCGGAGAAGGAGCAAAATACACAAAGATAAGATTCCCGGTAAAGTTGATCCATTTTGAAGAGTTTCCTGATAAGTCCTCCGCCTGCAAGCGCGAAATAGAAGTAAAAGGGTGGAGAAGAGAGAAGAAAGAGAGCCTTGCCGTGGGTTTTCCTCGCCTAAAAGGCTCGGAATAAACTTTCCCCCCGCCTCCAGTAAAAACCGTTAATAGTTCAGGGTTCGTAGTTCGTGGTCAAAATCCTTTTGTTAAGTCCTGCCTGAGGCGGGGCTTTTAAATTTTCCCTGCGGTTGGAGTGTTCACCTTCAGGTGAACCATATAAAACCCGGTGTCCTTCAAAAAGTTTTAGATCAAGCTAATGGTTATCAACTAATTAGGGTAACGTGACAATTCCGTGTGCGATGCTATTTCATCCAGACGAAGTCCTCCTCAGGCGGGTAAGCTCGGACATTATCTTTCATACCTCCCCGATATGCGCAGGATTTGTAGCGTCGCACCTTCGTGTGCGACGTTGTTCGTCCGAGACGAAGCTCGGACGCTACTACCCCTTAGGAAGCCCACTCAAAACCAGCAGGTGAGGTTTCAAGGAACACAAAACTGCTATGAATGATAAAAATAAAAGAGCCACCAAAGTCCTGCTTCTTTTTCTGTTGGTGGGATGGCCACTTTTAGGCTACCTGATAATGTCTGCAAGCTCCGTAGGAAAGGAAGGCAAACCAGAGATAGGATTTGCAGGAATGGATCTCATTTCACAAATTTATCTTCCCACCATCATAGTGGAGTGGCTTATTTTCCTTCTGGTGTTATTAGTCCTGAAAAGAGGGGGAGACAATCTATCCGCAGTGGGGTTTTCCAAGCTCACCTTTGCTAATTTGGGCATCGGGCTGGGTTTTCTATTAGTTGCTAATCTCATTCTTTTTGGCCTGGCTTTCGTTTTGCAGTTTTTTCATCTGCCCGTGCCCCAGGAGGTAGCATTTATTTTACCCCGCACAAAGACTGAGAGACTTTTTTGGGTAATTTTGTCTATAACTGCAGGAATATGCGAGGAGACCGGCTTCAGGGGATATGTTCTGACCAAGCTCAATTCTTTTTTGAACAACTGGTATCTTACCGTAGCTATATCATCGCTTTCTTTCGGATTGGGACATTTCTATCAAGGCCTAGGCGGAATCATTTTGACCGGGATTTACGGACTTTTGTTCTGCCTTTTGTTCATCTGGCGAAAGAGTTTAATTCCCGGAATATCTGCTCACTTTCTGCAAGACTTCACTGCACTTTTTACCTTGTCAAGATTCTAAGAAAATTGGGCATGGAATTCCCATGCTGGCTATTAAAAGGCTGACGCCTTAACTCCCACTCTCTTTCACCTAACACCTGATTTTTTACTCGTAGCTCCAATGTTGTTCCTTAATACAATTCGACTGCGTCTTCCTCCAATGCCCGCCAAATTTACAGCTTTGGCTTCGATGGTATTTTCTCCTTTAGACAACACCCATTTAAATGTATCCGGCGATTCTTTCCAGTCTGACCCATTAATGCGCACCATAAACTTGTCGAAGTAGGGCATAGTATGGGTGAGTATAACCTCAAGCGTGTCTGAAGGAGAGTTTTGGTTAGTGTGCCCTAACGTAATCTTAGTCTGGTTCAATCGGGGATACGCATCTTCGTAATCATCAGTGATCGACTTATTATCGGGCCATCCTTGAGAAAATAACTCCGGCGTGACGCCATCTGAGATGAGCTCAAACGAAAGATTCTCTCCTGGACTAATCGTCTTAAAATATGAATTATTATACGAGTATCGCAGGTGGTAGAAATAAACGCTCCACTCTCGTTTCATCGCAGGGTAGTCGAGCTCTTTGTGCTGTCCGACAAAGCTCATTTCATCTTCTCTTCCATTCACGAACAAATGACGGCACTCAGACGCAGACAACGGTACACCTTTGGACTCCCACCAGGCATTGTTCTGACCATCCAAAAGGATCCATTTTTGATATTGGTTGCTCCATACCTCGACACAGCCATGTCCTTTGCTCGATCCGTAGGCTCCTCCCATCTTCGTCAATCCCACAAAACGTGCCGGATATCCAAGTGCGGTCATAGAGTTGACGAGAACATCCGCATAATTAGCACAACAAAATCTCTCCCCTTTTTCCGCCGCCGCAAGGATAGCCAGTGCATTTCGCTCCTTAGCCATGTTGTCCCCCTTGTGCTTCCACCTGTTGGCAACCCAATCGAGCAAAAGCCGCGTTTTTTCAAATTCCGTCTTACCACCTTCTATGATCTTAGGAAGTTTGTATCTATCTCGCAGAGTATCTATTTTAGGATGATGGAAATCATCCCAGATATACTTTGAGATGTCCACAGGACCGGCGTAATTGTCGTATTCCACCACCGCTATCGGGCTTTTTGTGAGTATTTCGTTTTTTTCTGCCGCCAGCGCCTGAGAAATCATATCCTTGAATCTTTCCGGATAATTCTTCCGTAGAAAATCGAAGTCTGTATCTCTGCTAATCCATCGATAATCAGTGTAACCCGCCTTGATACTCTGATCCAGATACTTAAACGCACTGTCGGCATTGCCTAATAGTGAATAGCAACAGCTCACGTTGTAAAGAATTTGCCATCGCCACTCTTCTGCCTCAGGGTAAGCTGACGCTCGTAAATAGAGCGGAATTGCCCGGGTGTATTCTTTGTTTACGTAGGCACTATCGGCTTCCGCGACCAGCTTTTGGACTTGTGGAGCCGAACTCTCCTCCTGAGCAACCACAACTCCGCAGAGGAGGGAAAAAACAAGCACACATCCGAGATACTTTCTCATAGCTATTTACCTCGTTCAACGTTTTAGTTTTTTCATTAGCGGTTAATGATCACGATATTATTAAATCATTTTTCTCCAAAGATACAAATGCCACCAAGTCGTAACTTTTGTTTAGAGATACGAGGATATATTTCGGATGTTTCTCGAATTATTCTATACTGGTCAAGTAGCTGTGGTTAGTGGTGCTTTAGAAATGTGAGGCTGGTGATGAGGTCCCGAATTTATAGGTTGAGAGTTGCGGGAACAACCCCCTTACCACAGTTCTTATTCGTCAGGGACGGCGCGTTTATAACGGAGATGTAAATGGTAACGGACGAGAATGTCCGTTACCACAGGAGCTTCGTTAAAAGGCCTACGCCTTAACTCCAGTTTTTTTCACCTAACACCTTTCACCTAAAATCTGCTTTTTAGGCGCATCCCTGCTTAGGTGCTGGTCCTCCTATGAAAAGATAATTGATCAGATAAACCACATCTGCTGAATTGATAACACCGTCGTTATTGGGATCTCCAAAACACAGAGGGCTGGGTGGAGGACCACTTACAAATAGATAATTTATGAGATATGCAACATCTGCCGAATTCACCGCTCCATCTCCGTTGGCGTCACCCCCAATAGCGATGTTTTTAAAGACATAATTGGATTTGTCCCAATTGCTCACACCCAAATCAGGTTTCCAGGAATAATGGTAATCGAAATCAATCCGGTAGTCGGGTGCCCATCTCACCGAGACCCAGCCACCTGCCAAATTGTAGCAGTAGAATTCATTCGGAAGAGTATCGTCGTCCAATCTTACCGTTTCCAGCGAGTGAGCCGGATAATGATTCAAGTAGAAAACTTTTTTAACTCCGTTGCCTAGATGAGTTTCTCCGGTCACCATTAAGACTCCATCTCCATCTACATCTCCCCAGACCATCTCCTCTACCACACTTTGGTAATTGGAGCTACATTGCCAGACCGGGTTGGTGGTCAAAGTTCCGCCCAGGTTCTCATAGATCATGGAATATCCCCACCATCTGCCGGCGGCTAAATCCTTGTCACCATCGAAGTCCACATCACACCAGGAGACGGATGAACCATATCCTTGTGTGCTCGATTGCCAAATGGGTGTGGGATTCAAGGTCCCTCCCACATTTTTGTATACCTGAAAATAGCCCGGCTGTCCAAGTTGATTGTTGTTAGCAACCGCCAAGTCAAGATACCCATCATTGTCCATATCCCCCCAGTTAAGAGTGTTTCCATCATAGTATCCGCCGGAGTTCCATGAGGCGTTCCGCTCAATTGAATCTCCATAGTTATAGTAAATGAAAACCGGTCCTATGGAACTGATGAAGGACAGATCCAAATCTCCATCATTGTCAATATCTGCCCATTCCACATCGTAGCAAGGAGTGCTATCCACTGAGGTCCAAGATGGGGTCGTCTCTAAGGCACCCCCATTGTTGTAATAAATGCGTTGTCTTTCATATATCTCATTGTAGGCCTCTCCGCAGGCGACGGCTAAGTCTAAATCGCCATCTCCGTCCGCATCTCCAAAGGCACAAGCGAAAGTGTGCATGGAATCAGCGGATTGCCAGGAAGGAGAGGTCTCTAAACTGCCCCCGATGTTCATATACAATTGAACTGTTGTCTTTCCCCATCCACTGCTGATGTAGTTCGAAACCGCAAAATCCAAGTAGCCATCGTGATTGACATCCCCTAAAGCTGAGTGTCCGGAATATTGGCTATTAGAGGAAGCCCAACCGTGGGTAGTCTGAAGGTTTCCACTGTAATTAAAATAAACATAGTTGGGAGCTAAAGCCATATCATTCCCATTAGAAATGGCAAAATCCAAAAAGCCATTTTTATCTATATCCCCCCAATTAGCTCCGGTGGAATAAACCCCGGTTTCCGTCGATCTCCAATACGGATATTTTTGCAAGGGCATCCCCGCAAAAGCGATCTGAAAAACCCCCAAGACTATCAAAAAACCAAGTAGAACCCTTTTCATAATTGCCTCCGTTAATATTACCCGATTGCATTATAGATTCTTCTCCCAAAGAATTGCAAATCATAACTCATTTCTATTTTGGAATCGAAACCTCACTCTCTTTTCCTCTACCCCTTTCTCTCCTTCTCTTTATGAACGAAAACCAGAGAGCTATTAACCGGTCTTTGGCGGTGGTCCTCCCACAAAAAGGTAATTTATCAGATAAGCTACATCCGCAGAGTTTACCTGGGTGTCACTATTCGCATCTCCAGCGGAATAGGGCACAGGGATAGGTCCCCCTACGAAAAGGTAATTTATAAGGTATGAAATATCCGCTGAGTTAATCACCCCATCATAATCCGCATCTCCTCGCACGAATGTTCCGGGCACCAAGGTAAAATTAAGCAACAGGTTTCTTGAAACCTGGGTAAGGGTATCGAAAGTTACATAGCCCGGATGCGTTACCTGAAAATGGTGATTCCCATCCTCTATATCTGCAAAAAGGAAAGACCCATCTTTGCCTGTGGTATCTGATATTCCCAATTCCTGGATGGTCACCACGCTTCCGCTCAAGTCGGGAGGATTATCAGATAAGCCGACCTTCCCGGATATCTGAAAACGGTTGGAGACAAAAACTTGCATGCTGTCAGAGTCAAAATTCCCAAATCTATCGTAAGCTTTCAGCTTAACCCAGTAGGTTCCATTTGGATAATCCTGGGTGGGCCAGGCGGAATCCTTATCCGCATATTCAATTATGCTGTCACCATCGGTATTGGTCACCAAAAAGTAATAATTTCGATAATCGTAATCCCCTTGAGTATTGCAGATGGCATCATCCTGATAGGTCACATCCACGTTTTGATCATACCACAAAGTGTCGGTGAAGATAAATGAGAGTACGGGACCAATGGTGATGCTGTCATTTTCGATAGAATATTCAATAGTATAGGGATTCAGCCTCCAATAGGGGTGATTGACCCTATCATAGATTTTTGAAATTATATCCACACCTCCACTAACCGAAGCACCAGTATCAAAATAAGTGTGGGTATTATTCTTACAGAAGGCAAATTTATAAGATCCCCTGGCGTTCTCAATTACTGGGGGATCGGGGTCGTCGATGGGAACAAGCTCGTCCAAAGGATTGCCGATGAACTTCCAATCCGATTGCCAGGGCATGCCGTGATTTCTGATCTTAACAAAATGAAGATGATGGAAACTTGCCACGGGCCAATAGACCAGATCGCCCAGATAGTCGCCGACTTGCACCGTATCTCCCTCCTGGACCTGAATAGTATTTTCATCCAGATGCGCGTAAAGCCAACCATCGCACCATTGGGCGCCAGCAGAATCACCCACAGAAACCCTCCAATGATACTGAGCGGAGGTGGTAAGCACAGCTTTCACCAGCCCGGCTTTAACTGCATAAACAGGTGAAGCATAGGGCTGCATTATATCAATTCCCGGATGATAATAAGGGTCACCACCGTAGTCCTGATATTCTCCATAGCCATTGCCCAAAGGAAGAGAGACATTTCCGGGATCAAAGGGCCAACGAATACTTTCTGCCTGAGGGACAAAGAAAAACAACAAAAAAGCAAAGAGAAACAGAATGCTCAACTTGTGGTGAAAAATTGACCACGATAGTCTTAATTTGCCAATTTCAGTTTGCATGAACAGTTCTATCTATTTAGTTTAAATTAAAAGGTTGTCCGTTCTAATCTTTTAATTTACAAAGGCTTACGCTTCCATTTTAATTACCATGTCAAGCGTTTAATAGGAAGATGCTTCTTCTGGATTACCTGCTCAACACTAAGATTCTATTTAGTATAATAACATCATTTCCAAATATGTCAAGATGTTACTTGGAGTGGTTTGAAAAAACGCACAGAGGGTCCTTGTTTTGGAGTGGACTCATCGTCCCCTTCGGTCCTGGCATCCCTATGGTAGAAGAAAGATCTACATTTTACTTTGTCAAGACAAAATTCTTTACAGAAGGGGTATCATTCTTTATATTCCCATTTGGTGAGTGTTTTTGAATACATAAACAGGCTTTGGAAAGCATATGAATTCCGCAGAATGCACTTCTGAAGAGGATAAGCAAGCTACTCGGTGGGAAAAGGTGGCAGTAGCCTTTGCCCTTCTCTTTTTGCTGGTTTTAGGGATCAGTTCCTTTTTCCCCACCCAGAGATTATGGGGGGTCAATCACTTAGCTTATTATCCCTTATGGTTTAGAGGGTTGGTGATCTTTTTAGGATTTCTGGCTTTCATCCCGGTAGTAAATAAAGGTCTTCAAAGTTTTCTCAAAAAATCTGTGATCCCCGCTTTCAACTTTCTGGCTGAGAAGCAGAAATATTTGGGTTATACTATTATCATCTTATTCTTCATTTTATTCTTTTATCTTTTTAGGACCAGAACCCACTTTTTAGGGGATGGTGCTTCGATGATTTCTTACATGAATTCCGGCACTTTCCCCATGAGGTGGAGCGAGCCGTTAGCTGTCCGGGTTTATCTATCCACATATGATTTGTTAAACAAATTTTCCCATTTTGATGGAGCGGTGGTATATGCTTTGATCAGCTATCTGTGTGGAGCAGTTTTCGTCTTCTTCGCTTTACGGTTAGCTGAGCTTGTGGGCAAGACCACCTCAACTAAATTATTTGTTTTCTTAGCAGTGACCTTCATGGGAGGCACAGAGCTTTTTTTGGGCTATGCAGAACATTATGCCTTGCTCTATTGTGGCATCTTAGTCTATCTTTTCTGTTCAATAAAATATTTGGAGGGGGAGACCAAACTCTTTTTGCCTTTGTTGATCTTCTTTGTGCTTTTGCCGACTCATCTCTTCGCCTTATATCTTTTTCCATCCGCGATTTTTCTTTCCTTTTCTGGGAGAGGAGAAGGAGAGACCCAACCCTTTCTTAAGACCAAGAAAATCTGGATAGTCTTGGTGGTTTTGATATTGGTTCTTGCTTCTTTGAGCATCTATTTTTGGAGATTTGCTTGGTATATTTCGGGATATTTTGTTCCGCTTTCCAAGGGACGCTACTATGCTCCTGATTATACTCTTTTTTCACTCCCCCATCTTTTGGATTTTCTGAATCAGCAACTTCTGGTATCACCAATTGGATTTTTTTTGTTTCTGATATTCTTAATACTCAGACCTAAAGGATTAGATTTAAAAGATAAGATATTTCAGTTTTTGCTTTTGATTTCGATGGCACAGTTATGCCTTAATTTTGTGATCGACCCCGGATTGGGAGCCGCCAGAGACTGGGATCTCTTTGCCAGCGTCGGACTGGGCTACACCGTCTTGTCCTTGTATCTTTTCGGCAAGATGCCCCCAAATCCGAAAGTTAATTACCTAAAATTAGCTTTGGCGGTGATTGTTTTTATCTCCACCTTGTCCTGGATGGGGATAAATACGAATGCGGATATTTCAGTGACAAGGTTCAGAAATCTTTTGGACTTGGATCCAAAGAAAAGCTACAGTGGGCATTATGTCTTAGCCAACTATTTTAAGGATCTGGAAAAACCTGAAGAGGTAGATCGGGAAAATAGAATGCAGGTGGAAAAATCTCCTGAGGCCGATTTAATTAACAAAGGAAAAGAATTGTTCAACCAGGGGGACCTAAGTAACGCTTATTTAGCCTTCAGTCAAGCTCTCCAAATTGCTCCGAATTTCCATAAAGCTCATTATGTTTTAGGGCACTACTATCTTAAGATAGGGGATTTGGAAAAGGCAGAAGCTGAGCTGAGGAAAGCTATAGATCTGGCGCCTGGATATGGGAGTGCCTATGCGGATTTGGGAATAATGTACGGTTTAAGAAAAGACCTAAAAAAAGCTCTGAGGATGTTGGAACGAGCCATAATTCTGGCACCTGGGGATGCGCAGGCACACTATAACCTGGGAAATACCTATTTTATGTTACAGAATATGGATCAGGCTATCCCTGCCTATCAAAAAGCCATCCAGATGAATAATGAATACGCAGATCCTCATTTGGGCTTGGCCTTAGTTTTCTTCCAGCAGGGGAAATTACAGGAGTCCTTGAAGGAGGTCAATAAAGCTCTTCAAATAAATCCTGAGTTTGCACAAGCTTATTACCACTTGGGTATGGTCTGCGATGCACTGGGGAAGAAAAAGGAGTCTCTCTCTGCCTTAGAGAAATACTTAGAGCTCGAGCCCAGTGGTCCCCGAGCCAAAGACGTCGGGGAATTGATTAAAGAGCTTGAAAGCCAGTAAACAAAGTTTGCCTCTCCGACGAGCACCCGTATGAGGTGGAATTTAGCCATTTTACAAATCTCCCAAAAACTTCTTGACGCCTCTTTGCTTCCTTCTCTATTCAAAGTGATCTGTGGTAGTCAACATCTATGATTTGGTTAATGACAAGGATCCATTCTGACTTCGTTCTGATTCCGCCTTTGGCGGGATAAACGACTGGCGATGACTTTTTACACGATACCTAACCGACTTGTAGTGTCCGCCAGAGGCGCCACGCCTGCCGGCGGGCAGGGATCTGCCTATGGCAGAAGCGTAGCGAATCTAAACCGTAACTTTTCAAAACGAAACCCAAAAGATGCAATGTTATTTAATTAATAAAGCACTACGGAGTGTAGCCCGTTGCACTAAGTAGGAAAAAGCCTGCACAGAAATCTACTTTTATTCCTCCCATTAAACCCTTCTTAACTCTCGAAATTCAATCGTTTTAGAGCATTCAATTTATCTAACTTTGGTATTAGCTTACAGTTCAAAAAGCAACAACTGTAACTCCTTAAGGGACTTCATCTTTTCACCTTCCATTTTATTTTAGGCATGTCCAAGTTGTTAGGGCACACATTTTGCTGATTATAGCATCGAAGAAAAAGGTTCTGTCGTTAGTAAATCGACAAGAAGGAAAAAGTGAAGTGTTTCCTTTATGATAGAGAAAAGGCAAATCCGAGCAAGCCTAAAAAATGATTTGCCAACATGGAGATAATTCAGTATATTCAAAATATTTAGGTGGATATTTATGACCAAATCGACTATATTCAGAAAGGAGCCAGAGATTCTACGAGAATTATTATCTCGTTCCGGTAGCAAGACTGTTGGATTATTCGTCGGCGATGGAATGATACCGACATGAATAATATTTGGAATACATATTAAATCTCAAAACTTATTTAACGAAACAAAGATGATTTACAAAAAGCTTTGACTGCATGTGTCAACTGTAGGGGGTTTATTAATGACCGCGCTGGGCCTCACCATGCCGGCGTCGATTCAGGCACGGGACTCCCCGGTAAGGATTATGCCTTTTGGAAAACAACTATTCACTCAACTTTTTCAAGGAGGTAAAATGAAAAGGACACTTTTAGTTTTATTCTTAAGCTGTCTTTTTGTCGTCCCAGGTCTTTTATATGCGCAACAAGCGGAGAATGAACCAGGTTTGACTGACCCTGGGCTTTCTCCTGCAGTTTTGGACAGTTTAATAAGAGCTAAAGCGGCAGAGCCCACCTTGCAGCAGATTTTGGATAGCTTAGGTTACGATATCGATGTAGTAAATGACCGATTGCCGACTGAAGTCTGGGTGACGATAATGGGTCAGTATAGTGAGGTGATGTTGGCTGAAATAGCTGGATATGGTTCCCAGACTTCATCTGGCTGGTATGGGCATGGCGCTCCGGCTGATACCCACGTGATATTTAGAGGTCCTGATACCCCTCCAGATACTGCCTTTTTCACTATAACTGGATGCGATTCTAATGGTCTTTTTATTCACCCCCCTAATCCGTATACTTATTATACCGAACAAAGATTCAGTCCGGATCATAAGGATCATGCCTGGGTGTTTTGTTCCAAGAAAAGACCGAGCGAGTTCATAGTCGCATGGGAAGACTCCTGGAATCTGGGCGATGCCGATTTCAACGATTTGGTTCTTGTCTACCGGATGCCAAATCGGGCTCCGGTGCTTGAAGTCCCCCATGATACCAGCTTTTTCCAATGCGAACCGGAAACCATACGTTTTGACAACATACGCGCCTATGATTCAGATTATTGTGGTGACACAGCAGTCATAAGCAAGGTGCAAGGTCCGGGAACATACAGTGCTGGCACCTGTCGCTTTTTGCCTGCCGCAGTTGATTCCGTATATAGATTTGTATTTGTGGCGACCGATTGGTTCGGAGCCTCCGATACTGATACTGTCGTAATTACAGTAAATATCAATGATCCCCCACAGCTTACCTGTCCAGATAATGACAGTGTTCATGCGGGGGATACGCTTATAAGCACCGATTTCTCGGTCACCGATCCGGATGGGGATACAGCTTCGGTCACATTCTTAGACATCAATCCGACCGCAACCAATACGCCAAGTGTGGTTGCCAATCACGTAAAGTGGGTTACCACCAATGGCGAGCATGGAGACTATGTTATTCGTCTGGTGGCAACAGATGATTGTCGAGCTTCTGACACCTGTGAGTTTACGGTAAGCATTTACAATCAGGCTCCGGCCTTAACCTGTCCGGAGGACGACAGTATTCCAGCATGTCTTAAGTTCACCAGCAGTAACTATTCGGCGACCGATCCCGAGGGTGATTCCGTCACGGTAACATTCTTGGATATCACTCCCCCAGTCACTAACAATCCTACTATTGTCAATAGTCATGTGGAGTGGGTTCCCACCAACCTTGAGAAGGGAAACTATGTCATCCGTCTGGTGGCAGCCGATCCTCGTGGGCTTGCGGATACTTGCCAATTTTCAGTAAATGTCTACGGTCACCCTCCTCAGCTTACCTGTCCCAACGATACCAGCGTATCTGCCGGAGATACGCTTATCAGTGGGGACTTTACAGTTACCGACCCGGAAGGTGATTTGTGGATGACAGCCGTGGGGGTGTATCCTTTTGGATTCATTGGATTCAACTGGCCAACTATCGTTGATAATCATGTGGAGTGGATTCCCAGGTGTGGAGGGACTTACACTATTGTTCTGGGGGTTGCTGATTCCTGTTGGGATATTGACTCGTGTCTGTTTACTGTAACTGTAAATGATTACGATCACACTCCTCAGCTTACCTGTCCCAACGATACCAGCGT
>Ga0315294_10007341_pt1 | contig 12088 bp, 10 predicted proteins | sample YL17G13_40_MG_FD_203626 | JGI IMG/M metagenome (GOLD analysis project Ga0315294, IMG submission 203626) | Sediment microbial communities from Yellowstone Lake, YNP, Wyoming, USA - YL17G13_40 | ecosystem: Environmental > Aquatic > Freshwater > Lake > Sediment | place: USA: Wyoming | collected...
TAAACCTTGCCCGTGCCGGTCGGTAAATGGCGTTGCCGCGAAGCTCGCGAACATCTTCTACGCTCGTATTAGATGCACCGTCTATTTCAATGACATCGATATCCTCGCCTGTATTCACGGCAACGCAGCTGTCGCATTTAAGACAAGGCTCAATCGTAGGCTCGCCGGTCGAAAGACAATTAAGACTTTTGGCAAGAATTCTTGCCATCGTCGTCTTGCCCACACCCCTTGTGCCGGTAAAAAGATACGCATGTGCGACACGGTCGGTCCTTATTGCATTTTTCAATGTATGAGCAATCGCGTTCTGGCCGACTACGTCGTCAAACCTCTGTGAGCGATACCTTCTTGCAAGGACAGTATAAGACATTTTTACTCCGTATGGTTTTTTTACGCTTTTCAAAACCATAATAAATGCAGCCGACCAAATAGTCAAATTCAATCCCGCCTTTGGCGAGGTCTCGCCCCTGGCGGATGTCCCGGCGAATATAAAGTCTGCATCAGGCAATATTAAGCTTGTCATTTGCTCATCAGCAGTTACAATTAACTGACTAAATACGGCCGGGTCCCAAGCTAACCAAGTTCGCGAACCTGGTCAGACGCGGAAGCGAGCAGCCATAAGCGGTAACGCGGTTGTGCCTGGCAAACCCGGCCACCTTGAAAATTATCCCGGCTACCTTAAAATTTGTTTAGGGAAAATATATGAAGGTAAAAATTGACGACAGCTGCACAGCCTGCGGGCTTTGCGTCGAGACCTGCCCGGAGGTCTTCCAGATGAGCGATGAGATTGCTGAAGTTATCACCGAACAGGTGCCGCCGCAGTTCGAGGACGCCGTCCAGCAGGCAGCCGACGAATGCCCTGTCGAGGCTATTGAGGTCGAATAATCCGCAGGACTATTGAGCCGATAACTGCCGGCTTCGCTCGACAGCGGACTTGAGGGCCTCAAGCACCATCTTTTCAAAATCATACTTTGAAAAAATCTTCAGCGCGGCTTCCGTCGTTCCGCCGGGGGATGTAACGTTCTTTCGCAGAGTTTCAGGAGACTGATTTTTCCTCGCGGTTTCGACGGCAAGAAGACCTGCCCCTTTTGCGGTCTGAAGAACAAGTTTTTCAGCAACCTGTTTTTCAAGACCGAGTTTTACGGCTGTTTTTATCATCTCCTCCATAAGCAAAAAGAAATACGCAGGCCCTGAGCCGCTGACCGCCGTTACCACATCAAGCAGTTTCTCATCATCAACTGCTACAACCAAACCGACAGCAGAAAATATCCGTTCAACTTCTTTGAGCCTGCTGCGCGCTTCTTTCGTCGCATATATAGCAGCAGCACCCTGGCCGATGAGAGCAGGAGTATTCGGCATCACACGAATAACAGGAACATCGCCGAGAACTTTTTGAATCCGGCCCGTCGTAATGCCGGCGGCAATGGAAACTATCAGAAGATTTTTGTTCACAGAATCTTTAATCTCGTCTAAAACCTGCGCCATATTCTGAGGCTTAACACTTAAAACAAGTATATCAACAACCTTTGCCAATTCAGAACTGCCGGCAACAGATGTAACCTTGTATTCATTACACAACCAGGCGAGCCGCTCTGAACGAATATCGCTGATAATTATATCCTGTGCCTTATAGACCTTTGCATCAATAAGACGAGCGATAATCGCCTCGGCCATATTGCCGGCGCCGATAAAACCAATCTTCGCCATTTAAAACTCCTTGTTATAAATTGCTGTTTTACTATAATTTTAGCGAAGAACCAGAAATTTGCAAACGGTTAAGGGAGATAAAAAATGCAGAAAAAAACCAATTATGATACGGCTATAAAAACAAAATATCCGGAACAGATTGTCATAGCAATCGCCAGGGACAAAAACGGCAAACCAAATCCCGTAACTATCGGCTGGACAATGATTGCAAGCGGCCAGCCGGCAATGCTGGCAATTGCACTTACGCCTAAAAGATATTCAACAGCCGCCATAAGACACAGCAAATGCTTTACGGTAGCCTATCCGAGCGAAGAAATGGTAAAAGACACCTTATTCTTCGGCACGCACAGCGGAAAAGATACCGATAAATTCGCCGAAACCGCCTGCAAATACAGCCCCGCTGAGAAAATCGACTCGGTCATTCTCGATGATGCGGCGGCAAACTTCGAATGCACCCTCGAAAATGAACTTACCACAGGCGACCATATAATCTTTGTCGGAAAGGTCGTCGCCTGCCATGTCAACAGCGAAGACAAAAAACGGCTTTATACCGTAGGGCCCGACCACGAGCTCGGCGGAGTTGCAAAAAAATAATTAGCACTATCCCGTCAGCAGTTCAAATTCTTCGGGACTGAGGGTCTGTCTTAACTTGCCGAGAGCAATAAGCTCTATCTGACGGACGCGCTCCTTGCTTATGCCAAGCTCATCGCCGATTTGTTTCAATGTCTTAAATTTCTTTTTCACTACCGAGCCGGTAAGACCAAAATGATAACGGATAATATACTGTTCCCTTTCGGCAAGATTTTCTTCTATCACCTGCTCAAGACTCCTGCGAGCCATCTCAATCGCTTCAACGCCGGCAGGCCTCGTCTTTAAATGCTCAGAGACCGATTTCTCGTCGAAAGCGCCTCTTTCCATACCACCAGGTCTTGTCGGCTGAAAATGCGCAAACTCTCTCGCAATCACCCATGAGGCATAAGTGCTGAACCGAAAGCCCTTTGTGTAATCAAACTTCTCCACCGCCCTGATAAGTGCCATATTGCCTTCGCTGATAAGGTCTGCAAGATTGGCGCCCGAGGTGTGCCTGCCCGCAACACGAATAACAAGCTTGAGATTCGCTTCTATTATCAGATTCTTTATCCGCTCGGCCTGATTTAAAAACTGCTCAGCCTGATGGGCAGCATTTGCACACGGCCCCGTCAGACTCAACTGTTTAACCAGACCTGCCACAAGGTATTTTAAAAAATTTAATCGGCGGAAAAGCTCAACCTCCTGCTCGCGATTCAGGGCAGGAATTTTCTTAATCGCTTCTACAAACTCCTGCCAGTTTTCATCCAGCTTTGTTCCGGGTTTATGTAAAAGTCCCTTGGGTGTTCTGCGAACCGAAACAGGAGCCGACAGGATTTTTCCCTGGGCACCCGGCTCGGCAAATTCATCGCTCATAATATAATCAATCCTCGCTGCCAGCAGCTTTCTTATTCCTCTTCTGTTTATTATCCTGTATATCGTGCTGCTGCTTTTATTGAATTTGGCCGCAATCTGCTCTATCGAGGCGCCGGCTTCATACATATTATATATTAACGAAGTTTCTCTCGAACCCAGCAGGGTATGAGGACTTTTGAATATCTGTTTTTTGTGCCTTTTTTCACAGTCAACAATAATTATTCTGATGGTTTCAGGAGCTCTTTTAAAATGGGCGGCTACCTTTTTTATTACCGCTGTTCTGCTCAAACCGCCCTCGGCTCGACTGAGCTCGCCGAAGTCTGAGCCTAACTGCTGCACCATTTCGATAATGGCCTGTTTGGTCGCAGGAGGAGTTGTACTGAATTGAGAGGCTTTGGCCACAAGCTCGGTGTTTTTGCTGACAAATTCCTCAACGGCAGAAGATGAAAAACCGATTCCCGAAGTATTTCCGCTAAAAATGTATCTTCTGCATAATAGTCCCCTCTTGCGCCAACGCTCAATCGTCCTTTTCGAAACATTAAATTTTTCCGAAAGCTCGTCAATCGAATAAATCTTCTCGCTCTGCTGGTCGGCTTTTAATTTCAGCCTTGCACTTGCACGAAAAACATAAACCGGCAAATCCAGCAGAAGCTCTGAGCCGGCAATTGTCTCTGTCTTCATCTGGCTTTTTGGCCTGTAGCCGGTAATCTTAAAGCAAACAAATTCAAAGGGATACTGCCTGTCAGGCTCAATTATCTTGTAAAGCTCCTCGGCGGCGGCAAGCTGTTTGAGCTGTCGCACCTTCGGCACAAAACTTGTCTCCATAAAGAGTTGTGAAAGTAACTGGTTTTTTATCTTCTGCATATATTTATTTATATCTATATAAGAAAATCGTAAAAAGTCAAGTTTTTTATCATTAAACCAAGTGTCAATAATAACCTCGAAACTAAAACGTCTTTAAGTTTTATCTTTTTACTTTGTGTCTTGGTGTCGGAGCTTGCCCCGTGAGATGTCCCTTGGACTATCTCATCGGGGTGGCTAAGGTCAAAATTCAGAACGGCAAACTCGCCGTGGTATTTTTTCGCGGCTTCATCATAAGCCCTCGCCGCATCCTCTTCATTATCGAAATATCCTAAATATTTATATATTCCATTACAGGTTATAGATGCCCGCCATATATTGAGCCTTTTTATCAATTGGACTCCTCTATATTTTGAACTGCAGTTCTTTAAACGCCTTCTGTTGCATCCATTTTGAGAACGCGTTGCCAGACGCAAATTGCTTTTAGTATTATTAAGACCTTCGCGGTCTCGATGGTCAACCATTTTGCCGGCAGGAGCGTTCATAACCACTCTGTGCATATAGACGATTTTCCCATCCTCGATTCGAGCGGCGTAAGAGCAAGTCCGCTCACTTATTTCACAAAGTTGCCAATCTTCCTTGGATAGTTTCACGTAATCTTCAGGGTCAACGATGGCGTACCGGGCCGCGGCGGGCTTTGTCCCGACGGGTTTGCCTTTTGTAAGTTTGATTCGCCGAAACGCGACGCTGTAATGTTTCTTTCTGTAGCGCAGCAGAAAATAAACAACGATGCTTTCAATGAATGTTGGAATCGGAATTTGGAAAGCGATTCTGGACATAATAATTCCTCTTTTAAAACTGTTGAGATTGAATTTAGTGATGGAACGAAGGAGAAGGTAATTATTTGCTTATTCTATGTAAGAACAAGGAGTTATGTAAAATATTAACTTTTTATCTAACAATATGGGTATTTTATCAAATTGCTTAACAAAAGTCAAGAAAAAAAACACGGATTTCGCAGATTTTCACAGATTTTTGCCTCTATCCCCTACCCCTAAACTCTGTATTTTTATTGTTTTCCGCCCAATTTCCGGCAAATTTTTATTGACATTCCGGATTGGGAAGGGTATAGTTTTAGCAATTCTATAAGAGCAGACTATCGGTGGAGGTGCCGATAGAAAAGTGCAGGAGATTTACGAGCGGGTAGGAGGAGTATCAGACCTGCAAGTTGTGTTAAATCACGCCTGGAGAAAATCCGGATTTATTTCGGAGGAGCAAATTATGAAACATTTCCGACGTTCTCAAAAACGCACTTTGCGCAACAACTGATGGTCGTAGAAAGTCTGTTTAAGAAAAATATCAACGGGAGAAGAAGAAAATGAAAAAAAGATTATTAATTATTTGTACAGTAGTAGGTCTGCTACTAACTACAAACGCGGTGGCCGGCCAATTAAACGGAACTTCAGGGCCGGGGCCAGCGGACCCGGAAATGCCCTTAGACGGCACCTGGGTCAGACTTATTGAGGCTATGACAGCGCCCGCCTTTTTCACGGGCACTTATACCTGGAATTCGCCCCTTCCGGTCGAGTTTACCATTACAGATTGGGCTGTAGTTACTGACATTTTCGAAGTTTATGATTTCGGCAACCTTGCAGCAACTACCCCTTCCCTGCCCGACTGGGACGACCTTGGTCTTCCAGACCCGTTAACTTCGCCCCCATGGACAGTTTATCCGGATGTGGCCCTGGCAGATGGCAGGTTCAGTTCTGACGTAATCAATTTTGCACCAGGTGCACACTCTATCACTATCAGGGATATCCACATCCCCCTTAGGGAGCCAGGAGGCTTGCCATTTGTTGATGGAACCGTCGCATTAAAAGCGATTGTTATTCCTGAACCGGCCACAGTTTGTCTTCTTGGCCTGAGCGGATTGGCCTTGATGAGAAAAAGGAGGTTAAAAAATGGCAAAAGTGAAAATAAATCATCATAAATTCTGGGTGGCATTTATCGCCGTAACCGTGATGGCCTTGTTGACCACCACCTCCGCGCACGCCGATTTCATCTACGTGGGCAGCGGAAACAACACGATTGTGAAATTCGATTCGAGCGGAAACAGGTCTACCTTCGCCTCGGTTAGTAGCGTTAATGTTCTTGCATTTGACAGCAGCGGGAATCTCTACGTGTCCGAGCCCGAGGGGAACAGCGGGACGATTGTGAAATTCGATTCGAGCGGAAACAGGTCTACCTTCGCCTCGCTCTTGTATTACAGTGTGGGTCTTGCGTTTGACGGGAGCGGCAATCTCTACGCGTCCTATAATCGACCTAATTACGCTGGTGCGGGGATTTATAAAGTCGATCCGAGTGGAAATGTATCCCTCTTTGCCTCAGGCCTTACCGGCGCTGGTGACCTTGAGTTTGACAGCAACGGCAATCTCTACACGAGCGAGGCGCTCCCATGGGCGCCGAAGATTTGGAAATTCGATCCGAGCGGAAATGGGTCCATCTTCGCTTCGTGGGTGGGATACCCTCATCAACCTGCTGGTCTCGCGTTTGACAGTAGCGGTAATCTCTACGTGGCCCTGCAGGTCAGCGGGACGATTGAGAAATTCGATTCAAGCGGAAATAGGTCCATCTTCGCCTCGGGCTTGACATACCCGACAGATCTTGAGTTTGACAGCGGTGGCAATCTCTACCTGATTGAGGGCACCATGGGAATGATTGTGAAATTCGATTCGAGTGGAAACAGGTCCATCTTCGCCTCGGGCTTGAGCCCGTCTGGGATGGCGATGATTCCTGAGGTGCCACCTGTTCCTGTGACCATCGACATTAAGCCCGGCAATGTCCCTGTGGCTATCTTGAGCAGTGCGACTTTTGATGCGACCACCGTTGACCGAAGCACCGTGGAGTTTGCCGGTGCACCTCCACTTCCTAATTACTGTTCTCAACTCGGAGAAATACCTGAAGATGTGGACGGCGATGGACTGTTAGATATAGTATTTTACTTCAAGACTTCGGATTTAAACTTGCCGCCTGACGATACGGAAGCCTGCTTAACCGGCAGGACATTCAGCGGGCAGGAGTTCAAAGGTTGCGAAAGCATCTGCCGCTTAGGTTCGGTTATTGGCGACCTCAATAACGACTGCAAGATGGATTTTAAAGATTTTGCGATATTTGCTTCATATTGGCTGAAATGCACTGACCCGAATTGCCAGTAGTTTAACTTATGATGGATTAAAAGGGCTGTAAGTATTGAACTTATGGCCCTTTTTGTTTGCGGAATGTAGCCACCAAGACACAAAGGATTGAAGATTGAAAATTGTAGATTGAAGAACGAAACCACGGATTACACTGATTACGCAGATGAAAATTGAACCACGAATAAACACGAATAAACACAAATTCAAAATAAATTTCGTAAACAGTGTTAATCGGTGCCTGCCCCGTGAGATGCCGCTTCGGCTATCTCATTGGGGTAAATTCGCATCTTTATTTTCCAATAAGTGATTTGGCAAGGTCAACAGCTGACGCGGCATCGCAATCGCTTTACGCAAGACTTTACAGTTACAAAGCCCATTTCAGTGTAAGTTTCTTGCCCGAATGAACACACTGGCCGAGGTACAGGTTTATCAGGTTCTGATAAGGCATCCCTGTCTGTTTCGCCAAATCCTTAAAGTACCTGATAACATCTATTCCAAGCCGAAGCGTTACCTGCTTCTTTAGCTGGTTTGCATAAGGGTTTTTGTGCCCCTTCATCTTTGAAAAATCGTATTCTTTTCTCATAATTTTCTTCCTGTATAAACTTTTTGTTCTTTTTTGTCGCTCTTCTTGCGGAAATAATTCTGATTTTCGAGCCTTCTTTGCGCAAACAGTATGAAACAACCAGTATGCGAAGCCGATCGCTGATTCCCAGCATCAGGTATCTGACTTCCCGTAATGAGTGGTCGGGGTCGAAAAATTCAATTGCGTTTTCATCAAAAAATACCGTTGATGCTTCTTCAAATGATACGCCGTGTTTTCTGATATTTTGCCTAGCCTTTTTATCATCCCATGAAAATACTATATCATCCATAATTATATTATATTGCTTAAAACATTATTGGTCAAGAGGAAAATAATTATTTTTTGTCTGTTTTTTCTTCAACCTGTCTGTCTCAGTTTATTCGCCTGGAGCGACATTGCCACAGAAAATCGAAAATTGAACAGTCAAAATAAATCCGCGTAATCCGCGAAATCAGTGGTTAAAATTCTTCTATTTACCAATAAGTGATTTGGCAAGGTCAACGGCGGAAGCGGCGTCAGGGGCGTAGCCATCGGCGCCAATCCTGTCGGCGTAGGCCTGCGTTACAGGAGCGCCGCCAATCATCGTCTTTACGGCAAGGCCGGCTTCCTTCAAGGCCTTGACAGTCTTTTCCATCGAAGGCATTGTAGTAGTAATCAGCGCACTCAAGCCGACAATCTTCGCCTTTGTCTCTTTTGCCTTTTCCACAAACTTGGCGGCACTGACATCAACGCCAAGGTCAACAACATCAAAACCTGCGCCTTTTAACATCATAGCCACGAGGTTTTTGCCGATGTCGTGCAAATCGCCCTGAACCGTGCCCATCACAGCCTTTCCCACAGGCTCTACGCCGGCCTCAACCAGCTTCGGCGCAAGAACCTCCAAAGCGCTTTTCATCGCTCGTGCGGCAATAAGAACCTCAGGAATATAAACCTCGTTGTTCTTGAACCGCTCGCCGATTACGTTCATGCCGGCAATAAGACCATCGTTAAGAATTATCCCTGGAGGGACGCCTTCGCTGATAGCAGCCCTGGTTATCTCAAGTGCCCTCGTCTGGTCACCAGTGATGACAGCTTCGCTTAACACCTTCATATCCGCCATTATCTTGTCCCTTTAAAATATAATTTCCAATTCCACAAATAACCGGATATTAAACTGCTTTTGGGGCCAATTATCAAGAAAGAAGTCTGATATTTGATGAAATTAGCGGAAAATTCGGTTAAGATACCGTTTTATAAGCTGAAAAATAACAGGGTCCAAAATGAGCGATTACATAGTACTTGTCAAACAGGTGCCGGATGTTACTCAGATAACAGACAATGCCTTTGACCTCCAAACCGGTACGCTTATTCGGACAAGGCTGGCAAGTGTGATAAACGAGCTGGACACACTGGCACTTGCAGCCGCCAACCGGATGAATCAATCAGGCCCAAAACCGGGTAAAATCATTGTTTTGACCATGGGCCCGCCGATGGCTCAGGATGTCCTGCGATACAGCCTTGCAAGGTGTGCCGATACTGCTGTACTCCTGACCGACAAGGCATTGGGAGGAGCTGATACATGCGCAACGGCAAACCCCCTTGCCTATGCCATCCGAAAAATCGTCAAAGACATACTCGGCGGCAGCAATGACTACTATATCGTAACCGGTATGCAATCCGTCGACGGCGATACCGCACAGGTACCGGCTCAGATTGCAGAAGAATTCAACATCCCATGTGTTACATACGTAACCGATGTGGAATACAAACACAGCAGGTTTGAATTTACAAGAATTATCAGCGGCGGAAGTCAGGTAGTTACAAGCCGAACTGTACCGGCGGTTATTACCATTGCAAAATACGAGTATCCGCTGCTGGCAACCTTCGCAGATACCAGAAAAGCGAATAGATTCAAGCTTACTCAGTGGGATGCCGACGATATCAAGGCCGTCAACATAGGAATAAACGGCTCAAGAACTCGCGTTATCAGGGTCTTCCCGCCGGGCAAGACTACCAGAAAATGCCGACAGATAACCGAACCGACAGAACTTGCAGAGGCAATTGCCGAAAGCCTCAGTGAATCGCAAAAGCAAACCGCAAAAACCGAGGATAAAACCGACACCTATATCCTGCCTGAAAAAAGAGCGAATCTATTCAACAGAAACTTTGAAGGAACAAAAAAAGAAAGCGAAGATTACAAAATCCTTGCCGATATCTTCGAAAAGCTCGCAATTACGAAACTGTCAGAAGTTACGGAAGAAATAAAGGAAAACATTCTCAGCCTGGCCGGCGAGCATTTTCACAAAAATGCCCTCGAAGATATGCTCGAAGGATTCAAAGCCGCCGCACCCTGTTATCAGGGTGATGTCTGGGTTGTTGCAGAGCACAACGCAGGAAAAATCCATCCCGCGACATTCGAACTTATCGGAAAGGCTCGAAGCCTTGCAGGCTCACTCGAAACAAAAGTCGGCGTGGTAATCGCAGGAGACAACATCCAGAAGTTCTGTCAGGAACTTATCGTCGCCGGTGCTGATGTAGTTTATACGATTGAACATCCGGTGCTCGGCGAATTCGACCCCGCAGCCTACAAAAAAGCAATTTCAGATACCATCAGACAGTACTGGCCGCAGATTGTGCTGTTCGCTGCTACGCCGACCGGCAGATTACTTGCGCCAATGATTGCATACAGACTCAAATGCGGCCTGACTGCAGACTGTACGGGGCTTGACATAAAAGATAATTCCAGAAAAGGACACGTCGCAATACTGATGCAGACACGGCCTGCTCTGGGCGGCAACGTTATGGCAACAATCTGCACAAAAGATTCAAAAAGCCAGATGGCAACTGCACGGCCGGGTGTAATGAAAAGGCTGCCGCCGGAGCCGGCAAGAAAGGGCAAAATTATTAAACAGACGCCGCAATTAAGCGAAGCAGATTTAAGCCTTAACATTATCAGAACAGAAACCGGCAAAGGCCGCGTCAATTTCGACGCCGAAATAGTCGTCAGCGGCGGAAAAGGCATGCAGAGCAAAGATAACTACGAAAAGCTGCTGAATAAACTTACCGCAGCCATTGCAGAAAGATTCAAGAAAACCTGCGAACGCGGCGCTTCGAGAGCCGCCGTCGAACAGGGCTTCATCGACAGAATCCACCAGGTCGGACAGACAGGCACTTCAATAGCGCCAAAAGTATACATCGCACTTGGGATATCCGGCGCGATTCAGCATATGATAGGCGTTGCGAACAGCGAAACAATAGTCGCGGTCAACAGCGACCCAAACGCACCTATTTTCAAACACTGTGATTACTACATAATAGGAACCGTTGAAAAAATTGTGCCGGAGCTATCCGAAGCACTGATGAAAAGACAATAAAAAGGAACTGCCGTGGCCGTAACAAACTTAAATAAAACTTCGGTACTTATTGTCGGTGCAGGACCGGCAGGACTCGCCGCCGCCATTACACTCAAAAATAAACTCCCCCATACAGAAATCTGCGTAATCGATAAGGCCGCCGAGCCGGGAAACCATAATCTCTCAGGTGCCGTGCTCGAGGCCGACTGCCTCAATACACTCCTGGCAGCGGTCGATAAAGACTGGAAACAATCCGAACAGGCAAAAGAAATCCTCGCATACAAGGTAACAAAAGACAATCTCCTGTTCCTGGCAGGAAAAAATTTCCCCTTCAATATCTCCATATCAATAAAACTTGCAAAGGCACTGAAACTGAACTTCGCACAGATGAGCCATATAGGCGATTATATAGTATCCATAAGCAAACTGACAAAATGGCTCTGTCAAACGGCAAAGAACCTCGGCGTAGAGGTAATACACGGCTTTGCCGCTGAAGATATTATTTACGATGAGAAAAAAAATGCCGCCCTCGGCGTAAAACTTGTTGACCAGGGACTCGATAAGCTCGGCCAGAAGCAGCCAAATTATGTCGCAGGCGAAATTATAAATGCAGATGTAATCGTCCTTGCCGAAGGATGCGATGGCCTTGTAACAGAAAAATTCATAGAGAAGGCGGGCCTTGTCAGGCGGGCAAATCAGCTTTATTCCGTCGGCGTAAAAGAAATTATCAAGGTAAGCGATGAGCAGTTCAGAAAATTCACCCACGGCCGGGCCGTCCACGCATTAGGATACCCCCTCTGGACACCGGTCCTCGGACCTGCGATGTTCGGCGGAGGTATAATGTATCCGGTAAGCGAAAACCACATTGCCGTGGGAATAATTGTGGGGCTCGACTGGAAATACTGTGATTTCAATCCGCAGGATGCTTTGACCAATTTCAAAAATCACAGATTTGTAAAAAAATTCATCGAAGGCGGAACAATCGTCGAGGCCGGAGCAAAAATGATTCCCGAAGGCGGTTACTTCGC
>Ga0315294_10007346_pt1 | contig 12085 bp, 11 predicted proteins | sample YL17G13_40_MG_FD_203626 | JGI IMG/M metagenome (GOLD analysis project Ga0315294, IMG submission 203626) | Sediment microbial communities from Yellowstone Lake, YNP, Wyoming, USA - YL17G13_40 | ecosystem: Environmental > Aquatic > Freshwater > Lake > Sediment | place: USA: Wyoming | collected...
CGCAGGATTGAGGAGACAGCGTTTAATTTTCTGGAAGCCCTTACTGCGGCGCGCTACCGTGGCTTAGGCAATAAAGCTAATTTACTTACACATGCCTCAAATTATCTGGATAACCTTAGGCTTTCTGTGCGGATGTCCTTTGATTTGGGGTATCTGCCGAACAAAAGTTACGAAGAGCTGTCTAAGGTTATAGCCGAAGCAGGCCGTATGCTGGGCGGTTGGCAGAAGAGCCAGAAGCAGAGCGAGGGATTATAAATGAGTTCTCTAGTGGAAGAAATAGCGTCTTTTTCCAATCTTCTCCGTGCCTGGAAGACGATAAGGAGCCGCCTTACCCAAGAGGAATATCTTTTTTTCTTTTTTAATCTGGAAGAAAATCTCATCTGCCTTTCAGATGCTTTAAGACAAAATAGTTATCCTCCGGCAGCCATGCCGGTAAGGTATCATATTGCTTCATCCGGAGAAAAAATTCCCGTGCCCTGCCTTAAAGATCGCCTGGTGGCATTGGCGGCAAGAAAAGCGCTTTTAAACAAAATCTTACCTTCTTTTATTTATGATACTTATGCCGGTATTCCTTTAAGAGGCGTGCATAAGGCGGTGAAAAGGGTAATGGAATTTCAGCGCCGAGTTGTTTTACCTCAAAACTCCCGCTCTGGCTGGATACTTAAACTGGATGTAAAAGATTTTTATCCTTCCTTGCGTCACGATGTCATTTTAAGGCAATTGAAGGCGCGTATTAACGACAGTAATTTAGTTAAACTCATTAGTCAATTTTTATCTGTTTGGGCTGGCTGGTCAGCTACGCCAAACAAAGGCATTCCTTTGGGGTCAAGTCTTTCGCCGGTCCTTTCCAATCTTTATTTGGATTCACTAGACCATTTTATCAAAGACGGGCTTGGGTTTAATTTTTATGTCCGCTATGCTGATGATATGGTATTTATCTCTAAAGACAAAAATAAATTAGAATTTATCCTGGATAAGACAAAGCAGTTTTTAGAGGAGAAATTAGGCGTCTTTCTGAATCCGAGAAAGACTCTTCTTAAACCCACTGCCGACGGCTTGGATTTTCTGGGTTACCGCATATTTTATTATCATCTGTTGCTGCGCAAAAAGAATATGAAAAAAGTAAAAAAGCGATTTTTTAATCTGGCAAGGCGGTATGCAAAAGGAGATTTAAAACTTTTAGATATAAAGTCAAGTTTGGCCGGTTGGCTGGGATACGCCGGTTTTGCCAATACCTATAACTTCAGGCGTAAGCTCTTTGCTGATTTCAGGTTAAAAAGAGCTTTCATATAACTATAAATATGGCACAAGAGTATCTGGAAAAATTAAAAATAAACAATTTGCCCCGCCTGCCTTTAGAAGGCAGTATTGACCTGACCTATCGCTGTAATAATAACTGCCGGCATTGCTGGCTAAGAATTCCGCCAGATTCTTTAGAAAAGAAAGCAGAACTTACTTTCGCAGAGGTAAGAAAAATATTCGATGAGGCACGGAAAATGGGCTGCCGCAGGTGGTCTATCTCTGGCGGTGAGCCGATGCTGCGGCCGGATTTTCCCGAAATCTTTGATTATCTTACCGGCAATTCCAATTCTTACTCCATAAATACCAATGGCACTTTGATTACTCCCAAAATAGCAGGTTTAATGAAGAGAAAAGGCCAAAAGTTGGTCGCTCTTTACGGAGCGACCGCCGAAACGCATGACTGGATTACCCGTACTCCCGGCTCATTTGAAGCTACAATGAGGGGTTTTACCTATTTAAAAGAAGCAGGAGCGGGTTTTACTGTCCAGCTTATTCCGATGCGGGATAATTACCATCAGTTTAAGGAGATGCTACGTTTAACTGAATCCTTAAGCAAGTACTATCGCATCGGAGCTCCTTGGCTTTATCTGTCGGCTTACGCAGACCAAAGGAAGAACAAGGAGATAAGAAGCCAAAGATTGAGCCCGGCCGATGTTGTGGAGTTAGATAAGCCGGACTTGTCTTACAGTGAGCGGCTTCAGAAAGAAACAAATAGCTGCGCTTGCGGTGTTAAGAATGAAAAATATCTCTTTGCCTCCTGCATAGAGAAAAGACGCAGTTTTCATATTGACCCTTACGCTGGAATGACATTCTGCTGTTTTATTAAGGATGCTGCTTTACGCTATGACTTAAGAAAGGGTAGCTTTAAAGAGTGCTGGGAGAAGTTTATCCCCTCTTTGGCTTATAAAGTAAAGGCCACGGAAGAATACAGAAAGAACTGCAGGGCTTGCTCTCTGCGCAGCCATTGCTACGTCTGTCCGGTCTATGCCTATCTTGAGCACCACAGGTTCACGGCCAAAGTAGATTATCTATGCGCGGTGGTCAGAGAAGACCAAAAATATATGCAAGATTGGCTGAAAAACCACCGGCGCTATTTTAAGATTGCGGATATGACCATTCAGGTAGAATCAGACCTTCCCATTACCGACGATACCTTTCATGCAAAATTCAAACTTTTTCAAATCCACAAACCGCAAGGCAAGACAATCTCCATCAGGCATCATTTTTTGCTTCCGGATTTAGATGGCAAGGATTTAGGGAATGAGGTTTACCGCAGGGCCTCCTGGGCAATATATAAAAGTAACGGCTCATGGGTTTATTTGGGGATTTCGGTGACGCCAGGTGATAAAAGCCTGCACCGCGTTGTAATATTTAACTTCGACCATACCCGCGCCAGCATTTACAATGATAGTGAAGAACTATTCTTAAAAGGGAATTTACACTCTCTGACTATGTTTCCTACAGACCAGGTACTCCTAGCGCGCGTTTTAGCTGATAGAGAGGGCTGTTATTTGCATTCCTGCGGTGTGAATTTCAACGGCAATGGTCTGCTTTTTGCAGGGCACTCGGAAGCGGGCAAATCCACAATGGCAACCATGTTAAAGGGAAAAGCCGAGATACTTTGTGATGACCGTATAATCATCAGAAAACAACCGCAAACCGCAAACCGCAAACCGCAAACAGAATTCAGGATTTATGGCACCTGGAGCCACGGGGATGTGCCGGAGGTATCGGCTAATTCCGCACCTTTAAGGGCGATTATGTTTTTAGAGAAAGCCGATGAGAACCGGATTATACCGTTAGGGGATAAAAAAGAAATAACTAAACGGCTGTTGTCTTGCCTGATCAGGCCTTTTGTTACAACAGATTGGTGGGAGAAGACGCTTGCGCTGATAGAAAAAGTGGTTGAGCAGGTCCCTTGTTATATTTTAAAGTTTGATAAGAGCGGGAAAGTAGTGGAATTGTTGGAGAAGCTGTAAGAAGGAATGAGGATATAATGTCTCAGGGCGTTTTGTCTCATCAGGTAATGCTGGCAGACAAGGTTAGGATGGATTCTTATAAAAAAGCCATTCTTGAAGTGGTTAAGAAAGATGACATTGTCTGTGATGTTGGTACCGGAAGCGGTATCCTTGCTTTTTTTAGCATCCTTGCCGGAGCAAAAAAGGTGTACGCTATAGAGAGAGGCGAGATTATTAAAGAGGCCGAGCAGCTCGCTTGCAAAAATGGATTCGCGGATAAGATCATTTTTATTAAAGGCAGCTCTGATAAAGTAGAGCTTCCTGAAAAGGTAGATGTGATTACGTCTGAGCTAATCGGGTTTTTCGGGCTCGAAGAAAATCTGCATAGGTTTTTAATTGATGCCAGGGAGAGATTTTTGAAACCAGAAGGGCGGCTGATTCCCTCTTGGCTGGAACTTTATCTGGCGCCGGTGGAATCAGAAGAAACATGGAATAAAACCGTAGGTTTCTGGAACAAAGATTTTTACGGCTTAGATTTTTCCTGCCCGGGGAAAGAAGCTGCCTCTCGGGGGTTTTTAGTAGATTATTCAAATAAAATAAATGGCCTTGCTTTGCCGGTAATGATTTCTCATCTCAATTTCTTTGAAATAGAAAATCTGCCTTTGGTCTTTCATGCTAAATTCGCTGCCAATAAAAAAAGTTATTTTCACGGCTTAGCAGGATATTTTAAAGCAGGTCTGTCCAAAAATATTATCCTTTCCAACTCGCCTTCCGAACCGCGCACTCATTGGCGCCAGGCATTTTTTCCGATCGAAGAGGCTCTGGCGGTTGCAAAGAGCGATGAGATTGTATGCGTAATAAAAGCGTTGCCTCAAAGTAATAATCTTTTCTGGCAATGGGATACAGGCTTATATAGAGATGGCGTTGAGATAGCAAAATTTAGTCAAAGTAACTTCCATATAGATAAAGAAGAATTGATAATTGGAAGAAAAGACTTCAAGCCTATACTTACACAAGAAGCCGAAATTTACCGTAGAGTCCTTAATCTTTGCGACGGAAATAGGACAATTGAAGAAATTTCTGAGATTGTTTTTGCAGAGTATCCGGGGAAATACAAAGATATTAAAGATGCGAGGAGGGAAGTTGTGGGTACTGTCCGCGGGAAAGCAAGAATTATGTGAATAAATGAAAAGTAAATCTTACGTAACAAAACAGAGCAAATATAAATTCCTGCCGTGGAAAAATAACGCGCCGCTTTTAGGCTGGTTGGATATTGAGCTTACCGAGCGCTGCAATAACAATTGCGTACACTGTTGTATTAACTTGCCGGCCGATGACCTGGCTGCTAAAGAAAAAGAATTATCTACTGCTCAGATAAAGGAAATCCTTGAAGAAGCGCAATCCTTAGGTTGCCTCGGGGTGCGTTTTACCGGCGGCGAGCCGCTTTTAAGGGAGGATTTTGAAGAGTTATACATTTTTACCAGAAAATTAGGCATATCTGTCTTGCTTTTTACCAATGCTACTTTAATTACTGCGCATTTGGCCGAATTATTTTCGCGCATTCCGCCGTTAAAAAAGATAGAAATCAGCGTTTACGGAATGAAAAAAAGCTCATACGAAGCTGTAACCAGGGCTACCGGCTCATTTGAAGCCGCCTGGCGCGGGATTAACCTTTTATTAGAACGCAAAGTTCCTTTTGTGGTCAAAGGAGCGCGCTTGCCGCAGAATAAAGATGAGATGGATGAGTTTGAAAAATGGACGGCTGCTATTCCCCGGATGGACAAACCGCCTCTTTATTCCGTGTTGTTTGACCTGCGTTGCCGAAAGGATGATAAGAGTAAGAATGAGTTAATAAAAAATTTAAGGGTTTCTGCTGAGGAAGGGTTAATGTTTTTAACCCGCAGAAAAGATAAGTATATAAAAGGAATGAAAGAATTTTGCGGCAAGTTTATGGGGCCGGTCGGGGACATACTTCTTTCTTGCGGCGCTGGGAGAGGCGGAGGATGCGTGGATGCCTATGGCGTTTTTCAGCCCTGCATACTGTTAAGGCATCCTGATGCGGTCTATGACCTGAGAAGAGGTTCGCTTAAAGATGCGTTGACCAATTTTTTCCCTAAACTAAAAGAAACAAAAACAACTAATCCAGAATATCTAAATCGCTGCGCGAAATGTTTTTTAAAAAGGTTGTGCGAACAATGCCCGGCTAAATCCTGGATGGAATACGGTACCCTGGATACACCGGTAGAATACCTTTGCAGAGTGGCCCATGCCCAGGCGCGCTACCTCGGTCTCTTAAAAGAGGGCGAAAAAGCCTGGGAAGTAGAAGATTGGCAGGGCCGGGTAGATAATTTTGCGCGCGGGGAGCAGCTTAGCGAAGCAGTAATCGCTCAGGCAAGGAGATAGGGAGCTCAAGAGTTTATAACTTACTAACCAGGGAGGTATCTATGGAAGCAAAAGTCAGTCTCGGAAGTATCTTAAAACCATCCGATGATGTTGTAGCCAGGGATGTAGGGGGAGAGATGGTGATTATTCCCATCACCTCCGGCATAGGGGATTTGGAGGATGGGATATTTACGCTCAATAAGACAGGAAGGGCACTCTGGGAGAAATTGGATGGCAAAAAGAAGTTAAAAGAGATAGCCAAAGAGTTAAGGGAGGATTTTCAAGGTTCCCTTGAAAAGATAGAGAAAGATGTCTTGGGCATAAGCCGGGAACTTTTAAAAAGAAAGATAATCATTGAAAGCAAAAAGTCCTGAGTCGGAATTTTCGCTAATAAGCCAAGAAGAGTTTTCTTTATCCAACAATGACCTGGCTGAGCTTATGCAGGCTACCCTGGCCAGGGGCGCGTGTTTTAGAATCAAGGTCAACGGTTTTAGCATGTCCCCCTTTATTAAAAACAGCGACGTGGTTACGATATCTGCGCTAAAAGATTCTCGCCCTGGCTTAGGCAAGGTAGCGGCTTTTATTAATCCCCGCACAAACAAACTGGCCATACATAGGATAGTGGCTAGAGGCAGGGGAACTTATCTTATAAAAGGCGACAATACCTTGAGCGCAGACGGTTTAGTGCCGCAGGAGAATATTTTAGGATGCGTAACTAGAATAGAGAGAAACGGCAGGCAAATTTATTTTGGCCTGCATCAAGGAAGAGCCGCCATTGCCTTGTTCAGCAGAATAAGCCTGTGGCGTTTAATCTTTTATTGTTGGAGGGTTATTCCGCCAGCCATCAGGAATGCCGTTAAGGCAAAGTTATTGAGCTGCAGCTTTATGCATAATGATAAAGAGAAGCCAGCGTAGAATAACAAAAACATCTGGCAGTAAGGCAGGGCCATTTATTACGCATTTGCCTCTGCCAGAATACGCCCTCTGGGAGAAATTAAAGGGGGGAAGGAATCTTATCTCTTTTGTCCTGGAGCTTACCGCCCGTTGCAATAACAACTGCTGGCATTGCTATATCAATTTGCCTGCGGATGATAAGCAGGCGCAAAAGAAAGAGCTCTCTTTGAAAGAGATTGAAAAGATTGCGCAGGAGGCGGTTTCTTTGGGTGCCCTCTGGTGCTTAATTACCGGAGGAGAGCCTATGGTGCGCAAAGACTTCTTCGATATTTATGTTGCTTTAAAGAAAAAAGGCCTTTTTGTTTCAGTACATACTAACGCCTCCTTAATCTCAAAAAGGCATATCAAACTTTTTAAAGAATACCCTCCCCGGGATATTGAAGTTACCGTATATGGCGTAACCCCGGAAACTTATGAGCGCGTTAGTCGGCGGCGCGGCTCATTCCGTTCCTTTATACGCGGGCTTAATCTCCTGCTTGAAAACGGGATTGGAGTCCGGCTGAAGACAATGGCCCTGCGCTCGAATGTCCACGAATTACCCGCAATCGCCGCATTCTGCCGTCAGAGGACCAAGGGCTTTTTCCGTTTTGACCCTTTTTTGCATCTACGTTGTGACCATAATCCCAAAAGAAACGAAGAGATAAGATCTGAGAGGCTTTTGTCAAAAGAGATTGTGGCAATTGAGCAGTCAGACCCGGAGCGGTTCCATGCCCTGGAAAAAAACTGCGACAAGTTCATTATCCCAAAGGCTAACCATATAAATTGCAACCATCTTTTTCGCTGCGGTGCGGGTAATGGTAGTTTCGTCGTAAGTTATGACGGCCTTTTTCGGCTCTGTTCTTCGTTATGGCATGCGGATTGCTTGTATGACCTGAAGAGAGGAACGCTTTCAGAGGCTTGGCGTAGTTTCATTCCCAAGGTCAGGGATATGCGCTCTAACAGGGAAGAATTTTTAAAGAAATGCAGTAAATGTCCAATATTCAACCTCTGCCTATGGTGCCCGGCTCACAGCGACTTGGAGAGCGGCAGGTTAGACGAACCAGTAGATTATTTTTGCGAAATAGCCCACGCCCGGGCCGAGAGCCTCACTAAGAATAAAGCTCTACCTGTGTCGGCCTCATAATATGAAACCCAACCGCCAGGCAATGTTTTAATCTCTTTTATTTATCCAGGGCTGCCAACCACCTGCTACTGAATGAAGATATCAAAATTTTTCGTTTATCTCATCCCTTTTTGGAAAGAAGAATGCCTGGTCCTGCTTTTAAGTCTCACTAGCATAGTTTTAGGTCTGGCTAACCCATACCTGACTAAACTGATTATCGACAAGGCTTACGGGAATAAAGACTTTAAATTATTTATAATATTAATAGCTATAGGCGGGATTATATTTATCTTAAACGGCGTTATTGCCGGATTAGGAGGATACCTCAGCCGCTATATTTATCTGCGCATAAAGTTTAGGTTGAACCGGCAAGTATTTAAGAAATTACAAGGCCTTCCTTACAGTGTTTTGCAGGACGGTTCCACAGGAGGGTATTTATACCACATCAGTTACGATGTAGAGACTATTACGCGTTTTGTCGCAGTAAGCTTGCCGCAGATCATCTCTTTTATCCCCAAGACATTGTTCATCGTAGCAATTATTTTCTATCTGAACTGGAAGATGGCCTTATTTTCTCTGATGCTAATCCCCTTCTTTTATGTTTTACCTTTTTATTTTATAAATCCGCTAAGAAAAAGAATAACTGCATGTATAAAAAATTCCGAAGGTATCTTTATCAGGTTACAGGAAGCTTTTTCCCATATGCAGCTTATAAAGGCATTCGGCAAAGAAGGCAATGAGATGGAGGGTTATATTAAAAATTTAAAAAATAATTTTAGATTCAACCTTGAAATTACAAAATCCGAGATACTAATCTCATTTACCAATAACTTGGCCAGCCGTATAATCTCTGGCCTAATAGTTTTTTACGGCGGATATCAGGTAATAAGAGGTAAGATGACCTTGGGCAGTTTTAGCGCCATAGCCATTTATTTTAGCCAGCTTGCAGGGCTGCAAAATTCTTTTGCATCTTTTCTCCAAGAGATGTCCAGGGGATTAATTTCCCAGGAAAGATTAGAGGGGGTATTTAAGATGGAGGCAGCCACGATAGAAAAAGCAGAGAAAGAGGAGGCTATCTTTTCAAAAGGGAAGGTAGAGTTTAAGGGAGTATCCTTCAGCTATAAAAAAGATAAAACGATATTTGAGGATTTGAGTTTTTCTATCGAAGGAGGTTCTTTTATTGCCCTGGTGGGGCCTTCGGGTTGCGGCAAGACAACAATTATTAATTTGATGGCAAGGCTATTCAGGCCATCAACTGGCGAAATCCTTATTGACGGGTTTAATATATCTGATGTAAAGTCGGCTACATTTTACAAACAAATTGGCATTGTCTTACAGGAACCCTTTCTCTGGAACGATACCATAGAGAACAATATCAGGTATGCTAAAGAGGATGCCTCTTTTGAAGAAATCAAGGAAGCGGCGAGAATGGCCTGTATTGGAGACTTTATAAATACTCTGCCCGAAGGCTACAGCACGGTTATCGGTGAAAATGCGTGTAAACTTTCAGAGGGGCAGAAGCAGAGGCTCGCCATCAGCCGCGCCTTAGTTAAAAGGCCGAAAGTCTTAATGCTGGATGAAGCGATGTCGTCCCTCGACTCAATAACCGAAACAAAGATAATCAAAAATATAAAAGAAGACAGAAAAGATATTACCATAATTGTCGTCTCCCATAGATTATCCACAGTAATGTATGCGGATCTGACTTATTTTATTAATAGCCCCCATGAAATAACCATCGGTGAGCCGAAGGGGTTATTTGAGAAGAACAAGGAATTTTATAATTTATTTGCTGCGCAGCTAAAAGGGCAGCTTTAGATAAAAGAGGGGCTAATGCTTGGCATAGAAGATTTAGTAGGCAGGCAAATAGTGGTAGTGGGAGGGTAGGTCCAGAAAGCGCGCTAAAAAGCGTGCAGAATTACACCAGCTATCTCAATTTTGTGATCGACCCTTGGATAAAACCAGCGAGTAAACAAAAAAACGTAAAAGGATTACTCCAATAAAAGAACTCATACACCGACATATTAACAAGAAGTCCGATAAAAGCTGCCAGCGTAGCTGTAAGCGCAAATCCTCCATCCCTACGGATATGCACTAGTCCTCTCTTGAGCAAGAATAAAATAAAGACCAAAAATCCTCCTGCGCCTAATAAACCAGTTTCCGAGAATAAAGTACAATACATGTTATCCGCTACCATATACTTGTATTTCACCCACTCCGTTCCATTATCGCCGTTATATTCTTTAAATCTTATTCGAAAATGATTCAGGCCTACTCCGGAGAAGGGGTGATCTTTAACCATCCTGTAAGCCATCACGATACGTCTGCCCCTAGCTGCAAAGTCGCCCTTTTGCACAGAGAACAACCTATGTATCCCTGTTCCGGAAGAAAATATTCTGCTTCTCCAACCCAGCGAAAAAAATAAGATCAATGATGTAACAAGAAGAAGAACAACCACGATAGTCTTCCTATATTTTTTATGCCATAACCAATATACAAACATTGCCAGTATACCCATAAACGCCCCTCGGGAATAGGTCAATACGATAACCCCTGCAGTGGATAGAAAACTAACCAGGCTAACAAGGCGCAAAATCAAAGATTTATTTCTATAAAAATATAAGGTAAAAGGCAAGAGGCCTAAAAGAAAAGAACCCAAGACCACTGGATTATATTGGGTGGCTTGTAACCTCATAAGAGCCGGACTATATCTACACTCATATATAAAATATTTGTAAAATAAATTTGCCGCATAAGATGCTTGCAGAATGCCTATGAGAGAAACAAATAAGCTAAATACGCATATTACGGACATTACAATTTTTCTATCGCGCTCAGAGAGAAAAAGGGCTTTGCCTATATAAAATAGCGTTACCAGATGAGTCGCAAGATAGTAGTAAGTCTTAAAAGCAGCCTTTTTATCTATAGCCGAGGGGATCCCAGCCGATAGGCAAACCAGCAACAACCAGAGCGGCCAATCAGAAAAAGAAAATAAACGAGCCCTGTGTTCTTTAATTAAAACAAAAAATAAGAAAAATATCGCTAGGAATAATTGAGTCAATAGCCAATATTTTTCTTTTATCGGCTGCGGAAAGAAGGAAATCCAGGAGAAAAGAAAGACAATGAGAATTAGCCCAATACATCCTTGAATGCTTAAACTTGACCGCTTGAGGTTATGGAATATCCGCATGCGTTATATTATGGAGGAGAATAACCGTTAAACCGTATATAATTAACTTTTACTGGCTGAGATTAACATATCTTTGCTAAAAAGTCAATTTGATTCAGTCTTGTTTTTTATTACCAGACGTGCTATGATTATATCTCAAAAAAGGCTATTTTAACCGGAAGGGAGTAAAAGATGGCGAGCCTGCAGGAATTTAAAAACATAGAGTTAAAAGTAGCTCAAATTAGAGAAGTTAATGATCATCCCAATGCCGACAGGCTTTATGTAATTAGTGTTGATCTAGGGGATAAGTGTAAACAGATAGTGGCCGGAATAAAGAAATCGTATAATAAGGAAGAATTAGTTGGCAAGCAGGTAGTGGTGGTGGATAACCTTGAGCCTGCGGTATTGCGGGGCATAGAAAGCCAGGCCATGCTTCTAGCTACAGAGGATGACGAGGGTATCTGCATCGTTTCTCCGGAGAGAAAAACCAAATTAGGCAGCATTGTAAAGTGATAAAGCAGATTGTTCCGCAGGAATTCTGTTTAAAGTGTCTGGGCTGTTGCCGGTTCAGCAGGGCCGACAGCATCTGGTCACCCAGTCTTTTGGACGAAGATTTGCAGGTCTTCTTAAAGAATAATATTCCGCCCTTGCTTATCTCCTCAGATAATAAAATCAGGCTGGTATATTGTGAAGAACAGGATAATTTTATCTGTTCTTTGTTTGACCCAGAGAAGAATAAATGCAAGACATATGCCTTGCGTCCTTTTGAATGCCAGCTATACCCGTTTCTTATTAATCGTAACGCTACTGGAATTTTTCTAGCCGCAGATTTAAAATGCCCTTTTATTAAAGAAAACACAGATAGCCCGCTATTTAAGGAATACGTTCAGCATTTAACCGTCCTTTTTAATAATCCTGACCTGAATAAAACTCTAAAGAATAACCCCCGGATTATTCAGGCTTATGATGAAGTCCTCAATCTTGTGAATCTAAAGATATAGTTTTTTGATGAAACTTGCCCAATTATCAGTAAAAGACAAAGGATTATTTGATGAATTTCTAAATTTAAATATTCATGAATTATCCGTTTATTCCTTCCAGAATATTTATATCTGGAAAGGGCTTTTTGATATCCGGTGGGCAATAATTAAAAACAGCCTGTGCGTCTTCTTTAGGGATAAAATGGGTTGTTTTTTATACCTCGCTCCCTTGGCAGAA